>ERZ1027048.71-NODE-71-length-22575-cov-8.171448_pt1 | contig 22575 bp, 20 predicted proteins | sample MGYA00519430_ERZ1027048 | MGnify/ENA primary metagenome ERZ1027048 (study PRJEB26926, sample SAMN06164594) | human gut metagenome | biome: ENVO:00009003; feature: ENVO:2100002; material: ENVO:00002003 | host: Homo sapiens | place: USA | collected 2012 ...
TTCGCCAAGGGGGCAGTCTACCCTTTTGACGCTGCGTCAGCGCCGTTCCCCCTCTCACACTCTCCCCTTCATTTACTGGCAATACCAGCTCAAAAGGAAAATATACAGGCGGCACAATTGAAGAAAACAAAGCGCATTCGTACAATATGAGAAAAACAGTCATTGGAGGTCATCCCATGAAAAAGAATCTCATGTTGTGCGCGCTCCTGCTTTCCGTATTGCTTTCCGGATGCGCCGCAGAGCCCTTGCAAGGACAAGCGACAGCAAACACCACGGAGGCTCCCACGCTGCAGGAAGGAACGCCTGCTTTCTTTGAGCCGGTATCCACAGATTCAAGCGCTCACACCAAAGCCCCGACAGAAGCCGCCGATCCAGCAGCTTGCATACCAAATGAGGACAAGCACGATAGCAGCCCGAGCTTTTCTTCTGAGCCGGTAAGTGCACCCACAGAATCGAACGCGCCGACATCGGAGGAAGACCGGCAGGCACCCGTGCTTCCGGAGAAGCCGGAGAAAACAGAATGTCCAAAAGAAGAACCGACCGTTCCTGTGATAACCGAGCCGGAACCGACTCCGGAAACTGAACCCGCATTTGATATCGAGCACTGGATTTCCTACGCAAAAAGCACGGCGGTGAGCTTGGGACTGACCTTGGAGAACTCGGCAACAGAATGCTGGGACAATCCGATCACCGCAGATCAGGGCTGCATCTATCTGGAGCGAGACATTAACTCGCGCTTGAAGCGATATGCCGAGGACGAGAGTATCACGGATATCTGTATTTGGTACGAATGCATCGGCACAGGCAGTTACCTGATTTATATCGGGTACGCATAAAACTTTATACCACATTGAGAAGCGTCGTAGAAATACGGCGCTTTTTCATGCCAAAATTCAATTTCAGGAGGAATGAAACTAATATGAAAACAAGCATTTTCAGACGGGGAATATCGGGACTGCTTGCAGTCCTGATGACATTCACCGCGCTCATGGGCATCGGCACGACTACGGCCTTTGCTGCCTCGACTGCCGGAGAAACCGCTGAGTCCTATTCCGTAGGCTTCCCCAGAGACGGGGACGCCAATCTTGATTACAGCGGCACATGGGGTCACGATGAGCTTCACTACATGAATGGCTGGACCTCCGGCGAGGCAACCTGGATGACCACGCTGCACACCATCGGCTCCTTCGATGGACAGGCCTGCTACTGCATTGAGCCGGGTGTGCCTCGTCTGCTGGGCAAGACATATTCCCGCCATGGCGAGGATTATTGGAAGAACTACCCGTCCGACTGCAACAGCACCATCGACGCTGACACCATCAAAACCCTGCTGGGACGGATCATGCAGTACGGTTATCAGGGCAATCTTTCCACCTCGTGGAGATCGCAGAATGATGCGGATGCCGACAAACTGGCACATATGATGGCCACCCAGGCGTTAGTGTGGGAAACGGTCGTTGGAGAGCGGGATGCCAACTTCAACCATGCAGACCCCGGCAGCGCCGACGCAGTGAAATCCGTTTACCGCACCACCCACCCGCTGTACAGTCGCTTTTCCGCTTATTATGACAGCATTGAGGACAGCGTGCAGAAGCATACCATCGTTCCCAGCTTCATGGCCAGAAGTACCGGCAAGGCACAGACTGTCGAGCTGAACTGGGACGGCAGCTGCTATTCGGCCACGCTGACCGATACCAACGGCGTCCTGGGCAATTACCGTTTCTCTGCTGACCAAACAGGCGTTTCCTTCTCTGTTCAGGGGAATGTGCTGACGATCTCAACTCAGAATGCGCCTACCGGCACGCTCCGTGTCACTGCCGAAAAGGAGGCTCTGCGTAAGGGTGTTGTGGTGTGGAGCGATGGCCACTATGGTCCGGACGGCACCATGCAGGATGTTGTTACCTACAGCGCTACGGTCAGCGACCCGGTCACAGCCTTTCTGAATCTGAAGGTCAGCTATGGCGGCGCTAAAATCATCAAGACCAGCGAGGACGGCAAGGTGGATGGCATTACCTTCACCATCACCGGCGAGGGCGTCAATCAGAGCGTTACCACCGACCGAAACGGTGAAATTCGCATCGACAATCTGATGCCCGGCATTTATACCGGCACTGAACAGAGCTACGACAAGTATGTACCCCAGGAAAGCCACCGTGTCACCGTGCTTGCCGGGCAGACGGCGACGGTTTCCTTCAACAATGTGCTCCGCCGCGGCGAGCTTACCGTGACCAAGACCTCCGAGGATGGGCTGAATCAGGGCGTGAAGTTCCACCTTTTTGGGACCTCCCTTAGCGGTCTGCCCGTGGATGAATTTGCTGTTACCGATGAAACGGTGTGGCGACTTTCAAGGATGTGCTTATCGGCATCGGCTACACACTGGAGGAGATGGACACCGCCATTCGCTATGTGGTTCCCGACAGCCAGAGTGCCGCAGTGGAATGGAACAGCGCAACCAATAAGAGCTTTTCCAACATCCTCAAGAAATTCAATGTCACCGTCACCAAGAGCGACTGCGAAATCGGAACGGCGCAGGGTGATGCTTCTCTTGCCGGTGCCGCCTACGGCATCTATAAGGGCGATCAGCTTGTGGATACCTACTACACCGACGAGAACGGCCAGTTCACCACCGGCTATTATGTCTACGGTGACGACTGGACGATTCGTGAGATCAGTCCCTCCGAGGGCTATCTTCTGGACAGCACCGTTTATCCTGTCGGTGCAGAGGCGGCCAATTACACCGTTGAGCTGAACGCTGCGCCTGCTGTGGCTGTTGCCGAGCAGGTGCAGAAGGGCAATATCACCATCATCAAGCACTCGGATAACGGCGATACGCAGATCGAAACTCCCGAAGAAGGCGCAGTATTCGCCGTCTATCTGAAAGCCGCAGGCAGCTATGAAGCGGCAAAGGATACGGAGCGGGACTATCTGACCTGCGATGAAAACGGCTTTGCCCAAAGCAAGGACCTGCCCTACGGCGTGTATACCGTGCATCAGGTCTCCGGCTGGGAGGGCCGTGAGCTGATGAGCGACTTTGATGTGTTTATTGCCAAAAACGGCGAGACCTATCGCTACCTCATCAACAACGCTAACTTCGAGTCCTTCATTAAGGTCATCAAGGTGGATGCGGAGACCGGCAATACCATTCCCTATGCGGGTGCGGGCTTCCAGATCTTCCGTCCGGATGGCTCCAAGGTGGAAATGACCTTTACCTATCCGGAGGTTACCACCATCGACACCTTCTACACCAATGACGCCGGCATGCTCATCACGCCGGAGAAGCTGGAGTTTGGCAAGGGCTACTCCCTCAAGGAGGTCTCCGCTCCTTACGGCTATGTGCTCAGTCATGAGGCGGTCAAGTTCGATGTGAGCGAAGAGAATTCCACCGAGGAAAGCGGCGTGACGGTCGTTGCGGTGAAACTGGGCAACTACGCGCAGAAGGGCATCATCAAGATTTCCAAAACCGGTGAGGTGTTTGCCTCTGTTGCGGCGGCGGACGGGGTCTATCAGCCGGTCTATACGGTGCAGGGACTTGCGGGAGCAACCTATGAGATCAAGGCAACGGAGGACATCTACACTCCGGATGGTACGCTGCGCTGTAGTGCCGGCGAGGTGGTGGATACGGTGACCACCGGCGCAGATGGCATGGCGGAGAGCAAGCCGCTGTATCTGGGAAAATACGAAATCACCGAGATGAAAGCCCCCGACGGCATGGTCATTAACAAGGACGCCCATACCGCAGAGTTTGTCTATGCCGGGCAGGAGATTGAGATCACCGAAACCGCTGCCAGCTTCTGCAATGACAGACAGAAGGCGCGGATTTCTCTTTCCAAGGTGCTGGAGCAGAACAAGCAGTTCGGTATCGGTATGAATAACGAGCTTTCCGCTGTGACCTTCGGCTTCTATGCCGCCGAGGAGCTTACCGCAGCAGACGACTCTGTCATTCCTGTGGACGATCTCATCGAGATCATGTCCCTTGATGAAAACGGAAAGGCTGTGCTCAGGAGCGATGTTCCCTTCGGCAGCTACTATGTCAAGGAAATCAGCACTGACAGCCACTGCATCCTCTCCGATGAGAAGTATCCTGTGATCTTTGCCTATGCCGGTCAGGAAATTCCCGTGGTAGAGCTTGCCGTCAATGACGGAAAGAGCATTACCAACGAGATGATCTACGGAGAGATCCACGACATGAAGAAGGATGAGGACGGCAAGGCGCTGGCCGGAGCTACCATCGGGCTGTTCCTCACAGACGGCACCGAGCCTATCCTGACCACCGTTTCCGCAGAGAACGGCAGATTTTCCTTCACGGGTATTCCCTATGGCGAGTATGTGGTTCGTGAAATCGCCGCACCGGAAGGCTATGTGATGGATGAGACGCCTTATACCGTGAAGGTAGATCAGAACGGCGCTGTGGTCGAGATTGAGATCACCAACAAGCTCATTCGCGGCAGCGTTCAGCTGACCAAGGTGGATAAAAGCTATCCCGATCATCACCTGAGTGGCGCAGTCTTTGAGGTATACCGTGACGGAAAGCTCGTGGGCCAGATGGAGGAGCTGTCCGACGGCGTCTACAAGCTGGATGATTTGCCCTAAGGGTTTTCCTGCCCCTTTAATTTCAATCCATGCTCCCCGCACGGGGAGCGACTCTTGCAAGTCGGTAAACGCATGATGGAATTCGATTTCAATCCACGCTCCCCACACGGGGAGCGACGGGAAGCGGCTGCCGCCCTGCGACGTGGTGCAGAATTTCAATCCACGCTCCCCGCACGGGGAGCGACGCTGGTCTTCGTCGCCTTGTGCGGCACGCTATCATTTCAATCCACGCTCCCCGCACGGGGAGCGACTAGGCATTGCAACCCGGCAGATGCTCCCCAGCCGGAAATATTTCAACCCACGCTCCCCGCACGGGGAGCGACAGTTGGGGCGGACGTGCTTTTCCATCCAGCGTTCCGCATTTCAATCCACGCTCCCCGCACGGGGAGCGACCACGCAGAGCATCATGAGGGCGCGGGGAGGCATTTCAATCCACGCTCCCCGCACGGGGAGCGACTAAGCAAGTCGCATACGCCACCGACCTGCGTGCATTTCAATCCACGCTCCCCGCACGGGGAGCGACGACACGCTGCCGCGCGAGGTTGTGAGCGTTGAATTTCAATCCACGCTCCCCGCACGGGGAGCGACGACTTAGAGCGCATTGTCAGCGGCATTCCCGAAATTTCAATCCACGCTCCCCGCACGGGGAGCGACCAGCGTAGACCCTGCCACCTTGCCCATGGAAGCGATTTCAATCCACGCTCCCCGCACGGGGAGCGACAATAGCGGGCAAGTGGTTTGATTCGTTTGTAATCAATTTCAATCCACGCTCCCCGCACGGGGAGCGACGGCGCACCGTCGCAACCGGCAAGATAATCGTAGGATTTCAATCCACGCTCCCCGCACGGGGAGCGACAGAGCATGGCAGCCAAATCAGCCTACACATTAGCCATTTCAATCCACGCTCCCCGCACGGGGAGCGACCGGTAACCTCTATAACAAGCATATCTGCACTTAATTTCAATCCACGCTCCCCGCACGGGGAGCGACAGTGCTTATTGTTATCCAACACTAATACAATTGTATTTCAATCCACGCTCCCCGCACGGGGAGCGACTTGCATGGTTCCAGACGCCGGAACGGCGCATCCTATTTCAATCCACGCTCCCCGCACGGGGAGCGACACTTGCGGTAAGCGCAGGAACGCTCGTGTGGATTATTTCAATCCACGCTCCCCGCACGGGGAGCGACTTGAATCCATTGATGCTATCATCGGGTATCTGGACATTTCAATCCACGCTCCCCGCACGGGGAGCGACTCCGTCGGATAATCCGACGTTCCGTTGATAGCCATTTCAATCCACGCTCCCCGCACGGGGAGCGACCTTTTTGTCAATTGCTCAATATCTGTGCTGTCCATTTCAATCCACGCTCCCCGCACGGGGAGCGACTTGCCGTTACATCCACCAGTGTCACTCCCTCCCGATTTCAATCCACGCTCCCCGCACGGGGAGCGACAAATCGTCTCTGGAAATCCCTAACAACAGTATCATAATTTCAATCCACGCTCCCCGCACGGGGAGCGACGTTTGGGCACGGAGGTATTGGACAGCCAGAAAACGATTTCAATCCACGCTCCCCGCACGGGGAGCGACGGCAAGCTGGGAATCGGGTTCGACACGACGCTTGCATTTCAATCCACGCTCCCCGCACGGGGAGCGACTGGACGCAGACGGCAACATCCGAAAGAGGGAAAAATTTCAATCCACGCTCCCCGCACGGGGAGCGACTAGACGATGCGCTTGAAGCGTATAATCGTCCGCACCATTTCAATCCACGCTCCCCGCACGGGGAGCGACGTATTTGCGCCATGTAGCAAAAAGCCTCGTTCGCATTTCAATCCACGCTCCCCGCACGGGGAGCGACTACACACGCTTAAAACCAAGTACGACGAGGCGCAATTTCAATCCACGCTCCCCGCACGGGGAGCGACGGACAGCGGCGCGGAAATACCAGCGTACTACTGGATTTCAATCCACGCTCCCCGCACGGGGAGCGACGAAGCGTGACGTGATTCGGCGGGCGCTGGAAGAACTATTTCAATCCACGCTCCCCGCACGGGGAGCGACTTAGATCCGCACGCGAACACATAGGACAATTTAATTTCAATCCACGCTCCCCGCACGGGGAGCGACACCAGTCGTAGTTACAAGGGGTATACAAAAGATATTTCAATCCACGCTCCCCGCACGGGGAGCGACGTACTATCATACACACCATTAGTCCCAGCGATAATTTCAATCCACGCTCCCCGCACGGGGAGCGACTTTTTCAACTGCCGTTTCTCGTTCCGCAATAGCATTTCAATCCACGCTCCCCGCACGGGGAGCGACACGCGTATATAATACCACAGTCAGATGAGGTTGTATTTCAATCCACGCTCCCCGCACGGGGAGCGACTGCACAATGCCAGTCAGCGCGGAAATCTGCTGGAATTTCAATCCACGCTCCCCGCACGGGGAGCGACATGGACTTATACGCCCAATCGAGATTTTCCTCGTGATTTCAATCCACGCTCCCCGCACGGGGAGCGACAATCTCCACCGATGCTTATACCCGCCTGAAGCTCATTTCAATCCACGCTCCCCGCACGGGGAGCGACTAGATTAGTAGGGAATACCACACTATCAAAAATGATTTCAATCCACGCTCCCCGCACGGGGAGCGACTTGGTGTTACCACAACGCAGGAAATGTTGGAAAGTATTTCAATCCACGCTCCCCGCACGGGGAGCGACCCACAATAAAAAGATTTTGTTGCAACCGTGGATATTTCAATCCACGCTCCCCGCACGGGGAGCGACATGGCGGATTCACACTCGCGGATGCGGCGCATGATATTTCAATCCACGCTCCCCGCACGGGGAGCGACCTCGAAGACACGACGCGCGGCTTCTATGTGCAGAATTTCAATCCACGCTCCCCGCACGGGGAGCGACTTGACGGCTTCAACCGCCGGGACGCTGACAGCAAATTTCAATCCACGCTCCCCGCACGGGGAGCGACTGTCGCCAGCATCGTTTTTGGTGGATTTTTTGCATTTCAATCCACGCTCCCCGCACGGGGAGCGACGCTATCCATGGACGGAACTAACAGAAGCCGAGATTATTTCAATCCACGCTCCCCGCACGGGGAGCGACATCTGCGGAATAGCCCTATAAGCCGCCAGAAGTGCATTTCAATCCACGCTCCCCGCACGGGGAGCGACGTGTTGGTTAGAATCATCGAAATAAATGCACCGATTTCAATCCACGCTCCCCGCACGGGGAGCGACGGGCTTGAAAGCGTTTACAACGACCATGTATACAAATTTCAATCCACGCTCCCCGCACGGGGAGCGACTGTTCCCGCTCCTTGTTAAGATAGAAAAACAAGACATTCCAATCCACGCTCCCCGCACGGGGAGCGACGGAAAATGGCTATGTTGATATGACGCGAATCATTATTTCAATCCACGCTCCCCGCACGGGGAGCGACTTATCGTCATCGTGCAAAGGATTGCAAGCCCGGATATTTCAATCCACGCTCCCCGCACGGGGAGCGACGCCGAAAATGAGGATACCGCGCCGAAACCATCTGATTTCAATCCACGCTCCCCGCACGGGGAGCGACATGTAATAATACTGTGCCTCTTTATTCGCGTCGATTTCAATCCACGCTCCCCGCACGGGGAGCGACGTCCCGTACATTACAAACGGCCGCGCATTCAGCATTTCAATCCACGCTCCCCGCACGGGGAGCGACAATGCCAGCCGTCGCCTGTGTGAGCGCACAGGCAATATTTCAATCCACGCTCCCCGCACGGGGAGCGACGCTCTCCGCGCTCATGTTCGCGCGGAACGCAAGGCATTTCAATCCACGCTCCCCGCACGGGGAGCGACTGATTCGGGGGCGTTAGGCGTAGCTGGAGTAATCATTTCAATCCACGCTCCCCGCACGGGGAGCGACCGATGATATATCCGGGCTTTATGTTTGCCTGCATTTCAATCCACGCTCCCCGCACGGGGAGCGACTCGAAATAGTCGGCGCGCGTTACGTCGGCGTGAAATTTCAATCCACGCTCCCCGCACGGGGAGCGACTGGGATTTCGGGCGCGGTCGCCCGGTCGTCAATGCATTTCAATCCACGCTCCCCGCACGGGGAGCGACGCGAAATCATCAACAACTGCACATTTGAAACCATCAAGATTTCAATCCACGCTCCCCGCACGGGGAGCGACTGGCTGTGGTCGGCCACGCTTGCGGACTTGGCGCTGATTTCAATCCACGCTCCCCGCACGGGGAGCGACGCGCGCGAAATGCCCTTGATCGTCTTATACATGGTATTTCAATCCACGCTCCCCGCACGGGGAGCGACGCATCTAAAGCAACGGGTTGAGGATTTGCAAGCAATTTCAATCCACGCTCCCCGCACGGGGAGCGACCCGAAACATCCAGTACGGTTCATCGCCCAAATCAATTTCAATCCACGCTCCCCGCACGGGGAGCGACGGCTTTTGTTGCAGTCTAACATCAAAAGCATCCGAATTTCAATCCACGCTCCCCGCACGGGGAGCGACATGGCAATCGCTTCGTTTACCACGCCGCCCGGTATTTCAATCCACGCTCCCCGCACGGGGAGCGACAAATCGTCTCTGGAAATCCCTAACAACAGTATCATAATTTCAATCCACGCTCCCCGCACGGGGAGCGACGTTTGGGCACGGAGGTATTGGACAGCCAGAAAACGATTTCAATCCACGCTCCCCGCACGGGGAGCGACGGCAAGCTGGGAATCGGGTTCGACACGACGCTTGCATTTCAATCCACGCTCCCCGCACGGGGAGCGACTGGACGCAGACGGCAACATCCGAAAGAGGGAAAAATTTCAATCCACGCTCCCCGCACGGGGAGCGACTAGACGATGCGCTTGAAGCGTATAATCGTCCGCACCATTTCAATCCACGCTCCCCGCACGGGGAGCGACGTATTTGCGCCATGTAGCAAAAAGCCTCGTTCGCATTTCAATCCACGCTCCCCGCACGGGGAGCGACTACACACGCTTAAAACCAAGTACGACGAGGCGCAATTTCAATCCACGCTCCCCGCACGGGGAGCGACGGACAGCGGCGCGGAAATACCAGCGTACTACTGGATTTCAATCCACGCTCCCCGCACGGGGAGCGACGAAGCGTGACGTGATTCGGCGGGCGCTGGAAGAACTATTTCAATCCACGCTCCCCGCACGGGGAGCGACTTAGATCCGCACGCGAACACATAGGACAATTTAATTTCAATCCACGCTCCCCGCACGGGGAGCGACACCAGTCGTAGTTACAAGGGGTATACAAAAGATATTTCAATCCACGCTCCCCGCACGGGGAGCGACGTACTATCATACACACCATTAGTCCCAGCGATAATTTCAATCCACGCTCCCCGCACGGGGAGCGACTTTTTCAACTGCCGTTTCTCGTTCCGCAATAGCATTTCAATCCACGCTCCCCGCACGGGGAGCGACACGCGTATATAATACCACAGTCAGATGAGGTTGTATTTCAATCCACGCTCCCCGCACGGGGAGCGACTGCACAATGCCAGTCAGCGCGGAAATCTGCTGGAATTTCAATCCACGCTCCCCGCACGGGGAGCGACATGGACTTATACGCCCAATCGAGATTTTCCTCGTGATTTCAATCCACGCTCCCCGCACGGGGAGCGACAATCTCCACCGATGCTTATACCCGCCTGAAGCTCATTTCAATCCACGCTCCCCGCACGGGGAGCGACTAGATTAGTAGGGAATACCACACTATCAAAAATGATTTCAATCCACGCTCCCCGCACGGGGAGCGACTTGGTGTTACCACAACGCAGGAAATGTTGGAAAGTATTTCAATCCACGCTCCCCGCACGGGGAGCGACCCACAATAAAAAGATTTTGTTGCAACCGTGGATATTTCAATCCACGCTCCCCGCACGGGGAGCGACATGGCGGATTCACACTCGCGGATGCGGCGCATGATATTTCAATCCACGCTCCCCGCACGGGGAGCGACCTCGAAGACACGACGCGCGGCTTCTATGTGCAGAATTTCAATCCACGCTCCCCGCACGGGGAGCGACTTGACGGCTTCAACCGCCGGGACGCTGACAGCAAATTTCAATCCACGCTCCCCGCACGGGGAGCGACTGTCGCCAGCATCGTTTTTGGTGGATTTTTTGCATTTCAATCCACGCTCCCCGCACGGGGAGCGACGCTATCCATGGACGGAACTAACAGAAGCCGAGATTATTTCAATCCACGCTCCCCGCACGGGGAGCGACATCTGCGGAATAGCCCTATAAGCCGCCAGAAGTGCATTTCAATCCACGCTCCCCGCACGGGGAGCGACGTGTTGGTTAGAATCATCGAAATAAATGCACCGATTTCAATCCACGCTCCCCGCACGGGGAGCGACGGGCTTGAAAGCGTTTACAACGACCATGTATACAAATTTCAATCCACGCTCCCCGCACGGGGAGCGACTGTTCCCGCTCCTTGTTAAGATAGAAAAACAAGACATTCCAATCCACGCTCCCCGCACGGGGAGCGACGGAAAATGGCTATGTTGATATGACGCGAATCATTATTTCAATCCACGCTCCCCGCACGGGGAGCGACTTATCGTCATCGTGCAAAGGATTGCAAGCCCGGATATTTCAATCCACGCTCCCCGCACGGGGAGCGACGCCGAAAATGAGGATACCGCGCCGAAACCATCTGATTTCAATCCACGCTCCCCGCACGGGGAGCGACATGTAATAATACTGTGCCTCTTTATTCGCGTCGATTTCAATCCACGCTCCCCGCACGGGGAGCGACGTCCCGTACATTACAAACGGCCGCGCATTCAGCATTTCAATCCACGCTCCCCGCACGGGGAGCGACAATGCCAGCCGTCGCCTGTGTGAGCGCACAGGCAATATTTCAATCCACGCTCCCCGCACGGGGAGCGACGCTCTCCGCGCTCATGTTCGCGCGGAACGCAAGGCATTTCAATCCACGCTCCCCGCACGGGGAGCGACTGATTCGGGGGCGTTAGGCGTAGCTGGAGTAATCATTTCAATCCACGCTCCCCGCACGGGGAGCGACCGATGATATATCCGGGCTTTATGTTTGCCTGCATTTCAATCCACGCTCCCCGCACGGGGAGCGACTCGAAATAGTCGGCGCGCGTTACGTCGGCGTGAAATTTCAATCCACGCTCCCCGCACGGGGAGCGACTGGGATTTCGGGCGCGGTCGCCCGGTCGTCAATGCATTTCAATCCACGCTCCCCGCACGGGGAGCGACGCGAAATCATCAACAACTGCACATTTGAAACCATCAAGATTTCAATCCACGCTCCCCGCACGGGGAGCGACTGGCTGTGGTCGGCCACGCTTGCGGACTTGGCGCTGATTTCAATCCACGCTCCCCGCACGGGGAGCGACGCGCGCGAAATGCCCTTGATCGTCTTATACATGGTATTTCAATCCACGCTCCCCGCACGGGGAGCGACGCATCTAAAGCAACGGGTTGAGGATTTGCAAGCAATTTCAATCCACGCTCCCCGCACGGGGAGCGACCCGAAACATCCAGTACGGTTCATCGCCCAAATCAATTTCAATCCACGCTCCCCGCACGGGGAGCGACGGCTTTTGTTGCAGTCTAACATCAAAAGCATCCGAATTTCAATCCACGCTCCCCGCACGGGGAGCGACATGGCAATCGCTTCGTTTACCACGCCGCCCGGTATTTCAATCCACGCTCCCCGCACGGGGAGCGACGACTTTTTTCTGTCTGCTGCCGCCGCGAGAAAATATTTCAATCCACGCTCCCCGCACGGGGAGCGACTACGCCTTGATTTCTCCGGCGCGCATCGTGCTGTTATTTCAATCCACGCTCCCCGCACGGGGAGCGACGAAGCCATCCATCGCATCTACACCGTCGCCATCGAATTTCAATCCACGCTCCCCGCACGGGGAGCGACGCGGGCGGATTCCTACATTATATGCACCAGCAAATTTCAATCCACGCTCCCCGCACGGGGAGCGACAATGGGACAAGCAAAACACTAAACTCGTCAGCATATTTCAATCCACGCTCCCCGCACGGGGAGCGACGCAAAGTTCCACCGGGAGACAGACGAAGACCATCATTTCAATCCACGCTCCCCGCACGGGGAGCGACCCGCCTACACCCCCGAAGCATTTGCCGCCATCGTCATTTCAATCCACGCTCCCCGCACGGGGAGCGACCGGCTGGCGCTGGACATACTTCAGCGCCGCGCATTTATTTCAATCCACGCTCCCCGCACGGGGAGCGACAAAACATTGGTAGGCACTTCTATCACTCGCTTAAATTTCAATCCACGCTCCCCGCACGGGGAGCGACTCCGCCTCCGCGACGGAAAGCACCCTGTTCACATCATTTCAATCCACGCTCCCCGCACGGGGAGCGACTTTGCCGCCGCCTTCCAGCCCCGCGCGGGCAATATTTCAATCCACGCTCCCCGCACGGGGAGCGACGCGCACCGAAGCGCGGCAAGAGCTGGATGGCGCTATTTCAATCCACGCTCCCCGCACGGGGAGCGACGTTCCTTTCGTTCGGGCAGCGCCCGGCCTGATTTATTTCAATCCACGCTCCCCGCACGGGGAGCGACGAGATGGCGAAGCTGCTGCGGCAGAATGGCGTTATTTCAATCCACGCTCCCCGCACGGGGAGCGACGTGGCATTCGTGAGAGGGCAGCCGCACCGACAGAAATTTCAATCCACGCTCCCCGCACGGGGAGCGACCGCATCTTCGGCGATCTTCAGGCGTTCGCGATGGAATTTCAATCCACGCTCCCCGCACGGGGAGCGACCGGAGCGCCTTGACGCTGGGCTGATGGAGCAGCTATTTCAATCCACGCTCCCCGCACGGGGAGCGACGACGTTCCCTTTTAAGGAGGACTAATCAATGAAGATTTCAATCCACGCTCCCCGCACGGGGAGCGACATTAAGCGGCCGGACTTCCCGGCAGAAGGAGAAATTTCAATCCACGCTCCCCGCACGGGGAGCGACTGCTTTGCGCTGGACGCCATGTCCAGCAACAGCATATTTCAATCCACGCTCCCCGCACGGGGAGCGACGGCACACATTGTCCCACGCTGACCGGCGACCATATTTCAATCCACGCTCCCCGCACGGGGAGCGACGGTATTCCGCCGCGCCCTCGTCGAAGCGGACACATTTCAATCCACGCTCCCCGCACGGGGAGCGACGTGAAGCAAAATGCGGACTTCCGCAAAATGGTTGAGATTTCAATCCACGCTCCCCGCACGGGGAGCGACCAGTTCAGCAACACATTGTTATTGTTCACGCAGGAATTTCAATCCACGCTCCCCGCACGGGGAGCGACACGTCTTCCCCGTCATAACGACTTGCGACCCCGTAATTTCAATCCACGCTCCCCGCACGGGGAGCGACTACGCGCCATTTTTGAAAAAGCCAAAAGGGAAGGATTTCAATCCACGCTCCCCGCACGGGGAGCGACAAAACCGGGACACGCTAATTGGCATCCCCTACAAAATTTCAATCCACGCTCCCCGCACGGGGAGCGACCCGCCCCCGACTTGCAAAAAAACCGAAAAAAAATTATTTCAATCCACGCTCCCCGCACGGGGAGCGACCGCGAACACGTCGCCTGATACCAGTGCGGACAGATTTCAATCCACGCTCCCCGCACGGGGAGCGACGGTGATGCGCTTTGAGTTCTCCGGCAGTGCGGCATTTCAATCCACGCTCCCCGCACGGGGAGCGACACGGGCGGGCGAATGATTTTTGTCTGCTTCTTCCCCATTTCAATCCACGCTCCCCGCACGGGGAGCGACGGCGGGCGGATTCCTACATTATATGCACAACCCATTTCAATCCACGCTCCCCGCACGGGGAGCGACGGCGGATTCACACTCGCGGATGCGGCGCATAATATTTCAATCCACGCTCCCCGCACGGGGAGCGACGCGACGCTGGCGCGAAAAATCCTGCAAGATGTAGATTTCAATCCACGCTCCCCGCACGGGGAGCGACGTGTCGGTAAAACGTCGCTTGCTATCTGCATGGCATTTCAATCCACGCTCCCCGCACGGGGAGCGACGAGCTTGTGGTAAGCGCAGGAACGCTCGTATGGATTATTTCAATCCACGCTCCCCGCACGGGGAGCGACTTGCTGGATTTCTGCGGCTTCTTCGTCGCTGATATTTCAATCCACGCTCCCCGCACGGGGAGCGACGGTTTCTGTTTATGCCGGAAAGCAGAGCCACGTCAATTTCAATCCACGCTCCCCGCACGGGGAGCGACGTTTCGCGCTGTCCAAAAACTCAACATCCTGCGCATTTCAATCCACGCTCCCCGCACGGGGAGCGACGAACACGCCGGAATGATGCGCGTAAGCGGATGGAAATTTCAATCCACGCTCCCCGCACGGGGAGCGACAATAAAAGCCCCCGACAGAAAGAGGTAATGATTATATTTCAATCCACGCTCCCCGCACGGGGAGCGACGAGCAGATTATCGCGAACTCCGCAGTCGCAGCGGATTTCAATCCACGCTCCCCGCACGGGGAGCGACCTAATGGCAGCTGATGGAGGTAGCAAATGGCGAAGGTATTTCAATCCACGCTCCCCGCACGGGGAGCGACCCGTGGTTGAGAACGCACCACATTGCCAGCGCAACGATTTCAATCCACGCTCCCCGCACGGGGAGCGACCTGTGAATCTGTTCCAGCATCAGTGCAACCTCGTCATTTCAATCCACGCTCCCCGCACGGGGAGCGACAGCGCAAAGTAACAATTCTGTCGATCAGAATCATAGGCTTTGCACAAAAAGTATACCACAAAACAGTCCTTTTGAGAATCAGCTTAGCCGAAAATGCGGTAATTTTGCCGAAAAGACCGCGAAATCCGGTGCGAACCTCCCTGCAAAAGGCTGGAGGCTTGCGCTTCGCACGGGCGATTCGCGCGGCGCGCCCTTACAGCATCAGCAGCCCTTCCGGGGCGTAGCTCGTCTTCACGCCAATGTGCTCAATCCGGCTTTCGTAGTGATTGCCGAGGTTGTAAAAGCGCAAACTGTCCTTTTCCGGGTCAATCAGCTGCCGAAGTTCCGCCTGAAGCAGCTTGTACTGTGCGGCATCCAAAGAGCACTCAAATACGGAATTCTGCACGCGCTGACCGTGGACGACGCAGCGCTTGGCGACTTGCCGCAAGCGGCGTTTGCCGTCTGCATCGACGGTGGAAACGTCGTAGGTGATTAGAACCAGCATCGGGAACGCCTCGCTTTCGGGTTATTTCCAGAGGAATGGGGGATAACCGTCTGTGTCGCCGCGGAGGGTGCGCGCAAGCAGCAACGCCTGTACATAGGGAACAAGCCCCCACATGATTTTTTCTTTCAGGAACGGGTGGGTGATTTCTTCGCGTTTGCGGTTTTGCCACGCAGTCAAGAACTGCTTGCGCCCGGCATCGTTCAAGAAGACGGCGCCGCTTTCCTGCCGGTCGAAGTGCTTGTCCTGCAGCACACGGTTGTTCACCAGCGTGATGCAGAGGCGATCTGCCATCGGGGCGCGCAGTTCTTCCATCAGGTCAAGGGCGAGCGACGTGCGCCCCGGACGGTCGCGGTGCATGAAGCCGACGTAGGCATCCAGCCCGACGCTTTCCAGCGCGGCAGCGCAGTCGTTGGCGAGCAGCACATAGGCGAAGGAAAGCAGGGCGTTCATGTTGTCCTGCGGCGGGCGGCGATTGCGGCCGTTCAGCAAGAAATCCGCCTTTTGAGTCAGTATCATTTCGTTGAATACCGAAAAATAATCGGCGGATGCGTCGCCTTCCAGCCCGCGCAGCACATCTAAATCAACCGCTGATTCAATTTGCGGCAGCTTGGCATCTAACGCGGCGGAAACATCCTTGAGTGCCTGCACATTCACGCGCAAGGCGTGGTCGCGGATGGTACGCTCCAGCACCCAGCGCTGATTGTATACCTTGCCGAAGATGAAATTCCGTGCAATCAGGCAGCTGGCGGATAGGCTGTCGGCGCGCCGATACTGCTCGCGGCGCAGCAGAACATTGCCGCGCTCGCTGCCGCAGACGCGCGCTAAAAATCGCCCGCGCGGTGTCAGAAACGTCAGCCCAATACCGCGCTCTGCGCAAGCACCCATGAGTGCTGGACTTGCGCCTTTGTAGGAGAAAGTCAGAATGCCCTCCAGCATCAGCAGGGGATACTGCGCGCGCTTTTCCTCGCCCACATGGACGACGATATTCTCGTTTTCCAGCGACAAGTAGGCGTCTTCCGTCGTCACGAACAGCGTATTCAGCATCTTTCTCATGGCGAATCCTCCGCAATACGGGCGTGCATGTAGGCGCGGACGCTGCCGGTTCGGCTGAGCCGCGGAACGCATACATCCTTGAGCGAGCAGGCATTGCAGCCCTTGTGCGCCCGAACGGATGGCGTATGTCCGCGCGCCTGATTCTCCAGCAGTTCCGCCAGAAGCGACAACGTCCGCGCACGGAGGGATTCATCCAGCGCAACCCGCGTCCGACGGCGGGGTTCGCCATAAAACAAGCTGCCCTCCGGGATGGCGCAGCAGAGCATCTCCTCCAAGCAGAGCGCCTGTGCGCACAGCTGCACCTCGTCGGCCTCCTGCGTTTTGTCCGATCCCTTTTTGTATTCTACCGGGTACGGCAGCCACAGCCCTTCGCGCCCATGCAGCGCAACACCGTCGGGACTGCGGTGGAACTCCACCACGTCGCTGACGCCGTGCAGGTGCAGGCGGGCAGATTCCAGCCGCAGTCCGCGCAGAATCAGCGTATCGCCGCGCAATTCCGCTTCCGGGCCGTGATGCGCCGTTTGATGGAACACTTGCCCCTCCGCCGTGTGCGCATTTTCTGCCCACTGCTGCTCCAGAAAAATCAATCCCCATTGGCGGCGGCAGTAGGCGTAATGCTGCAAGGCGGAGAGGGTCGTGTCCTGTTGCGTCACCCCTTCACTTCGCAGGTGACGCCGTCCGGCAGATTCGCGTCATCCACCGTCCATTCGTAGTCCGCAAAGCTGCGCGGAACCGTTACATCCGCCCTGCGCGCTACACGCACGCGTTCAAACAGCTTCCACGCGGGGGCGTTGCCCAGTTCCTTCTCATGGCGGAAGATGATGAGCTTGCGCACTGCCATCATGCCGCGCGCGGCGGAGTGGTCGTTTTCAAACATGTTGAGGATGGCATCCCACAACAGGGCGAGGTCTTCTTCGCTGAAGCCCGTGGTCTTGCGCGCCAGATTTGCGGATACGAACCCTTCCGCGCGGTACAGCCCATAGGGGACGATGTACTTGCGCCCCATTTCGGTGCCCTTCTTCTCCGCGTCCTTTTCTGTCGTGATGGCGACGCGGGTGATGGTCACTTCCTGCGGCACAATGGGGTCAACGCTGCGGGCAAAGCCCAGCTGCACCGGCCCGCGCACCTGACCGCAGTTCAGCGATGCCTTGACAAACGTCGTCATCACCGCGCCGAACGTCCGGATGTCGTAGTAGTGGCTGCACATATAATCGCGCAGCTTGCGGTCAATCTCCGGGTCATTCGACTTCAGTTTTTTTTTGAGGTCGTCCTCCTTGATGTCGCCGTAGCCGCAGGCCTCCAGCCCTTCACGGTCGCAGCGATTCAGCGGAACGCCATCTTGAATGTAGATGCCGTAATGCGGGTCGCTCTCCTTGACGGTCGCCACATAGTCGCGAATCTTGCGCTTCAGGCACACGTCCGTCACCAGCCCAAGACCCGTTTCCGGGTCGGTGCGGGGCATGTTGCCGGCATCGGGGTCGCCGTTGGGATTGCCGTTCTGCACGTCGAACAGCACCACGAAATCATAGCGGTTGCGAATCACATCAGACATTGCTGTTTTCCTCCTTCTTTGTGAAGAACTTCTGTTTCTGGTGATAGTAGCCCAGCTGGAAAATACCCTGATCTTGCAGGTTCAGACGCGCGGGATAGCTGTCAGTCAAGCGCCCGCACAGCTCCGTCATCTGCTTGTCGTAATAGATGAAATAGCCGGTATCAAGCTTTTTCAAGTGACTCTGCGCCAGCTTCAGCAGCGTCGGGAAAACGATGCTGGGCGTTGCGCAGGCAGCGTTGAAGTAGCGATCCATGATGGTAGCGTTGATGCCGGGATTTGCCTTCTGCTGGAGGCTTTCCAGCACCGCAAAGAGACGACCCAGCACATACGGTGCGTAATTCGTCTGTTCGTTGAGTTGCACGTCGATGACCTCCTTGTACTGTGGATTGCTGCCGTTTTTCAGCAGCCATGCTTTGAGAATTGCCGCCTTGCCGCGGCTGACACTGTGCTCCGCATGGATGCGCAGCTCTGTTTGCGTCAGCAATGAAACAGGGTAAGGCGTATCGCCGAGAATGGCGCGGAGCAAATCGCCCACCAGATGCGACGGCGGCAGCTTGTCCCTGCTCTTGGAATTCGCTATTTCCTTGAGCAGCGAATAGGCGGAAAGTGTTTCCCGCGTGTCATAGGAAGGGCGAATGATGTTCAGCCGCTCCTGATGACGCGCCAAATTCGCGGCAAAATCGCCGAACGTCCCTTGCAGGAAGAAACGAACCGACAGACGGGACGCATTCGGCGACAGCCCCAGAATGTAGAAGGGGGTACGGGAATCCAGCGGAATATTCTCCCACTGAAGACCATGCCCAAGGCGGATGGCTTTCATGATGCCGTCCAGCGTATTCTGCGTCATGTCTTCGTTAGTCCCCAGCAGAGCGGCAAAGCAGTCGCTGTAAGCGGATTGCGCCGTTTCTGCCCAGTAAACGAGGGTGGCAGATCCCAGCAGACTGTGGTAATTCTTCTCGCGCAGCATGTAATTGAGGGCTTCGCCGTAGGCAAAGGCGGCGTGATTCCCGACGGGGGCGTTCAAGCCCTGCGCATCCTCTCGTCCGTAGGATTCGAAAGCATTTTTACCTTTGTTGAAGGAAACAAGTAATGCACCAGAAGACTGCGCGCCATCTACCCCTTTGATGGCAGGGTGCAAGCGAGCAATTGTATCCAATTCGCCCGTGACCAGACAGCGTCCTCGCGTGATATCATCCTCCACACTGCTGGAGGCAGCTTCATCCCAAGCCGCGTGAATCTCCGGCACATCCTGCGCCATTGTGGCTTCGCCAGATGCGTCCATCATGCAGAAAACGAGATTGCCGCCCTTGCACAGGTCGTCGAAATGTTCCAGCAGGGCAGGGGACTGTGCTGCCTTTTCAGGCTGCCAAGTGTCAAAAAAGCGGAGAATCGCCTGCGCCATCGGGCAGGATACGCCGTCCAGCAGCTCGCGATGCCGCTGGGCGCTGATGCGGAAGCAGGTGCCTGCATCCTTGATGGCTTTGCTGTCCGACGGCGTGTGTTCGCTGCTGCGCATTTCACTGGTGATGCCCAGCAGATACTTGGCGTTGTCGCAGAGGAAGCTGGCGGCCTTGCCGCTGGTGCGCTTGACAGGCGTGGGCAGGAACATCATGCGGGGAAGCAGCTTGCCCTTATCGTTTGCTGCGCCGAGCATTTCCACCGACGACACCTGCCCGTCGGCAGTCAGACGCAAGCCCCACTGCACCTTGACGGCGGACCAGCCGGGACGCTTCAACGTGCCCTGTGCGGCGAGCGAATCGTAGCACCGCACGAGCGATTGCAGAATCATTTCACCACCTCACAGTCTGTCAAGTCAATCACGCCATGCACCATCTGCGCCCGGAAGAACATCGGCTGGATGTTTTCCAAATCAGAATAGTCCATATCAAAAATCATATAGCCCAAATCCCGCGTTTCGTCGATGGTGGGGATGTCGCCGCCCTCCCAGAGCCGGAAATGCGCCGTACATTCTCGACAGCCAAGATACGGCTGCATGTACGCTTGACCGCTGCGAAGACGCCGCTTCACGATGTCCTGAAACTTGCCGGGATTGTCCGACGGATTGGCTTTGTCGGTCATCTCGAAGTGAGCTTCAATGACGTAGTGCACGTTTCGCAGCATGGTGGTAGCGCGCTGCTGAATATCGGCGTTTCGGTCGATGTAGGAGCGCTTCTTGCCGTTGGCTTCGGTCAGCACGTTGCTGGCGGAAATCTTAGATGCCACTTCGTTGCGGAGAATGTTCGTGAAGCGGATGGGCTTGCAGACGTAGATTTTATCCACATGCCATTTTAGGCCTGGATGGTAGTATACACTTTCTACCATTCCGCGGGCGGCGCTGGGCGTGGGAACGTCATAGCTGACACGCTCAACCTTCATTTCAGGCCGGGTGAAGCAAGCGTACTCGCCCCACACCTCCATTTTGATGGACATTGGTTCACCTCCTCATTCTTACTTCTCAATCAACACTTGCCGATGTGGGCAAGTGACAGTTCGCAAGGGGACGAATGGGTGTATCGTCAGCAACTCACTTCCTTTCGGTTGACAAGAACAGTATAGCACGGCACAGCGTATATGTCAAGAAGAAAATTCACTAAAATAGAAAATAACTTTGAGATTGAACAGAACTATCAATCATGGTTTGACACGCCAGCGAAAAGATGATAAAATGCCAAAGTCGGATGGAAACGGCGGGCAATTCGCTGCTTCTATCTGTGGGTTGAAATACTAAGCTAGACAATCGTCTAACGGGGCGGGCGGTGAGCGCAATGCTTGCCGCCCGTTTCTTTACATCTATCAGGAGAACAGCGCCAGCCCGCTTGTGCAGCTGACCTGCAAGCCGCATTCCGGCGTGTACAATTTGATGTCGCTTAGAATGCCGCAGTGCGCATCGGCAATTTCCGTGACACCGCCGATGCTGCACAACGCCTGATACTCGCGGCGGTAGATACTCACGCCGCAGCGCCCCAGGCGGCGGAAAAGCTCACGCGAATAGTGCCCATCACGCAGGGCTTTGATGTCCTCGCTGTTTTCAGGTGTCGGAATGTACACCGTCACTGTATCTGTGTCGATAAAGCGGAAATGCTCGGCGGTTTCGCGGAAAGCAAATCTTGCTTCGGATGACAGCGTTTTGCTGGTATCCAGTAAATCATTTTCGGACGAAACGGGTCGTGAACGCTGCTGATTTTCGCCGCGCTTGAAAAGCAAATCGCAAAAATACGCGTGGATGGCTTTGCGGCTGCCGATGTCCTCCGCATACAGGCGCAGCACTGTGCGGCAGCTTTCAATGTTTGGGCGCATGATGGGTGGAACCGCGTGTTCGGTCTGGTAGATGTGGACGATGCTGTCCTGCGCCGCTTCCTTTCCCTCGCGATTGCAGCGTCCGGCGGCTTGCAGAATGCTGTCCAGTCCGGCTAATTCGCGGTATACGGTCGGAAAATCCACGTCAACGCCCGCTTCAATCAGGCTGGTGGAGATGACGCGGCAGCACTGCTTCTTGTCTAAGCGTTCGCGAATTGTGGCAATGGTGCGTTCACGGTCGATGGCGTTCATCAGCGTGGAAAGGTGGAAACGCCCCTCTTCCGGCAGGGCTTCGTACAGACTGCGCGCCTGTTTGCGGGAATTGACGATGCACAGCACGGCATTTTCCTGACGAATCCGCACGGCTAATTCCTCGTCCGAAAGCGTCCCGTCCTGCTGGAAGGTGACGCGGCGAAGGCTGCTGAACAGCGCATCCGGGTCGGGGACAAGCTCTTGAATGCGGGTGCCCGCGGTGAAGCCGCTGAAAATGGACAGCAATTCGGGCTGCGTCGCGGTACAGAGAACGGCGGTGACGCCGTAATGCTGCACCAGCTGGTCGATTACCGAGACGCAGGGACGCATCAGCGAAATCGGCAGCGTCTGCGCCTCGTCGAAAATCACCACGCTGTTGGCGACGTTGTGGAGTTTGCGGCAGCGGCCGGGCTTGGCGGCGTAGAAGGATTCAAAGAACTGCACGGCGGTCGTGACGATGACGGGGGCATCCCAGTTTTCGCAGGCAAGGCGCTTGCGGAGGGCATCGGGCGTTTCGGCATCCGTAT
>ERZ1027048.98-NODE-98-length-20626-cov-7.551650_pt1 | contig 20626 bp, 10 predicted proteins | sample MGYA00519430_ERZ1027048 | MGnify/ENA primary metagenome ERZ1027048 (study PRJEB26926, sample SAMN06164594) | human gut metagenome | biome: ENVO:00009003; feature: ENVO:2100002; material: ENVO:00002003 | host: Homo sapiens | place: USA | collected 2012 ...
CCCTTTTCGCGATTGGGTTGGTCGCACTTTCATGCTCCTTCCGCGTGCAGCTTTTGGGGCTTCGCCTAATCCCTTGTTTGCTCCCCCAACTTTCCGTGAAGAACCACAAAAAGGCGCTCCGAGCCATTTTCGCCCGAAGCGCCCAATTTCATGATTTGCTTTTCCTTCCCTCCACCCACTGGAACAGCGCCGGATACAGCACAATCGCGAACAGCATCAGCCCGAACATCTCTGCAAAGCCCAGCCAGTGTGCATCCAGCAGCAGATTACCCGCCGCCTTCAGTCCCTTCCGCACCGCCAGCAGCAGCGCTACGCCAACCACGCCGCGAATCATGCGCGCCTTGCCCGCACCCTTTGCATCAAAACCGACAAAGTGCCTCTCCAGCACCCAGCCAAGGCAGAAGCCCATCATCGCCCCCGCCGCCTTGTAGCAGTCCGTCACCATGTCCCACGGGTCAACCAGCAGCGTTCCGTCCGGCAGCACATCCATCGGATACGGCTTCACGCTGGTGTAAATCAGCATCGCGGCAGATAGGATGACGCCGATAGTCGCCAGCAGCCAGTCGCGGTTCTTGCCGCCGTCCGCCCAGTTCAGCAGGTATTTTGACAGCAGCAGCACGACCAGCGCAATCATCATCCCAACCAGCACGTCCTGCGGCGTGTGCGCGCCGAGCCAGTTGCGGGCAAACGCCGTCAGCAGCGTCAGCAGCACGCACGGCAGAATCCACCATTTGCTGTACTTTTTCAGGTATGCCGCGAGGTTTCCGTAAAAGGACGCTGCCAGTGTCGCATGTCCGCTGGGGAACGAGTAGCCTGTTGCCGTTGCCGCCGCTTCCGGAGCGATTTGCAGCCGCGCATCCTGCTTCCAAGGGCGATAGACGCACGCAATATTCTTGATGAGCTGCGTCACCATCGTTGCGCCCGCGAAGCACAGCCCCATCCGCTGCCCGGTGCGCTTGTCGATGCACCAGTAGAATACGACAATAATGACAACCGGCAGCGACCCGGCGGCAAATTCCGAAATGAAGAGCAGCAAGCCGTTGATGAAGTTCGGCGCTTCCGCCCGGAGGTTCTGCAAAAACAGCAGATATTCAAAATCCAACGTTGTTTGACTCCTTTGTTACTTAATGACGCTCATGTCCAGCGCCATCTTCGCCCATGCGTCCGAAGCGCCGCTCGCGCCCGTGACTTCCGTGCCGGGCTGATAATCCGGCGTGGTGTACCAGCCGCAGAAGGTCATGTGCGGGTAGGTCGGGGCATCCGGCAAATCCGCCTGATGAATCGCGCTGCCGTTCACATGGTAGGTCGTCAGCGCCGTCGCCATGCCCTCTACGGTGATGCGGTAAGCGGTAATCTTCCCGTTCGTCGCGATGACATAACAATTTTGCAGCTGCGCAGGGTTATCAACGCCGTTTTTGCGCATTTCCGCCAGCAGGATTTCGCTCGTGAACCACGCGGTCTTCGTACCGTCCGCGTTCTGTTCGACGCTCGCCGCGTCCACCGGAATCCACCAGACGCTCTTTTCCGCGCTGTCCAGCACGATTTTAGGCGTACCCGCGCCGGAATAGCGAATGCCAATGCGTGCGCCGTCCGCGAACCACTCTATTTTCGCTTCGAGCTGGATGTAGGAGGAATCCCATTCCTTCTGGCTCGTCAAGCCGTCGGCGTTCGCCCAGAGGATGCTCTCGTCCGCCTCCGCGCGCACTTCCGTCAGCGCACTGCCCCATGCCGTGCTGTTCTTGCCTTCCCACAGCGCGTCCAGCACCTGCGGGTACACCACGCTCGTCGCCTGACTGCGCAGCTTCGGATTCACCGCGCGGCGAATCCAGGCGTGGCACTCACCGCCGGACGTCTGATTGTTCCCATTATCCCAGATGACAATCGGCACGCCGTAGCGCTGGGCATTCTGCGCGACACAGTACGCCCACTTCGCGCGCTCGTCGTGATTGCCATTCGTGTTCGTCGCACCCGTTTCGCCCATCACGACCGGAATCCCCCGGTCAAGGAAGGTTTCCTTGATGTTCTCGAACACGCGGTTGATTTTCGCGCCATCCTTCTCCGGGTCGAACGTCGTCTGCGTATCCTGCAGGCAGAAGGTCTGCGGGTCGTACGAATGCACAGACACGATGATGTTTGCCGCCGCTTCGCCATCCACCGTCGGCAGGGCAATCGCCGCCGTGCCCGCCGGGGAGCTGGTCGCCGCGTAGCCCGGAATCATCAGGCAGCGCTCGGCGTTGCAGCCCTTGGCGTCCTTGCGGATGGTGTTCACGAACACTTGGTTGAGGTAGTTGACAGCAGCGTAGCACGCCGCGTTGCCGCTCCACTCATAGTTCGTACCCTGCGCGCGCGGCTCGTTCATGCCCTCGAAAATCACATGCTGGTCAAAGTCGGCGAAGGTGTCCGCAATCTGCCGCCACATTGCCGTCAGCTGCTCGCCGATTTTCTCCGCGTCCGCCGCGAAATTCGGCTCGTTAATCCACGCTTCGTGGTGCATATTGAGGATGACGAACAAGTCCGCCTCTCGCGCCCATTCGACCACTTCATGGACATGCTGGAGGAAGTCCTCGCGGATGGTGTACGTCCCATCGTCCGAGGTATAGCGGTACCAAGTCAGGGGAATGCGGATGGTGTCAAAGCCCGCTTCCTTCACGCGCACCATCAGTTCCGGGGTGATTTTCGCGTTCCCCCACGACTGCTCCTGCGCGGTCACATCCGCGGTATTGCCGCCGGTTGCGTCCAGCGTATTGCCCAGATTCCACCCGAAACCCATCATCTCGACGATTTCCGTCGCTGTTTTGCCTGTCAGCATGGTTGATTCCTCCTCGGCGGCTGCCGGAAGCACCGGCAGCAGCATGGTCAAGAATAGCGCAATCCATTTTCGCATGCTTTGCATGAATTTTCCTCCTATTGCTTATAGGATTGGATTGTTACGCAGGGATTTCGCTCCTGCGGGAGCGACCAAAGGGCTTTCCGATCGCCCTTTGGAAACCTTCGGTGCCCCTTCGGATGTTACAGGTCTGTTATGTTAGTTTTTTAGTTTGTGTGCTTTTGGTTGTTGAGAAATTGCCTTCCCCTTTCGCCGGCGGACGCATTGTCAGACTAATTCTGTTCGTTTTCGCATCCGCTTCCAGCACCCACACGGTCACGATGTCGCCGACTCGGACGACTTCGCTCGGATGATTCACGCGTCGCTGCGCCATCTGGCTGATATGCACCAACCCATCGCGATGAACGCCGATGTCCACAAACGCGCCGAAGTCGGTCACGTTGCGCACCGTGCCGCGAAGCTCCATGCCGGGCTGCAAGTCCTTCAAATCCATCACGTCGCTGCGCATCAGCACCTGCGGCAGCTCATCGCGCGGGTCGCGGCCGGGGCGGGACAGCTCCGCCGCAATGTCGCGCAGGGTCGGTTCACCCACATTCAGCTGCTTCGCCAGCGCCGCGAACCCCTCCGCGTCCGCCAAGGTCAGCAGCTTGCCGACCGCCTCCGCCGGGGTGAGCGAAAAGTGCTTCAAAAGGGCGCGCGCCGCGTCGTAACTCTCCGGGTGAACGCCTGTGTTCTCCATCAAGTCCTTGCCGCCGGGAATGCGCAGGAAGCCTGCGCACTGTTCGAAGGCTTTCGGCCCAAGGCGCGGCACTTTCTTCAGCTGCGCACGGGTCGTGAACGCGCCGTTTTCCTCGCGGTACGCCACGATGTTCTTCGCGACGGTCGTGTTGATGCCCGCGACGTAGCTCAGCAGCGACACGCTCGCCGTATTCACATCCACACCGACGCTGTTCACACAGTCCTCGACCACGCCGCCCAGCGCCGCGTCCAGTTCCGCTGCTTTTAGGTCATGCTGATACTGTCCTACGCCAATCGCCTTCGGGTCGATTTTGACCAGCTCCGCCAGCGGATCCTGCAGCCGCCGCGCAATCGACACCGCCGAACGCAGACTGACATCAAACTGCGGGAACTCCTCCGCCGCCAGCTTCGACGCGGAATACACCGACGCGCCCGCCTCGCTGACGACCATGTATTTGAGCGCGTCGCCCAGCGCCAGCTCCTTCATCACCTCGACGAAGAACTGCTCTGTCTCGCGCCCCGCCGTGCCGTTGCCAATGGCGACGATGCCGACGTGGTGCTTCTGGATCATCCGCTTGACGGTTTCCTTCGCCTGCGCAACCTTACCATGGCTTGGCAGTGGGAAAATGACGCCCGTATCCAGCACGCGCCCGGTTTCGTCCACAACCGCGACCTTGCAGCCCGTGCGGATGCCGGGGTCAAGCCCCATCGCGACCTTTCCTCGCACCGGCGGCTGCATCAGCAGCGGGCGCAGATTCAGCGCGAACACGCGAATCGCCGCTGCGCTCGCCTTGTCGGTCAATTCCGCGCGCAGTTCCGTGTCCAGCGACGGCGCAATCAGGCGCGTGTACGCGTCGTCGCACGCCTGCGCGACGTACTTGCACGCCGGACTGCCCGTCTGCTGCACGAAGCCGTAGCGCACGAGCTGCTGTGCCTTCTCCTTGTCCACGTCCAGCGCAACTTTGAGGAAGCCCTCCTTCTCCCCGCGGTTCATCGCCAGCACCCGGTGTGACGGCATCAGGCGCAGCGGCTCGCGGTGGTCGTAGTACATGCGGTAGGTGCTGTCCTCGTCTTTCGCCGCGACCGTCGCGACCATCGCCGTTTGATGGTAGTACGTTTTGAGCTTCGTGCGGACGGCGGCATCGTCGCTGACGACCTCGGCGATAATATCCATCGCGCCTTGCAGGGCATCCTCCGCCGTTTCGATGCCCTTCTCCGCGTTCACATAGCGCAGGGCGATGGTTTCCGGCGCCATCATGTTCCGCTGCTGGAGCATCAGCGCGTTCGCGAGCGGCTCCAGCCCCTTCTCCTTGGCAATCGACGCGCGGGTACGGCGCTTCGGGCGGTACGGGCGATAGATATCCTCCAACTGCGCCAATGTCGCGGCAGCATCGAGGTCGCTTTGCAGCTTCTCCGTCCAGACATCTAACTTTTGCAGGCTTTCACTGATTTCCTGCCGACGCGCTTCGAGCGCCCGCAGCGCCGTCAGCCGTTCGCTGATTTCACGCAGCTTCTGGTCATCCAGCGACCCGTGCTGTTCCTTGCGGTAACGCGCGATAAACGGCAGCGTGCAGCCCTCGTCAAGCAGGCGAATGACGGCGTCGATTTGCCACGGGGCGGTTTGGAACTCCTGACAGAGCGTTTGTGTGATAGTCATGTCCTCACCTCAAATAATGATGCCTTCCAAATGATCCACCTCATGCTGAATCACCTGCGCGGTGAAACCAGAGAACCGCTGCACATGCCGCTGCAGCTGCTCATCCTGATATTCCACCAAAATCTGCTGATATCGCAAACACGGGCGCTCGCCGTCCAGAGACAAGCACCCCTCCTGCGCCGCGAAGGGAATCTGGCGATCCGTGATGACCGGGTTGAGCATCACCAGCACGGTTTTCCCCGCCATCACCGCAATGATGCGCTTGCGGATGCCAATCATGTTCGCCGCCATGCCGACGCACTCGTGCGCATGGGCGCGCAGGGTATCCACGAGGTCACGCGCAACGGGCAGATCCTCCGCCGTCGCCATCTGGCTCTTGCAGGACAGGAACATCACATCTCTCACAATCGGCTGAATCATTGCTTCTTCACCACCACGCCGCCAGTTTTCCAGATGCTTCTTTCGGGCACTTCACCACGCACGCAGCTCAGCGGGTAGATTTGGCTCTCCCGTCCGATAACCGTGCCGGGGTTCAGCACGCTGTTGCAGCCGACTTCCACATAGTCGCCAAGCATTGCGCCCATTTTCTTCAAGCCGGTTGCCATGCTTTCGCCTGCGCCGCGAACCGTCACCAGCGTCTTGTCGCTCTTCACGTTGCTGGTAATCGACCCCGCCCCCATGTGGCTGCAATAACCGAGGATGCTGTCGCCGACGTAGTTGTAGTGCGGCGTCTGCACATGATCGAAAAGAATCACGTTCTTCAGCTCCACAGAGTTGCCGACCACACAGTCTGCCCCCACCAGCGCACTGCCGCGGATGAACGCGCAATGCCGCACTTCCGTCCGCGCGCCGATGATGCAGGGCGCACCCAGATACGCCGTCGGCGCAACCGTCGCGGTTTTGTGCACCCAGACGTGCTCACTGACTTCGGTGTATTCCGCCGGGTCAAGCGCCGCGCCGATGCGCAGGATTTCCGCCTTGATGCCCGCAAGCGCCTCCCACGGATAGGTAAACTGCCGCAGGTAATCCGCCGCCAAAGTGTGGTTAAGGTCGTAAAGCTGTTCGATTGTCAGCATAATCTGCCTCCTATTTATTATGTTGATTGCTTTTTCGCCCTGCGCCGCCGAATCAGCCAGAGCATGAACATCGCCAGCAGCAGCCCCGCCAGCGCGCCCGATGAATCCAGCAGCACATCCTGCCACTTGCCCGTACGCCCGGCAACGAAAAGCTGATGGATTTCGTCCGTCGCGGCATAGAGCGTACATCCCGCCCATGACAGCCAGTGCCAGCGGGCGCGGTAGCTGTCCAGCAGCAGCGTCAGCAGCATTCCCAAGAGCGTGTACTCCAAGAAATGCGCCGTTTTCCGCACGGCAAAATCCACCTGTGCATATAGCTTCCAGTACGCCTTCCCCGTCAGTCCCTGCCGCTGCGCCAGAGAATCCGTAATTGGGCGGGCAATTTTATCGCTGATGCTGCCGGACTGCGTGCCTTCCTGTGCCGAGAAGCCGAACATCACCAGCAACAGGGACAGCGTAATCAGCCAGAGGATAGCACGATAAAGGTGTATTTTCCAGTTCAAGGTTGCTTTCCCTTCCTGCGGCGAAAGTTACGCCGCGATTGTTTTATTTCGCGCTCCACCCCGTCAATTCCTGCCACGTTGCATGGATTTCACGAAAAAAGGGCTGCCTGTTGCAGACAGTCCTTTTGTTGGATTATTTCACGCGCTCGCAGTACACCGCCACGCGTTTTGTGCCGCTAATGGTGCAGGTCACAAGCGTCAGGTCATAGCCGGAATGGGCAATTTCGTTCGCATCGTTGGGGGAAATCGTGTTTTTCTCCCGCACAACGTAGCGGAAAACGTTATTCTCCATGTCCGTGAAGGTAACGGTTGCGTCCAGCGCCAAGCTGCTCAGCTTGCCAAAGTGGTAGGTGTGCGCAATAATAGCGAGGTTGCCCGCATAGGCGCTGCCGGAATAGCGGCACGGCGACACGCTCAGGTTCTCGTACGACCAGTTGCGCTGCACCGGCACTTTCAGCCCCAGCGACGGGATGGACAGCGTGCCGATATACTCATGCCCATTGACCTTCTCGCCCGGCATTTCGATTCCCGGCACGCGCTCGTAGAGCTTGCCCGTCGGCGCGGGCGTGGGTGTCGGCGTGGGTTCGGGGGACGGTGTCGGTTCAGGCGTTTCGGTCGGCATGGGCGTTTCGGTGATTTCCGGCGTGCTCGTCGGATTTGATGTCTGCGCGGCATCCGGCGTGCTCGTCGGCTTCGGCGGATTCGTCGCAGTCCCTGCCGTCGGCGCGTTTGTCGGCTTCGGCGGATTCGTCGCAGGATTCGCCGTTGCGGGCGCACTCGTCGCAGGGGTGTCCGTGGCGGTTACGTCATCACGCGGAATGTCGGTCGTCAGTGCGTCAGTTACGGAGGGCGTGGATGCTGCCGGGGTATCCGCCGTAGTGGCATCCGCCGTCGGCGCGTCGGTTATCGGCGCATCCGTCGCGGGTGTGTCAGTCGGCATCATCGTCGCGGTGACTACGGGCGGTGCGGCGGTCTGCTGCGATTCCATCTGCCGCTGAATGCGAATCTGCTCCAGCGCCATCAGCGCATCATCCGACTCCTGCTGCGCGCGGCTGGCATCCCACTGGTTGTAGCCCACCAGCGCCAGTGCCGCCAAAATCAGCACCAGCCCCAGCGTCATCAGCAAATTGCCCTTACGGTTCTTCATGCTCTTGGCTCCATTTCCGGTGCAGAATCCAGCCAATGACGAACAGAATCATGCCCGCGCCCGCCAGAATCGGCACTGGCCACCACAGCTGCCCCGTTTCGGGAATCGGAGCGGTCGGGGTCGGCGTGACCGTGCGGCGATTGGTAATCACATACACGCCGTTTTCGATGGAATATTCCGGCTCATAGTACACGTCAGCCCCCAGAATCTCGTTGAGGGTGTACACATGGTCAGCCGGCAAATCCTTGAAGATATGGTGCCAGTTGTTTTCGCTGTTCAGAATCACCGTGTCGATATGCTGACCGTCCTGCATCAGATGAATTTCAATCTGCACAGGGCGATATGTGCCGCGGTTGTCGTCGTCCCACACCTTGACGCACTCAAGGTCAATCAGCGCGGGCGAGCGCTCCAGCTTGATGGTGGAGAGGACATCGTACTGCCACTCGTCGTCCACATTGCGCGTCGGCACAGAGGTCAGGAAGGACTGGAAGCTGTACGCCCAGCCGCCGATGATAACCGGCGTGCCGGAAACAAGGTACAGACCGGGGTTGAGTCCCGCGAAGGCAACTCGACCGTTTTCATCCGTCGTGCCGGTGAAATCAGGCGTTTCGGACGCGGTGAGGGCTTTCATCGCTTCGGACGCGGCTGCCCAGTCCGCCGCGTTCTTCAGCGCGTTAATGTCGATATTCAGGGTGCTGTACGGGCTGCGCATGGCGAACCGAGCGTCCGCATCCATGTCCGCCACCTGATACAGCTGGAAGGTCACGCCGGGCAGGTGCGCATCATCCTCGTTGTCATCCGTCTGAATGGCGAACGTCAAGGGGTGCGTCAAATCCACCCGTTCAAAGGCAAGCGCGCAGGGCGCAAGCAGAAGGCAGCACAATGCTGTCAGCAGGACAAGCGCCAGCAGGCGCGAGGGTTTGCGGCTCATCACGACCGCTCAGCTCCTTTCCGCTTCTTGTGTTTCGGGCTGGTCGTTACCAGCATGAGAATGAGGAGAATCAGCAGCATCGGCGCGGCGACAATCGGCGCGACGATGTAGGGGTCAATCACGAGTGCGTCCGCGGATATGCGCACGGATAGCTGCGCAAGCGACGTTTCGACCCGGTGTCCACGGACAAGCAGCCGGTGCGAGTTAATGCCGTAGGGCGTGCAGGTGACGAGCGTACACAAATCCATGCCGTCATAGATTTGCAGTGCGCTGACGTCATGCGGCTCAACAATGAGAATCTGGTCGATTTCGTAAGTCAGCACCTTGTCCAGCACGCGGAGGGTGAAGGTATCGCCGTAGGTGAGCTGGTCAAGGTTGGTAAAAAGCTTGGCGGAGGGCAGCCCTCGATGCGCCGAGAAGGCGGAATGCGTCCCCGGTTCGCCGGTCGGCAGGCTTGTGCCCTCAATGTGACCGACGGCGACTTGAAGCACGTTGGCGTTCGTCGAGTGATACAGCGGCAGCGTCACGGCAATCTGCGGAATCTCAATCACCCCGATGATGCCCGAACCGCCGACATTCATCACCGCGTCATACTCCTCGCGCTCCTCGTCGGTCATGATCAAGCGATCAACGGTGGACTGTGCGCGGAGTTTTTCGTTATAAGCGTTTGCCGCCGCCCAATCCGCCTCGTAATCCTTCTTGGACTCCTGCTCCACCACCGTGTTGTAGGTGGCTACGGCACGCGACTGGTGGAAGGAATTGTAGAAATCCGACACGGACGGGTACAGAAGGAGCGCCAGACCCACAAACAGCACCACAAACAGCAAAATGGTTGTCATATTGCGCTTCATGAGCCGCCTCCTTTCTGCAAACATGCTCCATTATTTCCACTTGGGAATGCCGGGCGGCGGCATTGCGCGCACCGCCCGGCAGGGGTTTCATCAGAACATGGGGATGTTCAACGAATTGCGGGAGAGAAATCAGATTTCGTCCGCTTCGGCCTTGCGGCGAACGATGAGGATGAGCGCCGCGCCCACGAACATCATGCCGCCCAGCACGTAGAAGATGGTCGTGCCGATGCCGCCGGTCTCAGGCAGGGTCGCACCGGACTTGTTGACGAGCTTGTTGTTCATCGTAGAAGCCGCCGTGAGTTCCATGGATGCGCTTGCACCGCCAGCAGCTTCCTTGTGGTCTGCCGAAATCGTGATGGTGACAGGATCCAGCGGATTATAGGTAGCAGGAACCGTGGTTTCCTTCAGCGTGTACGTGCCGTGATCCAGACCGATGATGTTGAACGTACCATTGGCTTCCGTAATCATTTCATTGTTTGCGACATCCGTATAGGTATCATTCGGCTTCGTGGTGCCTGCGACAACGTAATTGCCATCGGCATCCTTCCACAGCGGAACAACACGATCATTTTGGTCATAAAGCGTGAAGCCAGCGCCAGGCAGTTCGTTGCCTGCTTCAGCCGTGTTCGCATACTTCGTGTTGTTCACAACATAGGTGAAGAGCCACACATGGTCTTCCGGCGTTTTACCCATGCCATCAGCATTGGGGTTGTTGGAGTATTCCAAATCGACGCTGTTCTTGTTGTTCGTGCTGGTTGCGCTCGCGTTGAAGACCTGCGCTTCTTCGTTCAGATACGCCGTGTAAACAACCTCAACCGTAATCTTGTCCGTAACAAGGATGCTGGTGTTTTCTTTCATCACCTTCTTCAGGTCTTCGATTGTGAGCGTCCAAGACGGCTTATCCTGATTTTCACCAACCTTGCCTGCGCCCTTCTGACCAGGCGTTGCAGTGCAAACATAATCGGTACCTTTCAGTGCGATGCCGTTCACCTTCACAGAATCAATCTGAACGAAGGTAATGCCCTTGGACATGGTGTCGTTGAAGACCAGCTTGTACGTCGGATAGTCATTATAATCCGCATTGACCGGAATAGTCGCGACCAGACGGAAATTGAAGTTTTCAAACAGCGCGTGGTCGGCACTCTCGCCCCAGCCTTCCGGATTCACTTCTCCGCCGTTCTTTTCAGCATCAGCAACTTCGTCCTGCACCTGCTTGTCCACAGAGGGCTTTTCAGACTTTGCAGTCGCAACGATGTCCTGATCCAGCACCTTTACAATCAGCAGCGTGGCAGCGCCGTCCTTGCCTTCCAGCTTTGCCTGATTGTCCCGCACAAGGTAATAGCCAGGGGTCAGTTTCTGGCTCTTGCCGGGGGCTGCTTTGGTGGAAGAGAACGTATCAACCGGAGCGGATTCAGCGTTCCAGTACTTCGTGATTTCAGCCAGCTTTTCCTGATTCGTGCCCGAAACAGTTTTCAGAGCCTCCAGAACTGCGTCCGGCACAGGATCACCAGTCGTGACCGCAGCAGTGTCGTTCTTGGCGTTTGCGCCCCACTTGACGCTCGTCAGCACTTTCGCACCAGATTCATCTGCTACAACATCAGCAGTGAAAATCTGGTATACCTGGTATTCGTGATCCACATCGTCCTTCGGATTCACCGTAATCGTAAAACCGGTAGCCGTCGGCGTATCGCCTTCCGTCACTTCAGAAGCGCCCGCGACAGTGACCATGCTCAGCACGAGCATCATGGCCAACAGAATTGCCCAAAACTTTTTCATGGTTTTTCTCCTTTTCGTTGTCGTTTTTCATTCATTGGGAAACGTTTTGCGAGGATTACCGGGGTTGCCTACGTCGGGAGGTCTCCTGACGTATAGCTGCTATGCTTTTTTCATTCCTCCTCCCGTCGTTTTCTTCCCCATGTTTATACAAGGGCTTTCGCCCGCGTATACGGATTGAGAATCCCCCGGAAGGGGGGCTGTCGACTGCTCAGCAGCCTTCCCTCCGGCGTTTGATTTCCTGCCCCAGCAGCAATGCCGCCGCTGCCATCAGCAGCAGACCGCCCGCCGTGTACGGCAGTGTACCGATGCCGCCCGTCTCGGGCAGCGTGTAGGTAATGGGTGTGTTCGTAATCTGGAAGACGCGATTTTCGCTGTTCGCGGGAATCGGCGCGGTGTTCGTGGCGTTCGGGTCGTCCGTCACCAGCTGCCAGCCGCTGCCCACCGGGGTCTGCTCTTTGGCGTAGTAGCGGTAGATGTTGCCACCCGCGTCATACGCCGGGAGATTGTACCACTTGTAGCCCCACCAGATGTTCTTGCTGCCTTCCGGCGCGGTGTATTCAACCACTTCGCCAAACTGCCAGCCATTCAGATTCTTCGTGACGACCTTCCCCGCTTCCGCGTCCCAGCCAAGGGTAACGTTCGCGATGATCTTGTCGCCGTCCGCCGCCGTTTCCGCGGTGGTCTGCTTGAGCGTCAGCGTGATGTCCGGGAGGTTCGCGGGATTCAGTGTGAACTGATTGTCCAGCGACGTCCAGACCTTGCGGGCGCTGATGTCGGTCAGGGTGTTGGTGACGGTGAGTGTCTTGACGTTCAGGTTGATTTCCGGCCGTTCGCCGTTCGTCGGGGCAGAAGCCGAATGGACTTCGTTGCCTTCCGCGTCCACTTCCTTGACGTAGTAGTACCATTCGCCGCTTGCGCCTGTATCCTTGTCGAACCAGTAGCGCGGCAGACGGGTCAGCGTCAGCGTTGCGGCGTCCGTCGGCGTGTCCGTGCCGACCGTCAGCTTCACGGTGCCGTTCGACAAGACCGTCGCGTCCATGTTCGCTTCCAGCGCGCCCAGCAAGGGCGTGTAGCGTTCGTGTTGGGAAAGACCAGCGCCGTCACGCTTTTCGCGCCAGATTTGCAGGTACACGACGGTATTGCGGACATTCAGCGGCAGTTCGCTTCCGCTGCCTGTGGGGAAATACGCCTGCCTGAACTGCTTGGTGATTTTCAGCTTCGTCGGCGTGTTGGTAATTGTGCCGATTTCGTTGAAGCCCAGCTCCAGCTTGCCGTCCGGCAGGTTGTTCAGGTAGCCCGCCAGCTCCACTTCGCGGATGATGAAGGACGCACTGGCGTAGCCCGGCAGATTCCGGATGGTCACGCGCCACGGTTCATCCGCCTTCGCCAGCCCCGACACATGCAGGTAGGGCGCGCCGTTAATCTGCACCAGCTCCGCCGTGAGCGAACTCGGCGTGCAGATAACGCTCTCCAGGCTGAAGTAGCTCTTTTCCAGCAGGTTTTCCGTTTTCCACTGCGTGGAGTAGACTTCCTGATACTTCATCATGACTTCAAGGTAGATGTCCTGCATCATGCCCTCTTCGCCGAACGTGTCCGCGTCCGCCCATTGCTTGACAATGCTGATGCTCTTGGGCACGTTGGTGATGGTCACGTTGTTTTCCGTCGTATCCTTGAAGGTGATGTAGAGAATCGAGCCGACGAGTTCGCTTTCATCCGCCGTCATCACCGCCGTGTAGCGGTCCAGCGTGTCGTTGCCGACGCTCGTGTTTTCGAGGATGTAATAGCGGTACTTGCGCAGGCTGCCGTCGGGATTGAGGGTCGTGTCGTACAACGGCAGGTTGTCGATGGTCAGCTTCCAGCCGTTTTCCGCCGACAGGACGTAATTCTGCTGGAACTGGTCGTATAACCAGTCGTAGTGAACCACGCCGTCGGAATCCGTCCAGTTTTCGCACCACACGTCGCGTAAGAGCGAAATCGACACCTGCTTGATGTCCAGCGGGTTCTGTGCGCCGTCGTACTCCACTTCTTCCGCCCACTGCTTCACAATGTTGAGCTTGCCGGTCTGCACGTTGGTGATGGTCGCGCTGGTGTCGATGATGGTGTACAGCGTTCCGCCGTCCGTGTTCGCCTCAGCCGAATCCTTCTCCGCCTCGTCAACACGGAAACCGTCCTCCGCCTTCAACTTCACACTGATGGGTGCTTTCGTCTTGGAGTCAAGTTCAAAGACATCTTCCGGTCCAGTAATCCAGCTCGTGTAGCTGTAAATCGGCGTGTACTTCGCTCCGTCCGCAATCACTTCGACCAGCTCGTAGGTGCATACGGTCGGTTTCTCCGCCTTGTCACCTGCTGCGATTGTGCCATCCGTGTTGTACTCTACTCTGTACAGCAGCAGCGATTCTGTCGTTTTCCAGCCATTCTCCGCCGTCAGCGTGATGGATTCTTGGTACTTTTCGTCTTCCATGCGGGTGCTGACCCATTCCGTGCCGTTCCAGACGTGCAGCGTCGGAATCAGCTTTACGGTAACAGACGTGGGAGTTTCCTTGATGCTGCTGTCCCACAGCTTCGTCAGTTGAATGCTAACTTTACCCTGTTCGTACAGCGGCACGTTCTTCGCGTGGATGTTCGCCGTTCCGCCGTCCGCAGGCAGTTCTACCTTGCCCCACTCATGGCCGTTCGTCGTTTCCTGCACGTCGCCGCTGAAGATGACCTGATAGCCATAGCCGTGGTAATTGCCGTATTCTTCCCACGCTTCGGCGATGCTGTATTGGTAGGGCATCTTCACCGCTTCGCCCGCCTCGTTGGCCGTGAAGTAGTACTTCGGCAGGTTGGGGAACACCCACTCCGGCGCTTCCTCGCCCTTCAGGCTCTGCGTGGCGTAGAAGTACTGCGTCTGCTGCGCATCCACAATCTCCTTGCCGTCCGCGTCGTAGCCGACAACCGGCGTCTGAATCAGGCAGAAGGTCAGCTCATCCCTGTCGCGGAAGCGCGCCCAAGTCTTGTCCACCTTGACGTTGAACCGCTCGACGTAGTAGTTCTTTTCGGTCACTTCCGGGAGCGTGTCCGTCAGCGGCTGACGATAAATCTCCTTGATATCGGTCAGTGCCGCGTCTGTGAAGTAGTCGCTCGGCTGCTGCGGGAAGTCCGCAGGCAGATGCTGCGTGCCGAAGTAGCCGTCAATCGCCGCTTCCGACACCTCGTAGGTGTACGCCCACGCGGATTTCACCGTGCCGTCGGCGTTGTATTGCGCATAAACCGACTGCGTTTCGTTCCAGTCTGCCCAAAGCGCCGTATACGTTGCTGTGGTGTCCAGCTCGATTGTCTTTGCGGTGGGCGTTTCCGCTGTCCAGCCCGTATCCGGGGCATAGACATGGCGGGTGCGCGTCACGGTAATCTGCGCCTTCGTGCCTTCCGGCGTGGGCTTGTCCGCGGGATTGCCGGAAGCGTCCAGCCACTGCTTCGCCACGTTGAAGCGGTACAGACCTTCCTTCTCGCTCGTCAGCTTGTTGTTCGTCACGGTGACGGTGGTGCTGGTGTTCGCATCGCCCTCCGTCGTCACGAAACCGTCCGCCGGGCTATAGCTGACGCTGAACGGGAGGGTGGCTTCGTTTTGGTACTTGACCTCCTCCACCTTGTAGCGGTAGCTTTGCCTGATGGGCTGATTCTGCTCGTCGAAGCCCGTCACAGCGTACTTCGGGAAAGTGCCGAACACGACCTTGCTTGTGTTCAGGCTGCTGATGCTCATGACCCTCGTGACCGCTTGGAAGCTGTCGTCCGCGACCCACGCGCCGTTCTCCTGCTTTTCGCGGGTCAGGCGGAAGGTCAGCGTATCCTGCATGTTTTCAGGCTTCGCGCCTTCACCCCAGCGCTTCTCGGCTTCGATGGTCAGCTTCGCGATCTCGTAGTTCCGCAGCGTCGCCGTGCCGCGTGCGTTCTGCGCGTCCGCCTTCGGATTGGCGGGATTCCCGTCCGTGAAGTACTCGCTCGGGTGCTGCGGGAGACCGCTGTATGCCAGCTGGCAATAGAAGCCGCTCGGCACGTTCAGTTCCCGGAGGCTGTAGGTGTAGGCGTGGGCGTTTTGGACAACGCCGTTTTCCATGGCGACCGTGTAGGTTTCCAGCCCCTCGAACTTGGCGCTCCATTTGTTCGCTTCTGCCAGCGTGACCGTGTCGCGGCGTTCCGTGCTGCCCTTCGTCCACGCGTCGTTGACGTAATCCCAGCGCGTCTTGTAGAGCGCGACCTGTACGCCGCCGAATTCCTCGGTAATCGTGTGCTTTGTGCCATCCGGCGCGTACCATTCCTTGGACAAGTCGATGCTGATTTCGCCGTACTTGTCCTCCGGGCGGTAGACGTTGGTCAGCGTCGCCGTGACCGTGCCGGTGGTTTTGCTGGCGTTCGGGTCGATGGTGTAGGTGATGCCGGATGTGGTGTAGCTCGGCACTTTGCCCTCGACGATGTAGTAAATGTAGTAGAGCTTGTTGCCGTTCGCGTCCGCACCGGTGGATTCCAGCTGCGACCACTGGGTGTGCCAGCCGTTCGCCGCCGTCAGCGTAGCCTCGCGACCGCCGTAAGCGTCGTCCGGGTGCTGGCGAATTTTTGCCCACTGCGCATCGGTGAACTGCGTGACCTGCGTCGGCACTTCGCCAACCGGCGTGCCTTCCGGGGTCATCGTGATGCTCACGCTGTCATCATACCCATAGTCTGCCGACCATTGATTATTCCAGCTTTGCCACCACTGTACACTGAAAGTTACCTTTTTCTGATACGCCATCGTTGTAGTGTAAACGAACTGTTTCTTCGACGTATCCTGCGGCTGCAAAACGATTTGTTTTCCGTCTACGCGAGCCACAATACGCCCGGTGTCACCAAGTCCGTTACCTGACAGGTTCAGCGTTACCGTAACCTCCTGATTTTCCGGGAACTGCCGTGCAATCGTCGCGCTGCTGTTACCCTTCATTTCCGCAGACAGGATGCATTGCGGATTCTGCGTTGCACCCGTGTCCAGCACGTCGGTATACTGTTCCTGCGTCAGCACATAGCGGCGAAGCATCACGAGGACGCTGGCAGGGCGCGCATCCTCATGGGCGTCGTCGCCAGCCCAGTTCTTCTGCACCTCCATGTCGTGGCGATCCTTGCTGTTCTTCACCTGAATGCTGATGCTCGCAGAGCCGTTGACGGTGTGTGGGCCATCCACCACGCCTTTGATGCCGGAAGCAGCCATGAGCTCCTGCAGCCGACTCTTTGAAATCGTGCCGAAGTTGCCATTGTTGAGACCGTCCGGGTATCTCTCCGGATGTGCTTCGGTATCGTCCGCTCTCGGAACGATGTGGAAGACGACCAGCGGGCGATCCTCCAGCACGAGGTGGTACGGTTCGACTGCATGCGTTTCCGCCAGCATGTACGCGACGTTCGGGTCGAGGGGACGCTCGTTCAGCTTCTCCGAATTGTATTGGTAAGTAATCATACCGTTTTGATCCGTGTAGACCTTACCATTTGCGCCGCCAACCGCCTCGAACTTGTTGGTTTCCGTGTTCCATGCGTAGAGGGTGAACTCCGTTCCCGGCAGCAGCAGCGAGGTGTTCGCGCTGTCCACCTTGCGGATGACCAGATTGTTGTGGATGTAGCCGCCGCCCTGACTGAAGTAGTCGTTATTGCTGTTGTTCAGTTCGGTACTTGAGCTGTCTTTTCCTTCAAGGTTTGCGTGGTTTTTCAACGCCGGACTGATGCCCTTGTGGTTCACGTCGTTGAAGTTGTACTCGTTCGTCACCTCAGGCGGCAGCAGAATGTTCTCCTGCGCCGTGTATTCCAGAATCAGCGCCTTGCCGTCCGGAACGGTGACAGTTATGTTCAGCTTACGCGTGTTTACCGTCGATCCGCTAAAGCTCGGCGTTCCCTGCGCAGGATACTGGTAGGTTTTATTCCCTTCCTCCGTTTCCGTGAACTCCATCTTCCAGAGATACTTCTCTATCTCTGCGCCGCGCACCAAATGTCCCTTGCCGTTTTCATCAACGTTCAGAATCGGATTGCCGTTTTCATCCTTCAGCGCCTCGTAGAGCCTGAAGGAGCCTTCATCCAGCGTGACGTCTCGCAGATAGATATAATTATTTGGCCAGTTATTGCACCAACCAACAACGTCATACGACAGCGTATCTGTCAGCGTGAGGGTGCTGGAGCTTGGGCTTAGCTCCGCGCCGGCCTGGTTGATGTCGATGGTGTAGGTGATTCGCGCCTGCTGGTCGCCGCCCTTGACGCTGTAGCCCTTTTGGACGTTGATCGGCTTGACCGTCTCTTCCTCGTAGGTCAGCTCGGTCTTCTGCTCCTTGTGATAGAGCGCAGCGTCGTATCTCACGTCCAGCTGGTTGTTCAGCACGCCCAGCTTCAAACTGCCGTTCACCGCGTTTGCCAGGAAGTCGTCGGCAATCTTGCAGTGAACCTTGACGGTCATATCCGCCTTGCCGTTGAGGATCGTTTCCGAACCGCCGGTATTCTCATTCGGCTTCATGGAGATGTTGATTCTCTGCTGCTGCTGTGCGCCTTCGCCCACCGTCGTCAAATCAGCCTTGATGGAAATGCGCTGCTCGCTCCACTCGTTGCTGACCTCATAGCCATTCGGAATCGTACCGGCATTGTCCAGCTTCTTATTGACAACGGTCATCTTCGTGCTGTCCGTTTCGCTAAGAATCAACCTCGATCTGCCGTATTCGATGTAATCCACCACAATGTGCGGCGGGAGCGTTTCGGTCAGGGTGATTTCGTCGTGCGCCACGCCATCGTTGCGCAGGAGGATCGTCCAGTACAACTCGTTCTCATGGATGATCTGTCCGTTCAAATCACCAACGCCATGGTTGCCGAATTTCTTCTCCACCAGGTCGTTCGGGGCGGCCTTGTACCACGCGTCTCCGTTTTTGCCCGCGTTAACAGCCGTGTTCTTGAAGTCAACCCAGCCAGTGCGGGACTTTTCCAGATAGATGGTCGTCTGGTACGGGAGCGTAACGCTTGTCGTCGCGTTCACATCCGTATTGGCGTCGTTCAGCACAACGCCTTCGCCCGTCGTTTCAAACCGGAAACCATAGTAGTAGCCTTCCGTCAGCGTCGTTTCCGCAGACACCACCATCGTGCCTTCATTTTTGCCCTGACTGTCGCAGGTCAGCAGCGTAATGGTGTACGGCACATTCTGCGCATCATGCTTTTTCACAACATCGAGGTTTTTGATGGCGTTGAGCAACGTCTGCGCCTGAGCCGCCGTCATGTAGTGCTGCATGATTTCTGTTCCGTTTTTCCATTCCACCTTCTTGTCAAGCGTATCGCCGAAGTTCAGCTTATACTGAACATCCTTCGTCGCCGGGAAGGTGTACGTCGCGTTCCACGCTACCGGATACAGACCATCGGTGTATTCGCCGTTCTTCGTCGGATCCGCCGACATACTCGCGTCAACCGACTTCACCACATTGTAACGCGTGTCCTGCCCTACGGTCACGGTGCTTGTCTTTTGTTCGCCGTCGAATTCCGCCGTGTTTGTAATCTGTTGATTCTGCGCGGTTGCTTCCACCGGCGTTTTGTATTGGATTACGATCTTAGCGGTGGTGTCCTTGAATTTCAGCTGCGGTTTGCCGTCCACGCCGGTTTCCACGGTAAAGTAATCCGTGTAGTTTTCAGCGGTGATAGGCGTGTTATTCGCCGTGATTTGCGACACATAGCCCTTGCCGTCCGTCTTCGAAAACAGCAGACTGCCGTTTTCGTCCACAAGCTGGTCGAACATCGTGTCCGTCAGCGTCTTATCCTTGATATTGAAACGGTTTTCGTTGACGGTGAGCGTCCACTGAATGCAACCCTCATTGCTGTTGTACCAGCTGCTCTTTTGCAGCTTTTTAATCTGAACGTCAGTAGGGTTGCTGTTAGAGGAATTCTGGGAATGGTCCCACTTTCCGCCACTCTGCGCAGTGAAAGTATTTGTCAGCTGATCGTATTCACCGGTCATTCCGTCCTTGTCGAACGTGTATTCATACTTGATTTCGTATGTTTCATTTGCCGAAAGCGGCGGCAGCACATAGTCCGTCGTCATGGTATGGACCTTGCCGCTTTCGTCTGTCGTGTTCGCATAAACGTAATGAATGTGCGTTCCCGTCGTACCGCAGGCGCATGTACCGTCCGTCTTGATTTCTGTCGAAGCAGAGTCAACAGCGGGCACCTGACTCCAGTTAGAGTGTATTTTAACCTCCGTGACGGTCATGTTTGTCAGGGCAATTTGCTTATTCACCGCCGTCATGACGTCTCGAGCAGTCGCGTTCTTGCCGTTCGTGCCCTTTGTGGATTCGATTTTGACGGTATACTCAATCGTTCCTTTTTCCCAGTTGACATTAGCCCCGCTTTTCCAAGTTCTCAAATCACTGAGGAGGGAGTTGTTGCCCCTGTCGATGTCCTCCCACTTCACGGTAGTCGATGCGCCACCGAACTTGATGGTCAGGTCGTCGTTGCCCAGATTCTCAACATCGTCCTTGCGGATTTCGGCGCTCATCTTCATGGTGCCGGTGCGGTCGTCATGGCTGGGGTTGTTCCGGACAAAGTCCATATACTCGTCGGTGAACCACATTTCAACGTTATTCGTTTCGGGATTGTACTGGAACTTAAACGCCGGCTTTTCATTGCTGAATTTGGCGTCCGTGCCCGACCAGACAGAAGTGCTGTCCGTTTTGATATGCGTATTCTCTGCCGGAATAATAATCTTGTTGCCTTCGCCATGGCGCAGAATAGCTTCATCCGAAATCTTGAAGCCCGCTGCGAAGCTATAGTTGTACGCATTGGCATTTTCCGGAAGTATGATGTTCGATACCGTAATATTGGTAATCTGCATGCCGCTCTCGCTGACGGCAGGCGGTTCGTTCGCCATCATCAGGAATCCCGGGTCGAGTCCAAGCGACGGCATCATCATGTCGTCCGGCTTCACCGCATCAGCGTCCATCGACGGAATCACCGTAAGCGCAGGTGTCGGAGACGGCTCGTCCATCGGGGCAGCCGTTTCGGCGGCGTTTTCCGTCGGCGCAGGCGTTACAGACGGCGCAAGCGTCGGTTCTTCCGTAGGCGCTGGCGTTGCTGTGGGCGCTTCCGTGGGCGTTGACGTCGCTT
>ERZ1027048.131-NODE-131-length-19451-cov-6.010260_pt1 | contig 19451 bp, 15 predicted proteins | sample MGYA00519430_ERZ1027048 | MGnify/ENA primary metagenome ERZ1027048 (study PRJEB26926, sample SAMN06164594) | human gut metagenome | biome: ENVO:00009003; feature: ENVO:2100002; material: ENVO:00002003 | host: Homo sapiens | place: USA | collected 2012 ...
CGAGATTGCCTCTTGTCTCGTGGGCTCGGAGATGTGTATAAGAGACAGTTTTCATCCTCTGTAGCAATCGAAAATGCAAGATTTGCCATTGCTGCTGCCTGCCCTTCTTTATCGTTATATACGGTTGCTGCAAGTGTTCCGTCTTTTACCGCTTCAAGCCCTTCTTTTGTCCCATCTATTCCAAAAAATACCGGCCGGTTTGTTTCCGTATACCCGAGCTTTTCATAAGCATCCATAGCACCGAGTGCCATTGCATCATTATTGGCAAGAACAACTTCCATCCGGTTGTTATATTGTCCGATCAGCTGTATCATACGGTTCTGTGCCTGCACACGATTCCAGTTTGCAATCTGATAACTCAGTTTTTCCAGTGCAATCCCCTGTTCTTTCAGGCTCTCCGCAACGCTTTCCGTTCTAATAATGGCATCCTGATGCCCCATTTCCCCCTCAAGTATCACATACTGGATCTTTCCATCATGATTACGGTCCACATCCGGATGTTCTTTGATATAATCTGCTGCAAGCTGTCCCTGCATCTGTCCGGACTGTTTTGCTTCTGCTCCGACATAATATAACTGATCCCACTGCATCAGGTCTTCTTCCACAGGTTCCCTGTTAAAAAATATAATGGGAATATCGTGTTCCTGCGCGGCTGTAATGATCTGCGACGGATCCGTCCGGTCTGCCAGATTGACGCACAGAATATCACAGCCATTGCCGATCATTTCCTGCACCTGATCGTCCTGCGTTCTCTGCGAATTTGCAGCATCCATAATGGTCAGACTGATATCATATCCCCTTTTTTCCAGTGTCCTGCATTCCCTTTTAAAATTTTCCAGAAGTTCCCCCAGAAAGGTATCTCTCTGGTCATAACATGCGACACCAATATAAATCTGTTTCGGTATTTCCTTTTTTTCGCTTCCACATGCACCATACAAAAGAATTCCCATCAGACCAATTAATGCCATAGCGTTTTTTATTTTTCTTTTATCCATGATAACCTCTGATTTTACCGGCTGATTGTAAACAGCAGATTCCGGTTCTCCTCCGAAAAAAGATTCTCCCGCGTGAGAACGGTATATGTAATCTGCCGGTCTTTCATTTTATAGAAAAAATTATGTCGTTTTTTAATAAGCTCTGCAACGCTTTCATAGCCTGCGTCAAACTCATCCGGAGCAACCAGACATTGTGCCCATCCTGCATCCAGATAATAAACTGCCTCCGTTGAATTTCCAATTCCATAGAGTACCGCCCCATACAGGTCATTATCCTTTGCCGCCTCCCCGGCTTCCACAAAGCTTGCATTATCCAAAGCCATCACGATATCCACCCTTCTTTGTGTCTGTAAATTGATTTTCTCTTTCGAATCATTTTCTTTTGATACAGACCATAAAATTTCTGCGCCACTCCCCTTTAATGTATCGCAAATCCCCTTCATTCTTTTTATCACTGCTTCTGAAGTGGCATGCTGCGAATAGATCCCAATCTTCTTCCCGATCAGATTTCCACGGTAATTTTCCAGAAGCTTTTGGGCAAGATCCGCACCCATATGGTAATGATCAGGTTCTATTGTATGCAATCCGGACGGTTCTTCGGGAAATGTATCTCCCACGGCCATTATAGGAACACTTTTTTCCAGCTGTTTTAGCTTTTGCTGCCCATCCCGGTTTGCAATCGGTTTTACGATCACCGCATCTGCTCCTTTTGCAATTTCCTGATTCATAATCTCAATCTCATCATTGGCGGTTTCCATATTGTCCTTACTGATGATCACAACATCTGTATCATATTCCCGTGCTGCCATTTTCAGTCCGTATTTAAACGCTGACCACTCGCTCTCATCCACATCCGGTATGATCACCGCAATTGTTTCTGGATCATGGCCGTTTTGCTTATAGATGATAAAGCCGAGAACCAGAATCACGAGAATTCCCAGAACTGCCTCTATTATCACAAATGATTTTTTCCCATGTTTCATTTTAAGAATCCTCCGGCATATGGTGTTCCTCAAATTTCCTGCAGTTTTCCTCACTGTAAACAATCTCAGGGATGATAACTGTCACTGTCGTTCCCTCATCCAGTTCACTTTCTATCTGAAGTCCGTATGGTTCTCCAAACAATAACCGGAGCCGGTTATTTACATTTACAAGCCCGACTCCGGAGCCTTTTTTATGTACACGGTTTGTATCCTTTAATAACAGGTCAATCTCCTCTTCCGGAATCCCCATTCCGTTATCCGATACCTGCATAAAGATATTTTCTTGTTCTTTCCATCCGCGAATGAGGATTTTTCCGCAGTCATCCATCTCCCTTACGCCGTAATTGATCGCATTTTCAAGGATCGGCTGCAGCACAAGTTTCACGATACAATCATCCAGAATATCCGGACGGATATCAAATACAACTTCAAACTTGTTTTTATACCGCACTTTTTGTATATTAACATAACTTTGCGCGTGCTGCAGTTCATCCCTTATGCGGATAACCGTATGTCCTTTTGAAAGGCTGATCCGGAAAAGCTTTGCCAGCTGCGTGATCATAAAGGCAGCTTCCTCATTTTTACCGCTCTCTATCATCCAGGTGATGGAGTCTAATGTATTGTATAAAAAATGCGGGTTGATCTGGCTTTGCAGCACATCAAATTCGCTTTTTCTTCTTTCATTCTGTTCCCATATGACTTTTTTCATCAGTTCGGAATTCTGCCGGTAGGATTCCTGAATGGATTGTCCCAGATGCCGGATCTCTGTTGAGCCTCCGATTGCGATCTTTTCTTCTTTTCCTTCCTGATATTCACGCACCGAGTGATCCAGTTTCATAATCGGCCGCGATATCCGCACGGAAATGATGCGGTTTACAAATACAAGCATCATTGCCATAAGCAGTAAAATAAGCAGGACAAACTGCTTTACATCGGCCATCTTATTTGTGAATATTTCATACGGCATAACACAGACCAGGCGCCATCCTGTATAACTGATTGCACCCACCATAACTTTTCTTTGTTTTTTTTCCAAATATTCATCGTAAATTTTTTCTTTGGACGAAGCTGCCTTTACGCTGCTTTCTGTATCCATGCCATTGTCAATTCTTGCCTGATGCGGATGATAAATAATATTTCCCTCACCATCACACAGATAAAAATACTGTCCTTTTCCTGACGTATTGATCCGTTCCATCATACGTGAAATCCCGGAATAGTCCATATCCACAAGCAGCACCCCCAACTGTGTATCTGTCCCATTCGTAAGTTCCACGACACGGCTGGAAGAAATCACCCAGTAATACCGACAGGTACCGTCATCAAATAAATTCTGGACATGGGGTGTGGAAAAATGGATATTCTCCATACGTGTTTTTGCCTGCATAAACCATCCCTGTCTGGTCACATCCGGTTCTTCTTTCTGGGCAACAACCGGCTCTGCTGCCATAAGGCTTCCGTATCCATTATATATAGCAATGCTCCTTAAGTTCTCTTTATTTGCCTCATATAAAAGATTTAACCCTTTGTGGATGGATTCGTTCTGTTCCCGGATATCGTTTTCCTTTATAACATCATAATATGCGGCATCCGATACCTGCCTCATATTCACAAGATAATTTTCTATGGAATCCACCGTCTGATCCATAATCTTTCGGTTATTATCCACAATATTCTGCTGCGTAATACCCGAAAATCTCCAATATACCATCACACCCATACAGACCATAATTAAGGTTGATATTACAGAAAATGCAATCATGATGGTTGACTGGATATCTCCCGGTTTATTTTTCATTTTTTTCATATGCTGTCCTGTATTTTGAAGGGGATACCCCAAACTGTCTTTTAAACACATAACTGAAGTAATTTGGATCGGAATATCCCACACTCTTTGCAATCATATAACTTTTTTCCGCGGTTTCCACAAGCATGCGTGCCGCCTTATCCATACGGTATTCCGTCAGGTATCCGACAAAAGAATTCCCTGTTTCTTTTTTGAACATGCTTGAAAAATAAGAATTTGACACGCCCAGTTCTTTACAGATATCGTCAAGCCCTAAATCTTCCTGCTGATAATTGTCGTGCACATATTCTTTTGCCCTCCCGATCAGGGATTTCTTGGAATGATACCGGGCATCTGCCATGTCATCATGCAGCATACAGCAGAATTTTAAAAGCCATTTCTGCAAAACCTGCGGTTCTAAATTACACAGTTCATTATACAAAGAACCGATACCTCCCGGTATTTTTGTGGTATCCATTTCATTGTTGACCATAAAATGATACAGTTCGCCAATGAGTTCCATAACTGCCACATGATATTTTTCCAATGATTTCAGGTCAAGGAAATTATGCTGCATGTAAACTTCTATGGCATTTGCAATATCTTCATTTTCTCCAAGGCAGATCTTTTTGAACACATTGGACAGTTCTGTTTTCTCTCCGGCATCCCTTTGGATTTTTCTCTGTGGAACAATCTCTTTTAAATTTATCGCCCGGTTGCTTCCATATAAAACACGATAGGAAACCGCTTCCCTGGCGCTTTGATACGATGCTGCAATCTTTGCAATGTGCCCACATACCTGACCGATCCCTATGGTTACTTTTGCCCCCATAATATGATGGATATATTTACAGAAACGGTCACAGGCATCCGTCAGTTCTGAAATTTCTTCCTCACTTTTTAACTGCATAATCATAATGGTATCCCCAAGATAGCGAAAACGCTTCGCGTTCCATTTTTCCCCGAGGTTCTCCCCTGCCTGCCGGTCTACCGATACCGAAAGCAGCCGTATATCCATGCCCTCCGGAACCTGACTTGCCGATGTGTGTATGATCAGGCAGCAATACCACGGGCCTGTAAAAGCAATCTGGTAATCCTTAAAATAATGCGGCATCTCCTCTTCCGGAATACGTCCTTCAATAAGCGTTGTATACAAATTCGCCTGCAGCATCGGAAGGGAATCCGCATAATATTTTTTCAAAAGATCCGTATTTCTTTTTTCACTGATCTCATAGTCCAGTTTCTCTTTCAGACGCTTAAACACTTCTGTTATTTCAACAGCATTGAGCGGCTTTAAAATATATTCCTCGATTTCAAGATGCACGGCTTCTTTTGCATATTCAAAATCATCAAATCCGGTAAAAAGCAGAATTTTTGTTGCCGGATACTTTGCTTTTATATGCGCACACAATTCCAGCCCGTCCATATACGGCATCCGGATGTCCGTCATAACAACATCCGGCTGCATTTCTTCAAGCATGTCCATTGCTTTAAATCCGTTGTTTGCATGCCCGGTAACCTGAAAGCCGAGTTCCTCCCATTTGACTTTTTTAACGATGGCTTCAATGACTTCTTCTTCATCATCCACCAGCAATAATGTATACATACCTCTTCCCCCATGTTATTTTATTTATTATAGCAATTTGTCCAGATAAAGTAAAACCTTTCCAACATAAAACAGAGATGCCCTGCATGTTTCATGCATCACCGGCATCCCTGCTTTTTCATTATAGAGGAGAGTATATGTTTTATTTTTTCTGAACGTATTTCAGACAATCCAGTGTTACTGCAACAAGGATGATAATACCTGAGAATACGAACTGGAGGTTTGTATCAATACCCAGTATTGTGAGGGAGTATGTTAATGCTGTAAAGATACATACACCGGTAACAACACCGGAAATCTTACCAATACCACCGGTAAATGATACACCACCGACAACACAGGCTGCAATGGCATCCATATCCCAGCCCTGTCCATAAGCGGCGGAACCAGATCCAACCATTCGGGTACATTCAAGCCAGGAACCGAATCCGTAAAGGATACCGGCCATAATAAATGCACCAAGTGTTACTGCAAATACAGAGATACCTGAAACTGCTGCTGCCTCCGGATTTCCTCCGACTGCATAAAGATTTTTACCAAAGGTTGTTTTGTTCCAGATAAACCATACAATGACAATTGCTGCAACTGCCCAGAGAATGATGGTCGGGAATCCATTGACTTTTGGAATTACCATATTCGGAATGGTCGGCTCGATCGCTCCGAAGGAAACACCTTTTGTCGCATAAGTTACCAGACCAAAAATGACAAGCATGTTTGCCATGGTCGATATAAACGGATGCATCTTGAATTTCGCTGTAAAAAATCCGGCTATACTTGTAAAGAACGTACATAATACAATACATGCTACCAGTGCAAGAATGACTCTTGCCGGTGTCGGTACTTTCGTAAAATCAAAGATGTGTCCGAACACACCACCTGTATTTACACCCTGATGCATGATAATGGTTGCGGTTGTCATTCCCATACCAACCATTCGTCCAACGGAAAGATCCGTTCCTGTAAGAAGGATCAGACCTGCAACTCCAAGTGCTAAAAACATTCTAGGCGATGCCTGCTGGAGAATATTTAAAATATTATTATACGTAAGAAGCGGCGTTCCTTTTTTGATTGGAGTTATGATACATAACGCAACAAAAATAAGAATGATCGCGATGTAGAGTCCATTCTGTAAAAGGAATGTTCTCCGGTTAAATGTATACTTATAATTTTCCCATTTCTGTGCCTGATTTTCTGCAAATGTAAATTTGGACAACCGGAGCAGATCAATCAGATGATACTTGTAACTGTACGCATCATGCTTCCGGTCTTTAATCCTCTGATACTCTTTTTCCAGTTCAATCTTTTCATTGGAAACACGGTTCTTATATACATAATTTTCTTCTTTGACCTCGGCCTGGGCGGAAGTCTTTGCCAGAGTTTCTTTGTGTTCCTTTTCAATCTTTGCAAGTCTCTGCTGATGCTCCTGCAGTGCCTGTTCCTTTTCCGCTATACAACTTGCCTTAACTGCATTATAATACTTGTCAAAATTATTTTTGAGATAATTTTCTGCTTTCCCGATCAGTTTTGCGATCTGGTCTTTGTTCTGTGCCTCTACCGCTTTTGCCTGTTCAAGCTCCTTCTGGCAGGATGCAATCTCAGAATCTTTTTCCCCTTTGGAAAGTGTTTTATCTCTTTTTACGTTTTCGATCCTGCCCTGGTACATAATGACTTTTGCCGTACCATCTTTTCTGAGTTCATCAATCTCTTTTTGTATTTTTCCGACATATTCCTCAATCGGCTGACGCAGTGTTTTTTCCTGCTCCGCTGTAAGAATCTTGCTATTTGCCATATCTGTCCCCCCTGCCTATAAATATTTCGCGCTGAGGCGAAGTAATTCTTCCTGATTCGTTTCCTTTGTATTGACAATGCCCGCAAGCCGTCCGTTCGACATGACACCGATCCGGTTTGTAATACCAAGGATTTCCGGCATCTCAGAAGAAACCACGATAATGGTCTTTCCCTGTTTTGCCATCTGTATGATCAGGTCATAAATTTCATATTTTGCGCCGACATCAATTCCTCTTGTCGGTTCATCCATCATAAACACCTTCGGTTCACGCTCGAGCCACTTTCCAAAAATAACCTTCTGCTGGTTTCCTCCGGAAAGACTTGAAATCATATCGTTTGGTCCCAGACATTTGGTATGCATGACTTTAATTTCATTTGCGGTAGCCTTTGTCATTTTCGGTTCTGAAAGTGCCGCGCCTTTTTTATATGCATTAAGATTTGCAATGGTTGTATTAAATGTAAGATTCCCTTTCAGGAATAATCCATTTGCCTTCCGTTCTTCCGTAATAAGCGCGAATCCATAATCCATTGCCTCTTTTGCACAGCTGAAATTCATAAGCTTATGGTTCAGATAAACACGGCCTGCGGCTCTTGTGCGGATACCGAATATGGTTTCCAGCAATTCTGTCCGTCCGGCTCCCACAAGGCCATATAAGCCAAAAATCTCCCCTTCACGGACATCAAATGTAACATCCTGTAAATACGGCTCATATTTTGTGGACAAATGCTGGATTGATAAAATAACATCTTTCGGCTGATTATCCACCGGTGGAAAACGGTTTTCCAGCACACGGCCTACCATTGCAGTAATCAGTTCATTCATATTTGTTTCTTTTGCACTTTTTGTCATGACCAGATTTCCATCCCGGAGTACGGAAATATCATCACAGATCTCAAATATTTCATCCATTTTATGGGAAATATAAATAAGGGAGATGCCCTGGTCACGAAGCATCCGCATCATATCAAAAAGTTTATCCACTTCCTGTACGGTAAGTGATGATGTTGGCTCATCCAATACGATTACTTTCGAATTATATGAGATCGCCTTTGCAATTTCACACATCTGCCGCTGGGAAACGGACATATTTCTCATCGGCTGATCCAGATTTACCGTCATTCCCAGTTTCCGGAATAATTCCGAGGCTTCATTTTTCATTCTTCCCTCATCGATCATCCCAAGGGAATTTACCGGGTATCTGCCAAGAAAGAGATTATCCACAACATTTCTCTCCAGACACTGGTTTAACTCCTGATGCACCATTGCAATCCCATTTTCAAGTGCATCCTTCGGACCGGAAAAATTCACTTCTTTTCCGTCAAGGTATATAGTTCCTTCGTCTTTCTGATAAGTTCCAAAAAGACATTTCATCATTGTTGACTTACCGGCACCATTTTCTCCCATAAGTCCCATAACTGTTCCTTTTCTCACATCAAGGTTGATATGATCAAGTACTCTGTTGCGGCCAAATGATTTACTCATGCCACGTATCGATAAGATAATATCTTTGCTCTGATCCCCCATACTATCCGCTCCTATCCTTTTGTTTTCGGGGAGAGAACCGTATTTCTCCCCCCGAAGTTAAGTTGTTTTACTGATTTAAAAGAGCTGTGTAAGAAGCTGCATTATCTGTTTTCACCATGTTGATGGCAAAAGCATCGTACTGTCCCGGATTGCCCAGACGGTTTGTGATATTAGACTCTGTCTGTCCGTCACCACCAATGTACTCAACATCCAGATTTAAAAGGTCATCATACTTCTGTAACAGCGGCTGATAGGTAGAACTTAAGAAGTTATCAGAAGCATTGTAAATGTTCAGCCATACCTTCTTTGTCGGATGGGCAGATGCATCTAACTGTTTGGATACCGGTTCCCATACAACGGTAGAATCTGTAAAATCTTTGTAGTTATCAGCGGTTACTGCCACGTTCAGGGAATAGTAAGATCTCTCGTCTTCTTTGTATACATAAACGTCACTGCTTAATACATTTCCTGCATCGTCTGCAGTTCCGATACCCGTGTCAACATCTACACCATCCAGTGCATTTCTAAGAACACGCAGTGTCAGGTATGCCTGTACGTCTGCATGCTGGCTGATCGTTCCACCGTAGCCTTCTGCAATTGCTGCAACTGCATCGCTGTTTGCATCATATCCGAATGTCGGTACACCATTATCCTTTGACCATGCATTAAACATTGACATTCCCATTCCATCATTGTTGGATACAACGACATCAATGGAATCCCCGAAAGAAGATGACCATGTACCAATCGCATTGCCGGCTGTTGCTGCATCCCATGTAGCACCTGCTGAGTTTTTCATTTCCTGGGAGGCAAGTTCACGGATCACATAGGTTTTTCCACCTACTTCAATGCTTCCGTCCTGAACCTGTGATGCTTTTCCATCGGTATTGGTTCCTGCCGGTGCACTGTCTGCCTCGCCGTTTTTATCCACTGCTGTTCCAAGTGCTTTTCTGACACCTCTTGTACGGGCAATGGAATCATTGTGACCGATATCACCGATTGCTAAAACATAGCCGATCACGCCATCTCCGTTACGGTCAATCTTGTCAATATTTTTCTCGATGTAATCTTTTACCATGGTACCCTGAAGTTCTGCACCCTGATTTGCATCAAACCCTACATAATAAGTATCTTTGTTAAAATTGAGTGCTGTCATATCAAGCTCTCCTGTGGAACTGTTTGACGGCTGACGGTTAAACCATACCAAAGGTTTATCCTTGTTTGCGACAGTTGAGGTAGAAGTGCCTCCCCCTTTATTGCCTGCCTGTGTGCCACCGCCGTTGTTTCCCCCATCGGCTCCACATGCTGCGGTTGAAAGTGCAAGTACCGCCATCATCATAATTGCAACAATTTTCTTTTTCATAAGAATTTCCCCCTTCTTGTTTTGTTTGTAATGCTAGTATACGGGATTTTTATCTCATAAACTATAGAATATTTTTTGGTTCACATTAAAAATTTTCATATTTTTCCGTTATTTGTTCAATTTTTTCATATTTTTTCTTTGTCATTTCGTCACTTTGCCGTTAATTTGTACTAAAAAAAGCCATCTTTCTTTATAAAGATGGCTTTTTAAATCTTTTATAAAAGGCTCTGTTATCATTGTTCCAGAATCACATGCCACGCCTCACACAGCCGTTCCAGCGACCACGCGGCATTTGCCGGACTTGTGGATGGAAGCACCATCGCTTCGATCCCCGTGACCGGAAACTGGTATCTTTTATAAAGCTGTCCTGCCTTGTTTCCGTTTGCATAAATACGTGTTATGTTCGTTTTTTCCAGAATCATGCCAATATCCGTCGGCTGTACATTTTTAATACTGCTGTCACTTGAGCCTTTGATGTCACAGCTTTGGATCACATCCCACAGGGCAATCCGGTGGGCAAGAAGCATTGCTTTTTTCTCCTCAATTGTATGCGGAACCGGCTCCTTTAAAAGTGTTGCAAGCACTTTCCAGAAACGGTTCTGTTTGTGCCCGTAATAAAAATTGTTTTCTCTTGATTTGACGGACGGCAGGGTTCCTAATATGAGGATTTCGGAAGCTTTGTCGTACACCGGCTCAAACGAATGGACAATGTGTTCATATTCCATGGAATTCTCCTTTTAAAGTTACCACCCTATCCGTATCCATCTTACTGCTTATCCTTCTCTAAGATCTGGTCAATCGCAGCTGTCACCTTTTTGTAAACTTCATCACTCGTGATTCCGCCCATGATCGGATCTCCGACAATGTTGCCATTACGGTCAACGAGAACTGTCGTTGGAAATGCCATAATATTTGTTGCGTATTTACCGGCCTCACTGTCCGAATCAAGGGAAAGGTTGGTATAGTCTGCCCCCTGTTTTTTCAGAATGCTTTTTGCTTCCGCAATTCCCTCTTTGTTACCATCGAGTGAATCCGTGTTTACGCCAATGACCTGACCGCCCTTTGCCTTCAGTTCTTCATTTAATTTGTTGAGTGCCGGAAGTTCCTCCACACATGGCGTGCATCCATTAAACCAGAAATTAACAACCGTTACCGCATTCTGTGAAAAAATGCTGCTGTCCACCTTATTTCCATCCAGATCCTTCGCCTGAAAAGACGGAAAGACGGATGTTTCTGCATTCGCGCTTTGGGCGCCGGAATTTTCTGTTCCCATCTGCGCGGTAAGTTCCGTTACCTGATCCTCGATTTTCTTAATCTCTTCGATATCCTTATCCAGCTTTTTCAGGTCTGCCTCCGAAAACTGGTCCTTCACATGATCCAGCTGTGTCTCCAGAAACGTTCCATAATTTTGTTCTCCTGCGTCTGCAGCTTTGTTTTTGTCAATGTTATTAAAAACCGTATTCCACAATTCCTGATGTTTCGCAATAATGGCATTTTCCTTTTCGTACAGTTTGTTGAGTTCTGCATTACCAGCCCCTGTATCTTCCGCAGACTGTGCCTGCGTTTCCGTCACAGTGCTGCCTTTTTCCGAGGCATTGCCACAAGCGGCAAGTCCAAATACCAGAGTCATAACCAGTAACATTACTGTAAGTTTTTTCATTTTAATTAGTCTCCTTCTTCTTTTTTGATTTTTCTGCAAATCCATACTTATAACTGATTGCCTCTACCGGACATTCCTTCACACATGCTCCGCAGCGTATACATTCCGTATGATTTGGATGCCGGACCACATCCACATCCATTTTACAGACACCGGCACATTTGCCGCAAGATACACATTTACCGGTATCTATATGCATCTGTAAAAGAGATACTTTATTAAAAAGCGCATAGACTGCGCCAAGCGGACAGATCCATTTGCAGAACGGGCGATAAAACATAAGGCTTAACAACACGACCGCAACCAGTATTCCGGCCTTCCATGTAAACAGCTTTCCCAATGCCGCACGGATGCCTGCATTTGCAATCGAAAGTGGAAGTGCCCCCTCTAATACTCCCTGTGGACAGAGGTATTTGCAAAAAAATGGGTCCCCCATTCCCAGCTGGTTCGTCACCAATATAGGAAGCAGAATAACGAAAACCAAAAGAATTCCATATTTGATAAACCGAAGCGGCTTTAACTTCCGGGTGGATATTTTTTTAAATGGAATCTTATGCAAAAGTTCCTGGAACCATCCAAACGGACACAAAAAACCACACACAGACCGTCTTTGCATTACCACGGTAGATCTCTCCCTTAAAAAAATTCGGCAGATGAATATTCGTAAGAATCGTTGCCACAGCCTGAATCCACCCACGGACATGTACAAGAACATGTGATGCCTTATGCTTTTTTTTATCCAATGCCAACACACTCCAGACATAATTTAATTGCTTTGGAGAGTACCGTGGCTGCCTCTCCACGCATCGCGCCATAACAAACCATAAGCATTGCTGCTGCAAGGAGCAGCAGCTGTACGGCTGCTTTCTTTTGTAGTTTCATTCCCTTTCATTCCTTTCTTTTTGCTTGTTACAGGTTATCAGCCAACTGTGAACGTCCTGTGTATGAAATTCTAAGATATCCTTAAGAAAATCTGAAGTATCCACACATCTCCCTTTTGCCAGGCATCTGCGTACCTCTTCTGTATCCGAAAATCACCAGCATTTTCCACGATCTGCGCACACCGCTGACTGCCATCTGCGGCAACCTGGAACTTTTGGAAAAGGAACCGTTATCTGCTGCCTCTCGCCAGTATGTTGCCATCATCCGGGAACGCACAAAGGTGATGACACAACTGACGGAAGAACTGTTCCGGTATTCGGTTGTCCTGTCTGTGCCTTTGGCACAGCCCCTGCAGGAAGTGTCGGTAAAGCGCATTTTAGAGGGAAGCATTGCCGCAATGTATGCGGTGTTCAAAAGACACCGGATCACGCCGGACATTACCATGACCGACCGGACTTGGGCTTTCATTGCACGGGCGCTGGTGGAGCAGATGCACGGGCAGATGAATGCGGCTTATGAAGCGGGGAGGCTTGTCATCCGGATGCAGATTTAGTTTATTTTTTTATAAAACAGACCAAAAATAAAGCAACTACAACAACTCCTATGCCTATGATTATACACCTCTTTGCTGTGGTGACTTCTTTTTGATATAAGCGAAATAATTCTCCGGAATGATTCTTTCTATTATGGAGACCAATCATTGCATAGATCAAAAAGAATGCAACTCCGAATATTAAAATTACACTCAGTCGTCCCCAAGCAGAAGGAATGGTGTATTGACCGATTATGATACATAGCAGGATCATAAAATACACGATTTTATTTTGCCCATATCCTAAAGGAAGTTCTTTTTGATAATTTCTATACATCATTTTTCCATAATAAACGATCATGCATATTAAAAACAATAGATAGATTATCATGACCATCATCCTCATTGTATACCTCCTTAATTTTGTCTCATACGAGAAAATGTCACATCCGCCTCCGGATCGGTAAGCTCTATATTGATCCGACTGTTACGCCGCTCATGAAGCAATAATTGTTTTGCTGTCTCTGTGCTGATTCCCTTTTTCTTTCTTCTCATTGGTCTGAACATACTGTTTCCCCGATAGTATCACTGTTCTTTTCGAATCGTATCTCATATAGTTGCAAAAAATATAAAAATTTTCAGTCCGGCATAATAATCCGAATCAGATGTTTATCCAGCATGATTGTCCGGTTCCAGGGATTGATAATAATCCCTGCGATCTCCGGCACAGTAAGTGCTGCTTCAAACATCCTGCCGATCTCTGACAAAAATGTCGACTTCACCTGATCTGCACCTTTTAATTCTTCCTCAAAGCTGGTAAATGCCGACCACCAGATTTTACCGTCCGGAGTTCTCACTGTCTGTAACTTCATTTGTGCCTGTGCCGGATCCGGTTCCACAGCAACAATCAGTTGTCCTCCCTCTTTCATCCGCCGCCGGATCACCGTCAACGTATGTGCAAGCTGCTCCTGTGTGGCTTCTTTCTGAAGCGCAAAAATTGCATCTTCTATTCTTTCATTGCCCTTTAATCCCTCATCCTGATATTCATTTTTCTTATTCATATTTCATATCCTCTCTTGTCTGCTCCTTTCTATTATAAAATGAGAGGTTTCTTTTTGAAAGCTATTTCTTTCAGATTCTCCTTTTGGGAGAATTCTTTTGACGGAACCGTCCTTCTCTTTCTCTGAGACTGCGAACTTCCAACTCTCCAACTCATAGATTGTATTCTCTGCACGTTTCTTCTATACTGAAAGCAGACAGACACTGCAGCAACTGTCTCTTACGAAATGGAGGTTCCACTATGTCACAAAATAATATTGGCGAATTTATACAACAATCCAGAAAAGCCAAAGGATTTACACAGAAAGATCTCGGTGACCGGATCGGCGTCAGTGATAAAACCATATCCAAATGGGAAAACGGAAACAGCATTCCTGACACTTCGATTCTGAACGAACTTTGTGCTACTCTCGATATCAATGTCAATGAACTTCTCTCCGGTGAAAAATTAACACCGGAAATTTATTCTATGAAAGCGGAGGAAAATATGATGAACCTTTTGGAAGACAATCAAAAACAACAGTGCTTTACACTCCTTCCCTGTGCAGTGGGTATCGTTTTATTGATCCTTACCGGACTGTTTGCAATATTTACGCATGTGCTTTTACCGGATATGCTGGATCTTTGGAATTTTCCAACACTCCTCATTTACATCGGAATCTGTTGTTCCCTCGTTTTATTGAGCGGAAAGCGACATAAACAGGAAATCATTCACTTTCTCCGGAAAATTGTAGTACCTGTCGGATGTATCTGTCCTCTGTTGGGGATAAACCAGTTTATTCATCAGTTCCGTGATCCGGCTGATATTGGTTCTTTCGTAGACCGATGTGTCTTATTTATTCTTTATTCCCTGATTGCCTATGTGATTCTGGTTCTTATCGAACAGCATCTGGACAAATAATCTTTCACATGCAAAAATCCCGCCGTTTCCGGCGGGATGAAACTTCTGTAAAAACAGTCCCTCACCAATAGGTACAGGGACTGCTTTTATTTTATCTTACATATTCTTAACCGTTGCAATATCCACTGGAGTAAGCTCCCCATGAGCGGTCTCTAAAGAACGTGCCAGCGCATTTGCGGTATCCATAGCGGTAATACAGTACACACCGGTCTCAATCGCATTACGGCGGATTAAGAATCCGTCTCTTGTCTTATCACCGTTACCCTGTGTCGGTGTATCGATGACAAGGTCGATCTTGTGACCAAGGATCAGATCCATTACATTTGGTGACTCCTGCGAAATCTTATTGACACGCAGTGCATTGACACCGTGCTCCTGCAGATACTTTGCAGTGCTTCGTGTTGCGTAGATTTTGTAGCCGAGTGCCTCAAAACGCTTTGCCACACCGACAGCCTCCGGCTTATCAGCATCCTTTACCGTCATAATCATCTGCTTGTATTTCGGAAGCTGTACACCTGCTCCAAGGAATGCTTTGTACAGTGCCTCATTGAATGTCTTTGCGATACCCAGACACTCACCGGTAGATTTCATCTCCGGTCCAAGGCTGATCTCTGCCCCACGCAGTTTCTCAAAGGAGAATACCGGCATCTTGATTGCGATATAGTCTGCAACCGGTGCAAGTCCCGGCTCATAACCCAGACCGCGGATCGTGTTACCGATGATCACCTTGGTTGCCAGATCTACGATCGGAATACCGGTAACCTTACTGATGTACGGCACGGTTCTTGAGGAACGCGGATTTACCTCGATGACATATACTTCCTCATTCATGGCGATGAACTGGATATTGATCAGACCGACCACATGCAGTGCCTGTGCCAGACGCTTTGTATACTCTACGATGGTATCCTTTACCTTATCACTGATCGTTGGAGCCGGATATACGGAAATACTGTCTCCGGAATGGACTCCGGTACGCTCGATATGTTCCATAATACCAGGAATGAGAATGTCGGTTCCGTCACATACGGCATCGACCTCGATCTCCTTACCCTGTAAATACTTGTCTACGAGAATTGGATGATCCTGTGCAATACGGTTGATGATTCCGATGAACTCCTCGATTTCCTCATCGTTAAACGCAATCTTCATTCCCTGTCCACCAAGTACATAGGAAGGACGGACAAGAACCGGATAACCAAGACGGTTTGCAACTTCTTTGGCTTCCTCTGCGGTGAATACGGTTCCACCGGCTGCTCTCGGAATATGAGTCTTCTCCAGAATCTCATCAAAAAGCTCACGATCCTCTGCGGCATCGACATCCTCTGCCTTGGTTCCAAGAATCGGAACTCCCATCTTCATAAGCGCCTCTGTCAGTTTGATCGCTGTCTGTCCACCGAACTGTACAACAGCTCCGTCCGGTTTCTCAATATTTACGATGGACTCGACATCCTCTGCGGTCAACGGCTCAAAATACAGCTTGTCTGCAATATCAAAGTCGGTGGAAACGGTCTCCGGGTTGTTGTTGATAATGACGGTCTCCCAGCCTTCCTTTGCAAATGCCCAGGTACAGTGTACGGAACAGAAATCAAACTCGATACCCTGACCGATACGGATCGGACCGGAACCAAGAACCAGAACCTTTTTCTGCGGTGTGGTCTCTGCAGCCTCGTTCTCACTTCCGTAAACACTGTAGTAATACGGTGTCTCTGCTGCAAACTCTGCGGCACAGGTATCCACCATCTTATATGCTGCAACGATACCGTTTGCATAACGCATCTGTTTAATCTCTTCCTCGGTCTTTCCGGTAAGCTCTGCGATAACGTTGTCCGGGAACTCGATTCTCTTTGCTTCTTTTAACAGATCTACGGTCAGCTCCTCGCTCTTTAAGTGCTGCTCCATCTCTACCAGAATTGCCAGCTTATCGATAAACCAGCGGTCGATCTTGGTAATTTCATAAATATGATCATAGGAAACGCCGCGGCGCAGTGCCTCTGCGATCACCCAGATTCTGCGGTCATCGACCACATGAAGCTGTGCCTCCAACGCTTCATCGGACAGTCCGGTAAAATCATAGGACATAAGGCTGTCCACATGCTGCTCCAGGGAACGGATGGCTTTCATCAGTGCGCCCTCGAAGTTATCACAGATACTCATAACCTCTCCGGTTGCTTTCATCTGTGTACTTAACGTTCTCTTTGCAGTAAGGAATTTATCAAACGGAAGTCTCGGGATCTTAACTACACAGTAGTCAAGCATCGGCTCGAAACTTGCATAGGTCTTCTGTGTGATGGCGTTCTTGATCTCATCAAGTGTGTAGCCTAATGCAATCTTTGCGGTAACCTTTGCAATCGGGTATCCGGTTGCCTTAGAGGCAAGAGCGGAAGAACGGGATACACGAGGGTTTACCTCGATGACACAGTACTCAAAAGAATCCGGATTCAATGCATACTGCACGTTACATCCACCGGTGATCTTTAACTCATTGATAATATTTAATGCAGAACTACGAAGCATCTGGTACTCTTTATCTCCGAGCGTCTGGGAAGGTGCCACTACAATGGAATCTCCGGTATGCACACCAACCGGATCAATGTTTTCCATGTTACATACGGTGATGCAGTTTCCGTTCGCATCACGCATTACTTCGTACTCGACTTCCTTCCATCCTGCGATACAGCGCTCAACCAGTACCTCACCGACACGGCTTAAACGGAGTCCGTTGCTTAAGATATCGACCAGCTCCTGCTCATTGTGGGCGATACCGCCGCCACTTCCGCCGAGGGTGAATGCCGGACGGAGCACAACCGGATATCCGATCGTATTAGTAAACTTGATACCGTCTTCTACGGTATTTACAACCTGGGAAGCTGCACAAGGCTCACCAATCTTTTCCATGGTATCCTTAAATGCCTGACGGTCCTCTGCCTTAAAGATGGTTTCTGCGGTCGTACCGATCAGTTTTACTCCGTGCTCTTCTAAGAAGCCGGACTCTGCCAGTTCCATACCCAGATTTAATCCAGCCTGTCCACCGAGTGTCGGAAGGATGCTGTCCGGTTTTTCCTTTAAAATAATTTTTTCAAGAACCGGAAGTGTCAGAGGCTCAATGTATACCTGATCCGCAATCTGCTTGTCGGTCATGATGGTGGCAGGGTTGGAGTTTACCAGACACACCTCCACGCCTTCTTCCTTTAAGGAACGGCATGCCTGTGTTCCTGCGTAGTCAAACTCGGCTGCCTGTCCGATGACGATTGGTCCCGAACCGATTACTAATACTTTTTTGATATCTTTATTTCTTGGCATTACTGATTCCCTCCCATCATCTGAATAAAGCGGTCAAACAGGTACGAAGAGTCCTGTGGTCCCGGGCATGCTTCCGGATGGAACTGCACGGTGAAAATATTCTTTCCGACATATTCCAAACCTTCGTTGGTTCCGTCATTGACATTGACGAATGCAGGCTTTGCAACCTTCGGATCAAGGGTATCGGTATCTACCACATACCCATGGTTCTGGGAAGAAATGTAAACACGGCCGGTTGATAAATCTTTCACCGGATGGTTTCCACCACGGTGTCCGTATTTCATCTTGTGTGTATCCGCTCCGTTTGCCAGTGCCATGAGCTGATGACCGAGACAGATGGCAAAGATCGGTACGTCACTTGCATACAGTTTCTTTAATTCCTCGATGATCGCTGTGCACTCTTTCGGATCTCCAGGTCCGTTGCTGAGCATAATGCCATCCGGATTGGCTCCGAGAATTTCCTCCGCCGATGTGTGTGCCGGATAAATCGTCACCTCACAGCCACGGGCATTTAACGATTTTGCGATATTGTTCTTCGCACCGAAATCCATCAGTGCAACTTTCTTTCCGCTTCCCTTTAATACGTTCTTCTCGCTGCAGGTAACTTTATCCACAACATTTCCGGTTGTATATTCTTTCAGTTTTGGAAGAATTTCATCCAGATTATAATTTTCGTTTGTCGTGATCATTCCGTTCATGGTTCCCTTTTCACGGAGAATCTTGGTAAGCGCACGGGTATCAATTCCTGCAATTCCCGGAATGTCGTGCTTTGTCAGGAAATCCTGAATGCTTCCCTGACAGCGGAAATTGCTCGGCATACGTGAAAGCTCTCTTACAATATATCCGTCCGGCCACGGTCTGGCGGATTCCATATCCGGTGTAATTCCGTAGTTTCCGATCAGCGGATACGTCATCACAACCGCCTGTCCTGCATAGGACGGATCTGTAAGTACCTCTAAATATCCGGTCATTGAGGTATTAAATACGATCTCACTGATGATTTCGCGTGTAGAACCAATGCCTGTCTCTTATACACATCTCCGAGCCCACGAGACAAGAGGCAATCTC
>ERZ1027048.139-NODE-139-length-18935-cov-8.672511_pt1 | contig 18935 bp, 19 predicted proteins | sample MGYA00519430_ERZ1027048 | MGnify/ENA primary metagenome ERZ1027048 (study PRJEB26926, sample SAMN06164594) | human gut metagenome | biome: ENVO:00009003; feature: ENVO:2100002; material: ENVO:00002003 | host: Homo sapiens | place: USA | collected 2012 ...
AAACAATAATTTAGGAGGAAAACCTGAATAGGAAATATGAGAGGAGATTATGACCAATATAGGAAATGAGAAATCACAAAATAGAGTGCACAGAAACATTGTTTACATTGTTTCTCGAGAGGAGAATTGGGGACCTAATCAATTGAATATCAATCACTTAGGTGAGAAACAATAAGAAATTTTATTGTTTACTACTGGTCAAATATTGTTTATTATGGAAAAAACTGAGAAATTGGGGCTACTCCCAACTGGGAAACTTGGAGTGTTCCGGCGATGGCTGGGGATCTATTCAAAAGAGGAGCGGGAGGTCCTGGACTACGCCCGCAAATTGAAAAAGACAACCATGCAAATAGCACGGGGTCAGCTGACTCTGTTATCCCGTCCGAAATGGATGCGGCACGAGGACTGGGTTGAGGTCCGCAAACTACAAAACAAATTAGAAAGGAGGTGTAGAAAATGATTGCAATTTACCTGTTGGCCATCATCGGCCTGTTCGCGATTTTCGGCGGGATCCGCCAATGGTGGAATAGTCCCAAACGGATATTGAGCCGATCCATCAAGCAGATGGAGAGAACGGAGAGACGGATCCAAAAGTTCAAAAAGAAGTCGTAGGCGAGTAGAGTCAGTAGAACTAGTCGAGTAGAACTGACAGAGTCAGTAGACTGGTGCCAAATTGGTCCAGTAGAATTGGTCCAGTAGAATTGGTCCAGTAGAATTGGTGCCAAATTGGGCCTTTCTCTCGACCCACAAATACTGGACGGCACTCGCGTATACGGAAATTAAAACTGTTTGATCCCCCAAAAAACCCTCTCTATTTGTGATTCTTAGGGGTGTTTAGGGAACCTTTCCCCCACGACCCTTATAGATATATTAATCTGATTAAAACCAAAAAAAAACATGAAAGCAAAACACTTTAAGCAGCTCGGGAAAAACTGGGCTTTGTACTCGGAAGTCAATACCAAGTACTGTAATTGGACCCCATCCATCGCAACGGTCCACGAAGGCATGATTTGGCCGAACGGCATTTCGGTCAAGTTCCTGTGGTTCGGCGTGACCCTCATTCGCGTAAGCGAATAAATTAAAGATCCCCGGGGCCAAACGCTCCGGGGATTGTTGTGCAGAAATAAATTTTTAATTTGTATAAGGTTTGACTATATTTGAGGCATGGCACGAAGTACATATAAAATGAGTCCGCTCGCCTATATGGAGGAGGGACAGAAAAGGCGAGACGCCGGGGAATTTGTAAAGCCCACCGATGCGGAGGAGCTTTATTTTGCATTCATCGAGTACTGCAAATTCATGAAGGATAACTATTTCTCCCAGGCTCACAAGAATAAGAATGGCGACGACTGCAGCGTCTACATTTCCCGCCCGATGACCATCGAGTCATTCAGGCTGTTCGCTGGGATCAATCCTGTTGAGTACGGGGAACTCACGGGGGATCCGGTAGCAGCTGCAATTGGTGGCACCATCGAGGACGCCATCAATTCCCAGCAGATTGAGGGAGCACTGGTTGGTAAGTACGCTGCCAGCCTTATCCAGGTACTTCAAGGACGCAAGACCAATGTCAACCTGACGGGAGGCATTACTCTCGAACAGATAACAGGAATGGAGGTAAAATAAAATGGGACGCCGACTTCAATTTGACACCAAAGGCAACGAGAAACAGAAGGAAGTGGCTCGGTTATGGCTTGATGACTCGGTCACTGACATTCTGTATGCCGGCACGAAAGGTGCTGGCAAATCCTACCTCGGGTGTTCCTTGATAGCCGGCGATGCCCTCACCTACCCAGAGACATTTTATTTTATTGCGCGTAAGACGGCTGCCGACCTGGTCCGGTACACAATCCCCTCCATCTACGAGGTATTTACCCACTGGGGCATCACGGAGAACTACTACCACTTTAATGGCCAATACAACTTCTTCGAGTTGTACAACAAAAGCCGCATCTACCTCATCGATGCCAAGTACAACCCCAGCGATCCCATGTATGAGAGATTCGGTTCCATGCAGATGACTCGGGGATGGATCGAAGAGGGTGGCGAGTTTATCCGCGAGGCGAAGACCAACCTCCAGGCTTCTATCGGTCGATGGAAGAATGACGTCTACAAGCTGGCCCCCAAGCTCCTTATAACCTGCAACCCGTCCAACAATTTCCTCTACACGGACTACTACAAGCCATGGAAGGAGAACAAGCTGCCTCCTTGGCGTCGGTTCGTCAAAGCTCTGCCCCAGGACAACAAGACTCTCCCAGACACGTACATTGAGGGGCTTCTCCGGAACCTGACCCAGTCGCAGATCGAGCGACTGGTCTTTGGCAACTGGGAGTATGACGATGACCCGAATTGGCTGGTCGACTATGATGCAGTGTGCGACATGTTCAGCAATGAGTTCGTACTCCCGACGGGCAATCGGTTCATTAGCACTGACCTTGCCGGGAAAGGTAGAGACAGTTGGGTGGTTGGAACCTGGGACGGCATGGTCTGTCGGATCCCCATCGCCAAAGGCTTCTCGGAAGGCAAGGAGATGGAGGAGAAGATCGCCAAATTGGCCACCGGTCTGAAAGTCCCCCGGTCCAGCATCGTCTCTGACGCTGACGGACTTGGGTTCTACTTGGAGAGCTACCTGAAAGGCATCCGGGAGTTTCATGGAGGACAGTCAGCCATTGACTCCAAGACGTACAACAACATCAAGTCGGAGTGCGCATTCAAGCTGGCGGAGCTCATCAACAAGCGCCAGATCCACATCATCTGCTCTCCCGAAGTTCAGGAGAAAATCAAGCAGGAGATGACGGTGCTCAAGTCCAAGAACACGAACTCCGCTGAGCAGAAGCGAGAGCTCATCTCCAAGGACACCATGAAGCAGCTACTCGGCAGATCTCCGGACTTCCTGGACATGCTCATCATGCGAATGATATTTGAGATCAAGCCGAAGGCGACTGGCATGAAGTCCGCCAAAATAATAATCCCCACAAAACGATGATACTGGACATCATAACCCTCATCCGCGACATAGTCAAGACGGTCAATCCTCTGGCCGTCTTTGAGTGTGACCAGGCTCGAATGCTGAACGTCAAAGTAGACACGATGGAAAGATTCGTAACAGACTCGGACGGCAATCGGGTATCGTCTGACTTTGTATATGTTGAGGAGCCCACCACTGGCTACTATGATATTCCTTACAGAGGGCACCAGAAGCAAAGGACCATCATGCAGATATACTTCTGCAAGTTCGAGCCGATGGCCAACGATGCCTACAAAGGCGACACGAAGTTCAGCCAGAACTCGCCCACCATCGGACGACTGGAGTTAAAGAACCAAATCGAGGAGCAGATGGTCCGGCCTTTCCTGTATTTCTTGAAGACTTCGGAATTAGGTCTCAGACATCCAGAAATATTCAACACCATTAGAATTATGTATCCGTCTCCTCGGTTCGATGCCAACGAGGTCAGCGTAGGACTGGAGCTAACTGTAACGCAAGAATGGTGTCTCGATGCGTATAAGCCCATTCCTCCTGCTCCACCCGAGCCTAAACCTGTCAGGCTGGTAGACATCATCCACGAAGGATTTAATATGCGGGGAATTACGATAACCTTTGAAAATACTGAATCAAAACCCTTTGACAAGTCTGCAGGCTCCGAATATATATAACCGCTAACGTTGATCCGAAGGCCCTGGTCACGGCATTGTACCCGTATGGAACCATATTATGCGGAAGACCCCTAACCCCAGCATATGCAGAGGGAAAATGGAAGCTCAAAGAGTATACATTCCCGGACACAGAAGACTTAATTGTAACTCAAATCAAGGTAAAACCTGAGGGCGAGTTCCCCGACGTCTGGACCTTCCGTGATATTTATACAATGGTATGATACAGCGAATCGACATACAAGGCGGTCAGATGACGTTCGGCCAACGCATAGAGCTTGGCCGGATCATCACTGACAAGGAGATGACCGACATTGACAAGATGAAGGAAGGCATGCAATGTCTCGGCGTCAAATGGAGTCTCAGGAACACCTCCGAAATTGTCGAGTACTGGTATGAGGTTCTCATGGGCATCAAACACTGGATTGAACGGGAACAGACTGAGCTCAAGTACGAGCCCAGTGCTGAGGAGAAGGCAGCCGGCATTGCTCAATTCTCTTTGGTGGTTGGCGAGATGGCCACCATCACTGCACTGGCCAAGGACTACTCGAAAGACCCGGATGAGATTCTGGAATGGAAATACGGGAAGGTGTACAACCTCCTTTTCACCAACTTGCAGAGTCACCTCTTCCGGGAGCGACTGAACAAGGAACTGGAGCGTAAGGCTCAGCAGAAAGCCAATGCTCGCAAACCCAGAAACAAATGGCGGTAGGACTGGAACAGATATTGGCTGAGGGTCTCACCCAGATGAGGGACGAGATCATCCGGGCATCACAGGACGCCGGGCAGGAAGCCTCCGGCAGAACCTATGCTCAGATAACAGTCCAGACGGGACGAGAAGGGGAAACAGTTTGGGGAACGATCGAAGCTCCAAACTACTTCTACACTCTCATCCGGGGACGAGGTCCTGGAAAGATCCCCGCCAATTTGGGACAGATCATCATGGAGTGGGCAAAGCTCAAAGGCATCACATTCTCGGATCCCAAGGACCTGGTCCGATTCGGAAATGCCACTGCATGGAAGATAAAACGAGAAGGCTCAGAGCTTTACCGCAATCACATTTACGTTGACTTGGTCGACACTCCCGCTGATAACTTCGAGGAGTACCTGGCTCAGCATTTGGACAAGACAATGGAGGTCCTCATTGAAGAGGCATTCACTCCTGACAACAATATGGACCACGGATATATAATATAACGCGATATGGCAATTACCAATCAACCGGCTGAGGATTCTTTATACTCAGCATATTCGCAAATACCAGTTAAGACCGACAACTCAACACCTGGGCTTGAGGTCAAGACTCAGAACTTTGACGAGGACAATATGGTCTCGTTGAACATTATAGACAATGAGGCGGTCGAAGTAATTGATAACAGTGGAGGTAGTAGTAACAACTATTCTGTGAAGTTTCCTCTCCGTAGAAAGGTGATACCCGGGGAATGGTATGCTTTTAGGGTTTTTAGAGGGGCTGGAGTGGGTGCCACTTCACTCACCGTTGTTTTGTTTCAAGGAACCAGTTCGGGCAATCTTACCACTGTGATTGCTAAAACAAATATACCAATTGGTGACAACATGACGTGGAGGGTTCAGGTACCGCGCATTGTTACAGCAGGATCCCCCCGCGATTTCCTTGTCATTTTTGCAGGTATTGAAGGAGCAACAGCTGGAGTGAAGGTTACTCTCTCAGGTATGAGTTTGGCCTACGGGAAGAACTTTGTCGACTATAGCCCCAGTCCAGTCAAAGCAGCGAACTCACTAACTGAAAGCATCGACATCTACAGAGACTCGGGATTCGGGACGACGAAGAATTACGACCTCAGTTTCTTGGCAAAAGCCGGATTCCGGGACGACAGATTGAGAACATCTCCGTACACAAACCCACTCATCGGCTTTGCCATTGACTACAGTCTCATATCGGCATATGCTTACAGAGGCATCGGCGACAAAAACTTCAATGTTCGATATGCCTCCCGGGGAGTTAGGGCTCGAGGCTACAACGCTAATTTCACCGAGTCATACTTAGGACTCGTACTGACTGACCGGGTTCCTGACAACGACAGGAATCTGTATGTAAAAAAATACTTCGGGTATCCGTACTACGTCACCCTATTCCCGAGAGGGTTTTCGGGGTCACCAAATATCGCTACATCGGTCGACGTTTGGGTTAAACTTTATGATGGTGCCGAAAATCAATTTGAAATTTCTACCCGACTCAGCATCCCCCTTGTGTACGAATTTGAGGATGAAGCTATGGATGAAGCAGACTACGTAAAACTCAGACTTCCTGTAAGCGCATACTCTTCTCAAGCATGGAACATCATATTCGTCAATACGGAGGTACCTTGCAACCCATTCTACATTCGCTGGATAAACCAGAAAGGCGGATGGGACACTTACATGTTTGAGCAACACAAGAAGTATACGCAGGAGGTTGACCGGGGAGACCAATACGTATTAGCGAATTCCAGAGACCCCTATGCCTCACAGACGAGAGGCGAGTTAGCTCCGGAGTTTAAGAACATAGTCCAAGCAGGAGCAGAACAGCTTGATGAGAACGACTTCAACTTGCTCAAAGGAATTGCTCTCTCGCCTCTTGTTCAAAGGTACAACTACTCAGTCAAGGCATGGCAACGAGTCCTAGTAGATGACACGGACTTAACTTGGGACACCAAGACTCCCAGGAACACTGTTAGCTACGAGTTCCAGCTTATTGACGAACAAACTCAGTGGTAATATGAACTACGAACTACTCATGAAAGGCATTGACGGCAAGGTCTGGTCCCTGGACCTCCCGCTGGATGCTCCTGCGATGAATTACCAGATCAACAATCTGGCGGAGCTGAAAGACAGGAATGCCTCGTACTCCCAGCGGATCAGTCTGCCCAGGACGACCCATAACGAGCAAGCATTCCAATTCAGTTTTGTAGTTGGCTCAGGTTCGAGTGTGCCATACATGAAGTTTCCTTGCCAACTATTCTATGAGGGAGCACTCATATCCCCGGCTGGAGCAGTATTGAACATCGTAGACGTATCAGATACATCGATCGGGGTCCAGATCCTCGGGGCAACCGTTGACCTGTTCGACACACTAAACAGCACTGACGCGAAGGACCCAGGGGATGGTATGTTCCTCCTCAAGTGGTACACGGACACAATGGGACAGACTGAGCGATACCTCTCCGGCCCCGAAAAGGCTAAAGTCCTGTACTTTTGGCTGTATGCAACTCTACAAAAGAACCCGAACTTTCCCCCTTTCGCCATGGAGGCAATCAGGCAAGTCAGTGAGTTGGACAAGTTCTACCCCCACCTCAACTGGTATGACTTGGTGACATGGATCTTCGATCGAGCAGGCTACAGTCTCGAGACCGACGTGGACCCCGTCGACCGAGCCGAAATGTTTTTGCCTTGCACTTACCCCGTTTTGGCAGACAACCCCAAGGCTCCGAAAGCATCCGGAATTGGCTGGATCCGGAATCCCTCGATTGGCACCACCGGGGTGACATGGAAAGGCTCCCCCGGGGTAACTCTCAGTGACCCGGTCGCCGGACGTTTGACTATAGACCCCCAAGCCGGAACATTCAACTGGATGACTCTATGGGACACGACCATCACGTTTAGATTCTCGTGGTCCAATATTTCTGCCATCCAAAAGAGTAGTTTGGCAGTCAAAGTTACCCACTACAAGAACGACGGAACCAGTGCTGTAGTGTTGACAAGGTCCTGGTCATCGGGGTCTTCTGGCAGCGCTTCGGTCGACATCCAGATGGAGGCAGGGGAGCACATACTGGTGTCTGGATCTCTCGCCATAGTCACTAACCCTAGCAATTCGTTTGACATGAGATTTCCGGTCAGCATTACTGCTCCTCCTGTGCCTGAAACTTCACCAGGGGATAAGCCCCAACCCGGACTAACCTATGACCTCCTGGCCTCTACTGGATTCAAAAGCTTGGGGGACATAGTCAAAGCATTTGTCCAGCTGTTTGGTCTAACCGTCGACGTTAATCCCGCCACAAAGGTAGCAAGAGCATACTCTATGCAGGAGTTTTACAACAGACGAAGTTCGTCCGGGAAGAATTGGTCTGACAAGCTGATAAAAGGAAAGGACACCAAACTTACGTTCCAATTGTCCAGCTATGCCCAGTCCAACGAGATGAAGTTAGAGGATAATAAGGACAACAACGTTACTGACTCGTACAAGTTCAGCATCCCGGACGTCAACCTCCAGCCCACCAAACTCCTGTTCCAAATTGGGTTCTTGGCAGGGCTCAACCAAAGCCTCTATGATGCGGACACTACAAATAAGACTCATACACTTGCTAACTACCCTATCTGGACCGTCAATAGAGGTCGGATGGAGAACGGGGAAATGACCGAGACGACTTGGGAGTACAATGTTCTAAGTAAGCCGATGGTCGTCCACATAGATAAGTCTGACTATATGCGGCCCAAGGTGAAGGTAGGCCGCACCCTTACCCAGGTACGACTATACACGGCATATTTCAAAAAGTTGAATTACTACGTTCCTAAGTACTACGACAAGCTCATCAACAATATACTCAAAAGACCAAAGATCCTACAGGTCCAAATTCTTTTGGACTCGCTCGACATTCAAAGTCTGGACTTGTTCAACCCGATATGGCTGGAGGAGCATGGGTTCTGGTTCTACGTTTCGAAAATAAACAACTTCCAAGCTGGAAAGATACCCAAAGTAGACCTAATACGAATGTGATATGGCCGAAGAACAGAAAAATACAATTTACAACGTCCGTGTAACAGCTGAGGATGCCCTCAAGACGTTAGCCGAATTGAAACTCCGGTCCCAGGAGTTGAGAGACCAGCAGAAGGCTCTCGGCAAAGTAACTGAGGAGAATGCTCAAGAATACTATGCGCTTGACAACCAGATCAAGGCAATCAACAGCGAGGCGAACAAGTACCAGAAGCAAATCCAGAACAACATTAAGCTCCAGAACCAACAGGAGGCAAGTTTAGCAAAACTTAGAACCCAGCTGGCTTTGGACAATGCCGAGTTTGCAGAGCTGGGCAACTCAATGCAGGACGCGGCTCGTAAAGCCGAGCTCGGCAAGCGCATTGCAGAAACCACCGAGGAGCTCAAAGCTCAGGAGGAGGCACTCGGGGACTATCGCCGGTCAGTTGGTAACTACGAGAAGGCAACGGAGAACCTCAAGCAGGAACTCTCCGACCTTACCCAGACACTCATCCAGATGGCTCAGTCCGGGGATACGAGTTCTGAGACGTTCAAGGAGATGATTAAACGAGCTGGTGAACTGAAAGGAGCTGAGGACCTGGTCAATACAGCTATATCCAACGTTGGTAAAGGAACTGAAACCATACAGGCAGTTACCAGCGCCACGTCAGCTTTGACTTCCGTATGGGGCCTTTGGACCACAGCCACTCAGGTACTGGGGAGCGAGAACGAGGAGCTCAATGCTACCATGACGAAGATGATAACCATCATCACGGCTCTTTCCTCTTTGTCTTCTCTCCAAGCAGCTCTCTCCAAGACCGAAGCCACTTATCGAGCTGCATCTAACTTGGTTCAGCTGGTTGGCATCAACCAGACTCTCGCCGAGACGAAAGCGATAGCTGCTAAAAATGCCGTACAAGGAGCTAGCAACATCCTCACCAAAGCAGCAGCAGCTGCCACATGGCTTTGGAACGCGGCTTTGGCTGCCAACCCCGTTGTATTGGTGGCAGCAGCAGTGGGCGGATTGGTGGCTGGAGTGGTTGCTCTTATGAACGCATTTAACAGTAGCACGGAAGCTCAAGAGAGAGCAACCCGGGCAATGGAGGCATACAATCGAGCTGCCGAAGCCTCCACGTATGTACTGGATCAGATCGAGACCAAGCGGAACACTCTGTCCAAAGCCGAGGAGATCCGGGGCAAGAGAGAAATAGAAAATCTCAAAGCCAATCATGCCACGTCGGAACAGATCGCCGAAGCTCAGCTTAAAACAGCTAACAAGCTCCGCGAGATTGAGATGAGTGCAGCTCGTCAAAGACAGATGGCTGCAATGGATGAGTTCGACTCCTTGAAGAAGGTGATTGCAGCCAAGGAGGAGGAGCTCAACACATGGTCAGGAAGCTTGGCCAAATACAAGGAGTCCAAAAAGGAACTCGACGATTTGAAAGGTCGATACCAAGAACTGTTCCGGACAATCGAGAATGAAGGAGCTGCAGTTGCCAATTTGGCTCTCGAGACTGCAATAGCCAACCGGGAGGCTCAGCAGGCCATTGCCGATAAGGCTCTGGAGGTTGCTTTGAAGAACTCGGAAGCCATGCAGAAGATCCGGGAAGACGATCTCAGGTTCCAAACAACATTCCAGTCTACGAACATTGCCATCCGGATGGAGTATGAGAAAAAGCTCTACAAGGCAGCTCAGGATGGAGCCCGGGAACGTCTGGCTCTCCAGAAAGCTCACGGCAAAATTACTAATAAGGAGTATCAGACGGCTCTGAATGCCATGGCTCGGTCTGACAAGCAGTTCTACGAGAACCAAGCCAAACAGCTCAATGACTACCTTGCGGGGGTGAGAGCAAACATATTGGCTGTAGCTTCCGGAGGCACAGTCGATATGCAGATTGCTCAGGTTACTCAGAAGTACCAGGACGCCATGAAGGAGCTGGCCAACATTCAGTCTCCCCAGTTCGTGAGAGGTATGAGCGAGGAGGAATACCAGAAAGAGTATGCCGCTTATGAGCAGTTCCTGGTCAACAGAGCCGAACTCGAGAAACAGATCCAACAAAACCTCCAGGATGAAATCAAAAAGATCCGCGAGGACGCTACCAAACAGCAACTTGACCGGTTCAACCAAACTCTAAACGAACAGTATGCCGAGGACCTCTCGAAGGCAGCGGACAACGAAAGGGAGAAGCTGGAGCTCGAGAATGAGATGCTCCAGAAGCAAATCGAAGCCAGGAAAGCTGCCGGGGAGAAAGCCTATGAGCAGGAGGCCCAGCTCCGAGCCAACAATCTTCGTCTCCAGCAAATGGACCTCGACAAGGAGCTCGCTCAAGCCGAGTTAAATCACAAGTCCAAGTATGAGATCAGGAAAAGGTATCTGGAGGCAGAGTTGGCAGCAGCTCAAGGAAACGAGGACGCCATTGCTCAGATCCAACTTGAGATGGCTGAGAACGAGGAGGCTTTATGGGAAGAACGGATCGAGAAGCTCCGGGAGTATGCCGAAATGGCATCCGGCTTTGCTAATGCTTTCAATGACTTGGCCAGTGCTCTCGGGGAGCGCCGGGCTCAGGAGGTAGAAGAACAATACAGCCGGGAGGAGCAGGCATTGGCAAACATGTACGCTAATGGCCAAATCACGGAGGCCCAGTACAACGAGAAGAAAGTCAAGATGGAGAAACAGAAGGAGAAGGAGTTGGCCAAAATCGAACGGGAACAAGCTATCCGGGAGAGGGCAATGGGATCCTTCGAGATTGGCATCAATACTGCCATCTCCATCATGGCATCAGCTAAAATGGGATTCCCTTTGGCTATCCCGTTCATTGCAGCAGCTGCGGCTTTGGGAGCAGTTCAGATGGCAGCTCTTTGGGCAGCTCCTCTGCCGAAAGCCGCAAGAGGTAAATACATTGAGGGACCCAGTCATGCCGCTGGAGGAGTGCACATTGAGGCGGAAGGAGGCGAGACCATCATTAACAAGAAGTCGAGCCGCATGTTCCTGCCTCTTCTGTCAGCCATAAACGAACTCGGTGGCGGAGTACCGTTCACTAAAGTTGGATCGGACGGGGGATATGCTATCCGATCATTCGCTGAGGCGTCGGAACCTATGAATCGGCTTGACATGGAGAGGGCAATTCAAAAAGCATTTGGCCAGGTGAGAGTGATTGCTACAATCGAAGATATTCGGAGGGAAGATGCTAACTACGTGCAGATTCAAGACCGGGCTAATTTTTAAATAGTCCAGCACAAATAGTATTTCAATATCTATTAGGAATAACTATATTTGTATCGAAATAATTTGGCACATGATATTCATCAACTTAAAAGGCGCAATTGACTCCGAAGAGAATCGGGTCATGATGGAGCTTTGGGGAGGGACCTCAGAGATCTGTTCCGTGGAGACCTTCCGCCGGGTACTTGATGAACACCCCGATGAACAGGAGGTGTGCATCAACATTGACTGTGACGGGGGCTCTGTTGAGGAGGGCTTCAAGATTTATGACCTTCTTCGCATGAGTGGGAGGACTATATACACAAATATTGTCGGGGGATGCCACTCGATGGCAGTGTGCATCCTGTTGGCAGCTCCGGCAGAGAACCGGTCGGCAAACAGGAATTGCCGGGCACTCATCCATCGGGTATACATGCCGGTCGGGGATTGGCTCACTTCCGACGATGCTCGTAGCATTGCCGAGGAGCTTGCTCTGGAGGAGGAGGCTATTCTTGACGTGTATGTCGAGAGAACAGGTCAGGACCGGGAACGGCTCCGCAATGTCATGCATGAGGAACGCATCCATGATGCCAAATCACTTCTTGACTTGGGATTCATTTCCAAAATCAATTCATACAACACAAACCAAATTTTTAATGCTATGGCAAAAAACGAAAAAAGCGCTTATGAGAAGTTCATGAGCAAGGTCAAGGCATTCCGGAATGGCAAGAAAGGCGCTCCCGCCAATTTTGACTATCTGGATGCTGAGGGTCAGGTCGTTCTCCAGACCGTAGGTGAAGAGGACAATCTGGCCGAAGGTGTAGAGGCAACTCTCGCCAATGGCGAGACGTCGGGCACTGTCGTTCTGGAAGACGGTCGGGTGGTTACTGTCGAGGACAACATCGTCACCAGCATCGAGACGGAGGACACCGAGTCTCTCGAGGACCGCGTTGCAGCACTGGAGGCGATGCTTGACGAGGCAACGAACCTCATCGAGAAGCAGGAGAACGAACTCCGCAACCTCCGTGGTAGCAACTACCGCCCGAAGAACCGCAAGACGGTTCTGCCCGGAGGCAAGAAGCCCGAACCCTCGGCAGTTGACCTCAAGAACGAAGCTCGCGAAAAGCTCCAGAAGGTCAACGCTGCCAAAAAGATTCTCAAGTAGTCAAACTCAAAAACTTTAGGAACTATGGCAAATAAAAAGGGCGGATTCCTTGACATGGACAAGTTCACTTTTTGTGGACGTGTCATTCAGGCAATCTCGGAGATGATTATGGAGGACACCATTCAGGGTCCTGACATCAACTCCATTCACACAGTCTTCCCCGACATCGTCACTAACACTGAGGTGGGTTACATCGGCGAGGGCGGCATGGTCGGCGTGGTCAACACCGGGTGTGACCCGACTCCTCAGCCGTGGAACATCAACACCCGCAAGCTGAAATGGGAGCCCGGCATCTGGGAGATCCTCCTGTCCCAGTGTTACACTGACCTCCAGCAGTCGGCAACTATCTACTCTCTCCGCACCGGCGTCGACATTCCGGACTTCACGGATACGGACTACATGAACATCGTCATTGAGGTTCTGGAGCGCTCCATTATGGATTTCTGGTACCGCCTGTTCTGGTTCAACGACAAGGACGCCAAGAACGTTACCGACAGCGGTATCATTACGGGTGGGCTCGACCTGAAATTCTTCACCATCATCAACGGTTTCTGGAAACAGATTACCACACAGGCTACAGCCAATCCGTCCCAGCGCGGAGCAACAATTATGGAAAATGTCGGAGCATCTTACGCAGCTCAGAAGCTTACTCCGGACAAGGCCAAGGAATACATTCAGTCGGTCGTGTTCAGTGCCCCGCTTCTGCTCCGTCAGCAGTCTGACAAGTTTATCCTCGTTACCCAGTCGGTCTACGATGCCTATCAGCAGTCTCTTATGGACGCTTGCTGCCTCGAGTCGGCTCGCTTGGCTCTGCTGAATGGCATGGAGGCTCTCAGCTTCAATGGCATCCCTGTCATCGCAATGCCCATCTGGGACAAGATCATCGCTACGTCGGAAGACACTGGCACGAAGCTCAACAACCCCCATCGAATTCTCTTCACCTCGAAGAGCGTGCTCGGCATAGGTGTTGATGCAATCGACAGCTTCGAGAAGATGCGGATCTGGTACGAATACAAAGACCGCGTAGTCTACGTAGAACTCATGGGTCGGGCGGATGCCAAGCTCACTAACCCGGATCTGTTCTCGGTAGGTATCTAATCCTTAAAAATCTAAGAAAATGGCAGGACTTGATTGTTCTAAAATCAAAACAGGATTCATCAACCAGGTGTGTGGTAAGCCGGCAATCGCCGGCACCGCCGCCAGGGTGATTCTCCTCAGCTACTCGGACGTCGACAAATCGAAGTCTGTTGTAGCTGACAACGTTATCTCTTCGCTCATCCTTAAGGCCGATGCCACTGGTTACGAAGTCGACTCGCTGCCCAACGCAACTGTAGGCTCGGACACCATCAATGCTGGCACGTACCTCAAGACTCACCAGCACAACGTAGTTGTCCGACTCTTCAAGAAGTCGGAAGCAGCCAAGAAGTTCGTAAACGGCCTGGCCAATGCCCGCGTCATCGCTATCGTCGAGAACAACGACACCGGAGACAACGGGGACACCAAGTACGAGGTGTATGGCTGGGACTCGGGTCTGGAGCTCACCGAAATCACTGTCACTACCGAAATGACCGACGGCGTCGCATACCAGGTAACTCTGGCCAACGGCACCATCGCTCAGGAAGGTTCGCTCCCGATGAGCCTCTTCGACACGGACGAAGCCACCACAGACCTCATGGTAAACGGGCTTCTGACCAAAGGATCTAAACCGTAGCACTCATGACTGACATGCTCGAAAGACTGAGAGCTTACCAATCCAAGTATGGGTCCCTGAAAGGCGAAGCCTATCGGGCCCATACATTGGAATTGGAAAAAAATCCCGCTCTCCATCGAGAAGTAGATGAACTTTCTCGATACTTTTTGAATAAGTCAGTTTCCCGATGCGGCTTCTGCCTGATCGAAGCCGACTTAGCATTAAGACGAATAACAGAACAACAAATGAAAAATGTAGCACACCCCGATTACGAACTCCGAGCAGGTACTCTGCTCCATGACCCGATCAACAAAGAGTTCAGCAAGATCCTCACCCCGAGGAACATCACGGAGGATCTCTGCCTGTACCACATCGCATTCAACAAGGATGCGCTCTCGTACTTCACCCGAGTTCCCGAAGACCTGAACGACCGACTGGAGAAATTCATGTCTCGTTATGGCAAGGAGATGCCGGACAAGGACGTGGAAATCAAAAAGCGTCAGGCTCAGGTCCTGAGCAAGCAGATCGATTCTGTCAAAGCCGAACTCGAAGAGCTGAACAAGAAACAGATCGAGCTGAACGCCAAGCTCGATGAGTACTCCAAAGCCATGGAGGCAATCCATGCCATTCTCGACTCGGCATCCGCCGAGGAGAAGACCGAGGAGAAGACCGAGGAGAAGACCGAGGAGAAGCCCGAGGAGAAGACCGAGGAGAAGACCGAGGAGAAGACCGAGGAGAAGACCGAGGAGAAACCCGCCGACATCGACCCCGAGGTGAAGGAGTTCATCGACGCCGGGATGGATCTGGAAGCCATCGAAGAAGCCTATGCAGACTCGCAAATGTCTGCCGGGGAGATCGAAGAGGCTTACAACCGGGTAGTCAATCCCGTTTCGGAGGCTCCCAAGAAGGGAGCCAAAAAAGGAGGGTCCAAATAGGACTGGTAATAGGACGGGGTCGCTTCCCGTCCCTCCTACTATTAAAATTACGCCAGTATGAAAGTTGCACAGATCAAATCAGCTCCTCAGTTCGTATCCCGGGACTGGAGGCAATATGGCATCCAGACATACGGAGATACCAATGATTTTCCCCAGACGGTCAGCGAGATTGTTCAGGCTTCAAAGACCGGCAATGCCTGCTTGAGCATATACAATGACTTCGTATACGGTCACGGATTCAAAGATCCCGGCATTTACAGATTACGGGTAAACAAAGAAGGGGAGAAGCTTGACAAGATCCTCCGCATGGTTTGCAAAGACTTTACGGTGTGGCATGGATTTGCAATTCATGTTAACTATAACATGAATTTCCGAGTCAGCTCGATCCACCACATCCCATTCGAATCCCTCCGACTGGAGAAGGCGGATGACAATGGGTTTATTGGCCGGACGGCATACCATCCGGATTGGGGTCACCGAGACAAGACGAGGTCCCGGTGGTCACCGTCTGACATTGAGTGGTTTCACCTCTTCAACCCGGATCCGGAGGTCATTCTCAACCAGGTGGAAGAGGCTGGCGGCTGGGACAACTACAATGGCCAGATCCTCTACTTCTCCGGGGACTCGGAAGGCAGCCCCTCTTACCCAATCCCCATATTCATCGCTGAGATGACGGACATGAGAACTGAGGAAGCACTTGCCAATGTAGCCGGTAGAAACGCATGCTCCAACTTCTTGTCAGCTGGGATCTTGGTAGACATCAAGGACGAGACTCAAGATGAGTCTCAAGTCAATGAGACCCAAGAAGAACTTAACAAATTTCAAGGAGATGAGAACACTTCACAATTGTGGTACATCCAGTGCAAGTCAAAAGATGAAGTGCCCCAGTTCATAAGGTTCTCCGGGGAGAACTATGACAAAGCATTCGAAGTAACGCAGAGAGTCATCCCGGAGAACATTGGTCAAGCCTTCAAGCAGCCTCCCATTCTTCGAGCTGTTGACGTGGGGGCTAACTTTGGGGCTGATCTCATGACCAATGCCTACAAGTACTACAACTCTGTTACAGTCCGGGAGCGTCAGCAGCTGGAGGAGACTTTCGTATCGATCTTTGAGTACTGGTGGGCTCCTTTGGAAAATCCCGACTTCGCTATTCAGTCTCTCACTTACAATGCCGGCGAGTCTATAGCAGACAGAATTGGCAAGGACAACATGACTCAGGTACTGGAGATTATCCGGGACCAGATGCTCTCCACTGTTCAGAAGAGAAACATGCTCAAGCTCATTTATGGGCTTTATGACGAGGAGATTATAAAACTCATGCCCGATGATACTCAACTCTAACGACCTTCGGAATGTTCGGCCGATAGCCGAGAACATCAACGATCCGGCCAGACTGGAGCCATACATCCGGGAGGCTGAGACCCTCAGATTGGTGGATGCCATAGGAGCCAACCTCTACAGATGGCTCGACGAGACAGACTTTTCCGGCCCCGGTCCTTTCCAATACGGGGACGTAACCATTACAAAAGATCAGTACACTGCCGCCATGGAAGGCGGGTATTATGATGGTGGTTGTTCCGGGGATGGTCGAAGCGAAGGACTCAAGATCGCCATTGCATACATTGCGTATTCCCGATTCATCGTCAACAATCCAATCAACCCCACTGCCTTCGGTGTGAGGTACAAAGATGGCGAATTCAGCACTCGAGTAGAAGACAACATAATCGTCCGTAGCTCGAACGAAGCACGGAACATCGGGGAAGCCTACCTCGAGAAGGCTATAAATCACCTTAAAGCTCTGCGGTTATTGACTCCATGTACTGAATACAAGAAGTCCCCGTCTCGTAAAATGATTATAGGACGTAATAAATTATAAGTTTAACAGATATGAAGGATGAAGTCATGAGAGCGGGAAAATGGATATGCGGGAGCATTGTAGGGTTTTGGGGGCTTTTAGCTCCGGTCCAGGTCCTTATCCTCTGTGTCTGTATTGCCGTTATCGTCGACTTCATAACCGGAAATATTGCTGACTACAAGCGCCACAAACGAGCCCATCAAAAATATGTGTTCAAAAGCGAGAAAATGTGGGACACGTGTTGGAAGTTGGGACTCAGCATTATCGGTATCGGCATGGCCTACATGCTTGACGTGTGTGTCCTCCCGAACTTGGGGGGTCTCAACCTTGCCAACTTCTTCGCTGCTTTTGTAGTCGGGACGGAGTTTTGGAGCTTTCTCGAAAATTCAGCTATAATCTCAAATCATCCCATATTCAGGGCTCTCCGGTCATACATGGAGAGATCGGTCAGCAAGAAAACTCAAATAGACTTTGAATGCCATGAAGACAAGTAAGTATTTTAAGCCCGAAGAATTCGAGCGATGCAACCCGTCCTGCTCCATTGAAGACATGGACCAGGATTTTCTCGATCTACTGGATGACCTCCGTGAAAAGGCAGGCATCCCTCTCGTCCTCAATTGCGCTTATCGTTCCAAAGAACACGATAAGGCCAAAGGACGGTCCGGCAACAGTGCTCACACAGAAGGTTTGGCAGTGGACATCCGGTGTGCCTCGGGCCCCAATCGGATGAAGATCCTCCGGGCAGCCATTGCATTGCGGATCCGGAGGATAGGCATCGACGGGAATTTTATCCACGTAGATGCTTCTAAAACCCTCCCGCAGGACACGATATGGACTTACTAAAGAGAGTACTCTGCACAATAGTTCTTGTAGGTATAGGCTTTATAATCGGGCGTAAAACAGTCGAGGAAAAGACCGTCATAAAGTACGTCGATTTACCCCCAATTCGGGGGGAGGTCAAAGTCCCGGATTTGGTTCCAAAATGGGAGGGTTTTAGGAATCCAATCAAATTGATATATATTTATAAGGGCCAGGAGGAAAAGGTTCCCCAAACACCCCCAGAAATCACAAATGGAGGGGGTTTTGGGGAGGACAAAAAGGAGGTGGATACTCTGGAGAGCGTAAAAAGGACAATGTTGGACTGGAATACGACCAGGAAATACGCTGGAACATTCTTCAAAGATCCCAAAATTGGCCAATTTGACTGGGAGGCTACAGTCCAATACAACACTCTCCAGCATCTTACGTACAAGTATACCCCCGTCCGAGAACAGATCAAAGAAACGAGGTCCCGGAAATGGTCCCCCTTTCTGAGAGCTTCGGCTAACTCCTTCGGGCAGGTTGGGGTTGGGGGAGGCATATATTACAGGAATTTCGGAGTAGATATATCCTATATGCGGGACTTCGAGCTGACCCGATCGGGGTATGAGGTCGGCTTTAGCTGGAAATTTTAGGAAACTACTCCGTCCCGGGCTTAGGGAAGTCCGGGTTTTTTGTGTCCACAAGCCGGGGATATTGGCCCCCGTGGCAGGGACCAGCAGTAAACAATGGTAGGGAATATGGGTTCTCAAAGAGGATAAGCCCCCCCCTAAAAAAGTTGATGAAACTATTGTTCCATTGTGTTTTGGCAAAAATCTCGACAGGCCCCCCTAAAAAAGTTGGGGAAACTATTGTTCCATTGTTTATTGTTCCAATGGAAAGAATCCCAAATCATTGATAATCAATCACTTAA
>ERZ1027048.179-NODE-179-length-17489-cov-10.859986_pt1 | contig 17489 bp, 13 predicted proteins | sample MGYA00519430_ERZ1027048 | MGnify/ENA primary metagenome ERZ1027048 (study PRJEB26926, sample SAMN06164594) | human gut metagenome | biome: ENVO:00009003; feature: ENVO:2100002; material: ENVO:00002003 | host: Homo sapiens | place: USA | collected 2012 ...
TGCCTCTTGTCTCGTGGGCTCGGAGATGTGTATAAGAGACAGCAATTTAATATTATTTTTAGGGAGGAACTAATGGATAAATTACATTCACACAACTATCTTATTGTTTTAGTTGGAACAATTGCATTATCAGTTATGACATTTTTTTCAGAAGGGATTAATATCCGTGCATTTATCGGAATTGGCATAATGCTTGCCAGTCTTATTGCTGCTGGTATTGGTAAGTTCTTAATTCAGAATCATTTTATTAAAGCTTTGCTCATTAATCTTACGCCTTCAATTGCTACATTTGTATATGCTTTTGTTTTAGGCGGCAACTCAGTTGCATTTCTTGCCAACTTTGTATTTCTATCAATGATGGCATTATATTTTGATAAGAAGTACATTATATATTACTCTGTTCCTGTTGCTAATATTGCACTTATATGTACCATATTTTTCCCATTCGTTATTGATGGGGCTAATTACGACAGAGTAGATGCCTTTACAAAGGTATTCCTTTTTGACCTTGTTGCTATTATTTTATACAAAGCTGTTGAGCAAGGACGCGAGCTCCTTTCTCAGAGCGAAGAAACACTATCTACTATTAACAACAACTCACATGCAGCCAATGACATAGCCATTAATCTTAATTCAGCTATCGAAAATTGTAAAAACGGTCTTGATAACTTATCTGAACAGGCAACTAAGGTAAATGAAGCTGCTTCTCAGATGAATACCGTTATTGACGATACAACCAATGCAACTATATCTGTTACTGAGAAAATTCAGGATGCAACCGATGAAATCAATAAGAATTATGAGCTTTCCAAAGAGCTTGATGCTGGCTTCGAAAAAGTTGATACATCAGTCAGAGCCGGTAATAACGAAGTAAATGTTGTTAAAAACACTCTTTCGGAGATGGCAGAAACTGTTGGCTCTGCCAGAGGAGCTATGTCTGAGCTTATGAACGAAATGTCTAAGATTACTTCAATTCTTGAAGAAATCAACGCAATTGCAGCCCAGACTAATCTTCTTTCTCTTAATGCCTCAATTGAAGCCGCAAGAGCCGGTGAACATGGTAAAGGATTTGCTGTAGTTGCAGATGAAATCCGTCATCTTTCTGAACAAAGTTCAGAAGCTGCAGACAATATCCATAAAATCATTAACGGTCTTTCAGGTATGACAGATGAAGTTTCTAACCGCGTGAATGCAGGTGCTGAATCAGCTAATGATGTTGTTTCCAAGATGGACACTCTTGTCAATGTCCTTACTGGAATCAATGATTCAACAGAAGTTGCACACGATCTTGTAAGGGAACAGTATAAGGTAATCGAATCTGTCAGGACAGCTTTTGACAGCGTTAACTCAGACATTCAGACGCTTGTTGCTACCTCTGAAGAGAACGCTGCAATGATATCTAATATTTCAGAGAGCATCCGCCAGCAGGAAGAAGCCGTTTCGAATGTTGACGATGGCATCGAGCATGTCTTAAAGCTTTCTGGTGAATTGAAAGAACATTTTAATTAATATGCATATAAAAAGTGGCAGTCTTCAGAAATACCTGAAGTCCTGCCACTATTTTTAACATAAACCTATCTTTTTATCCAATCTAGTTTCTCCAATTAAGTTCCCCCAATCAAGAAAGCTTCATATCTCCATCTTTAACCCAGCCAATCTTTTTAAGAAGCATATTAATAAGCGGACATATCACTGCCGGAAGAATGAATGATATAAGTATCAATCCAGCCCAGTCAAATCCTGTAATTGCAGTCTTTGTTCCATTAGCAATATCAGCTACCCAACCAGAATATACACCAATCTGTCCAACAAATCCGCAAGTTCCCATACCAGATGATACCGGAGTGCCATTCATCTGCAGCTTAAACAGGCATGTTGCCATAGGACCTGTAATTGCAGACGTAACTATCGGTGCTATCCATATTCTCGGATTCTTAATTATATTTCCCATCTGAAGCATAGATGTACCAATTCCCTGAGAAACAAGTCCTCCCCATCGGTTCTCCTTAAATGACATAACTGCAAATCCAACCATCTGCGCGCAGCAGCCTGCAACTGCTGCTCCGCCTGCAAGACCAGTAAGTCCAAATGCAGCACATATCGCGGCTGATGATATAGGAAGTGTAAGTGCAATTCCAACAAGAACTGATACTGCAATTCCCATAAGGAAAGGCTGAAGATTAGTTGCAAGCATAATAAGTTCGCCAATCTTCATTGCCGCTTTTCCCAAAGCCGGTGCAATAAGAGCCGCTACTCCTGTTCCAACACCTATAGTAACAAGCGGTGTAACAAGAATATCTATCTTAGTTTCTTTAGAAATCATCTTACCTGCTTCTGCTGCAATAATTGCAACAAAATATACTGCAAGCGGACCACCTGCACCTCCAAGCGCATTAGATGCAAATCCAACAGTTATAAGTGAAAACAGTACAAGTGGAGGGCATTTCAGTGCATAACCGATTGCCACTGCCATTGCCGGTCCGCTCATTGCTGACGCAAGCCCTCCAACTGTATAATTGACACCGCTCACTGTTGCCACAGTATTAGTAAGAAAACCAATATGCAGCTGTGTTCCCAATGTATTAAGAATTGTTCCTATAAGAAGTGAGCAGAACAATCCCTGCGCCATCGCACCCAGTGCATCAATTCCATACCTTTTAACTGAAACTTCAATATCCTTCCGCTTCAGGAAAGATTTAAATTTCTCCCACATAAATAGACCTCACTTTGTAAATTTTCATTATGATAGCATATTATAGGGGGATTGTGAATATAGCAATTTTTACTTACCCTATATCATCCAAATTTCTTTTAATATAACTCATACGTCAGCTTCCTTTCGGCTAATTTCTATTTTTATTATATTTTAGCCGAAGCATAATTGTTTTATTCCAAGAGCCATCATTATATGAAAAATTTTATAGCATTATTATTCAAAGCATTATAATTCTAATTAATCTGGCATTAAACAGACTGAATATAGCAAATTCGAAAGCATCAAACATAACAATCCCTGTGCCATCGCTCCCAGTGCATCAATTCCATACCTTTTAACTGAAACTTCAATATCCTTGCATTTCAGAAATGCCTAAAATTTTTCCAACATAATAAATCACTTTTGTAAATTTTCATCATGATAGCATATTATGGGGAATTGTAAATTGTCCATGGCGGATTAGAAATTAATGTTTATCAGAAAGTAATGGTGCCTATTATCCCATCCATTTTCCCAAGAGCTGATTTTCTTTCTCTTATAGCCCTCTCTAATGACATTTTTTCATAAGATGTACCTTTAAGTTCTTCAATAGTCCATTCATCTCCTAAATCTGCCATCTCATCAATAAAAATTTCTTTTTCATTTTCTTTCATAACTATATATCCTCCTTAATGTGACCTCAAATTTTCCAATAATTGTTCTGCCATCTCAATAAGTTCTGCCGTTTCTGACTGATTATCATACATATTATTAATCTTTTCTTTAAGAATCATTACCTGCTCATCTACTGTCATGTATTCAAGCTTTGCAATTTCTGATAATCTGTATCCAAACCGTTGATACAATCTTATCTTTTTAATCTTTTTTACTGCAGCATCATCATATAGCAGGTAACCATACTTATTCTTTGTAGTTGCTTTAACCAAGCCATAGTTTGCATATGTCTGCACAATCTTTCTCGTCACTCCTGTTTCCTTGCATACTTCTTTAAGTGTCATTAAATCATTCCTCATAGGCCCTCCTTTAACCTATGACTGCTCCAACGGAGCAGTCAAATGGTTTTTACAAAAAATTTGATTTTCATAAAAGGCCATGTAAATTTCGCGAAAAATGATTGTGATGATGCAAGTGAATGTAAGAAAAAAGCGCCCTAGTCAATTGACTAGAGCGCTACTCTTAATATTCAACCCCCAATTACATGTAAATAATTGTATAATCTTCATATCCCGACAAAAATCCTTTTATAATATTTTTTATATTTTCAGACGCTTTATTATATGAAATAACATATCAATTCTATTCCCTAAAATCTCTCCTATTTTTAAGGGAATAAGCAATATAATAAGCGAATATCTCCTTAGAGTTCTATCCATGCTCAGTTCTCAATATACTAATCATCTATATTCTGTCACACAAATATAATACAATCTAACACCTGATACCTATCAATAGTCGCATTTTACAACTTCTTATGGGTAATTTTCCCATCAAATCATCATATTCAAGCCAATACTGCATCAAAAAAGCCTATAAGATGTTCAAGCAAAACAATCTTATAGGCTTTTCAACTCTAAGTATTCAATTTACCTGCCAAAACTACCTATCAGTCAACATAAAAAATGTTTCTTATAGGAAGACGACAATTCCACACTATATTTTATACATTAGCGACTGAATTTCCTCATGCGAAATCGCCAAAGCTGCCAGATCTCGCCGATGCATTGATGCTGCCATCACCAACGCCGCAGCAATCAAGCAAACTAGCCAGCAAGCCCCTAAGACACTCTCGTATCACGAATCACCTTCCTTACAGCCAGCACCTTGCCTGCTGAAACTGAAAGCTCATCAACACCCATCTTAAGAAATTCTTCTGTGAGTGTTGTGTCTGCACCGAGTTCACCACAGATACCTGCCCAGATACCCTCTGCATGTGCATTCTCAACAACCATTCTTATCATGGCAAGAATGGCTGGATGATGAGCATCATAGAAATCATCAAGCTTTGTATTCTGACGGTCAATCGCAAGCGTGTACTGTGTCAGGTCATTAGTTCCGATACTGAAGAAATCCACCTTCTTAGCAAGCTGGCGACTCATAATTACAGCAGCCGGAGTCTCAATCATAATTCCACTCTTAGGATTACCGAATTCAATTCCCTGCTCTGTAAGCTCAGCCTTAACTTCATTCTCAATAACCTTAATCTTATCAACTTCCTGTTCACTGATTATCATAGGATACATGATAGATATGTTTCCATACGCACTTGCTCTGTAAAGGGCGCGTAACTGTGTTTTGAATATCTCAGGTCTTGTAAGACATATTCTTATTGCACGAAGACCAAGAGCAGGATTATCCTCTTTATCCAGTCCGAAATAATCACACTGCTTATCAGCACCGATATCAAGAGTTCTTATAATTACCGGTTTTCCAGCCATGCTTTCAGCTACAGTACGATATATGTTGAACTGTTCTTCTTCTGTTGGAAATGTATCAGATTCAAGATATATGAATTCACTTCGAAACAGTCCGATTCCTGCTGCATCATTGGCAATAACATTTGCGAGATCCTTAATATTACCAATATTAGAATAAAGCTTAATCTTCTTGCCATCTAAAGTCACATCTTCCTTGCCTTTAAGTTCCTGTAAAAGAGCTTTCTTCTCATTGTCTTTGCGCTGTTCCTCCTGCATTGCTGACAGAGTTGCCTCATCAGGTTCAATATATACGACACCGTTAGTTCCATCGACAACGCCAAACTTGCCATTAAGAGATTCATCAATGACAATATCTGAACCAATTAAAGCCGGAATTCCCATTGTTCTTGCAAGAATCGCAGTATGTGAATTAACTGAACCCTTCTGTGTAACAAATGATAATATCTTGCTCTTATCCATCTGGACTGTCTCTGATGGTGCCAGATCCTCTGCCACCATAATAACAGGCTCATCTACATCTACACCGCTTCCTGTATTGCCAGAAAGTATTCCTAACAGTCTTTCTGTAATATCTTTGACATCTGCTGCTCTTCCACGCATATATTCATCATCCATGGCTGCAAACATCTGTGAAAAATTATCCCCTGTCTGGGCTATGGCATATTCTGCATTCACCATCTGACTCTCGATAATATGCTCAACAGATTCCTTATAATCGTCATCCCCAAGCATCATCTGATGAATCTCAAATATTGCCGCATTAGCCTCGCCAACTTCGCGAAGTGCTTTATCATGAAGTTCCCCCAGTTGTTTAAAGGCTATTTCTACAGCTTCATAATAACGGTTCTTCTCAGCTTCTGCATCAGTAATCTTTACACGCTTAACCTGATGTTCACCTTTCTCATACACCATTATCTTACCTATAGCAATGCCTCCAAATACACTTTTTCCAGTATATTTATTCATGTGCACCTCCTGACTGCTACATATTGCTCTTCATGAATTCTTCAATCTTAGCTGCTGCAGCCTCTTCATCTTCACCTTCTACAGTAATTGTAACTTCATTTCCACATTTTACTGCAAGTGCCATAACACCGAAGATTTTCTTGCAGTCTCCTGACTTGCCATCCTTAGTAATTGTAATCTTACTGCTAAATTCCTTAGCAGCCTTTACAAGCTCTCCTGCTGGACGAGCATGTATGCCTTCTGCATCTGTAATAACGTACTTAAATTCCTTCATAATTAAAAACCACCTTTCTTAGGCTGCTTTCTTCTTAAAGAGCCCTAAACATATTGTTGAGATGATAGTTCCTGCCACAAGTGCAATCACATAATATATTGCATTGCCTACTACAGGGAATACGAAAATGCCGCCATGTGGTGCCATTAAAGTACATTTGAAAAACATACTGACAGCACCTGCTGCACCTGAACCTATGATACATGCTGGTATTACATGTAAAGGATCTGCTGCCGCATATGGTATTGCACCTTCTGTTATAAATGCAAGTCCCATAATAAAGTTAGTTGGACCAGCATCTCTTTCTTCCTTAGTAAACTTATTCTTAAAAAGTATTGTTGCAAGAGCAATCGCACATGGCGGAACCATACCACCTATCATTACTGCTGCCATTATATCATAATTACCTGCTGCAATGGAAGCAGTTCCAAAAACATATGCTGCTTTATTGAACGGACCACCCATATCAATTGCCATCATGGCTGCAAGTATGAATCCAAGAAGAACCCTGCTTGTACTTCCCATTCCTGCAAGGAAGCTGTTAAGTCCTGTGTTAATCCCACCCATTACAGGCTCTACAATAAATGTCATTCCAAGTCCTATTACCAAAATACCCACTACCGGATATATAAGTACAGGTGCTATCTTTTCCAATGCCTCTGGTAACTTATCACATATCTTTCTTAAAAGAACTATAATATATCCTGCTGCAAAACCTGCTACCAGAGCGCCTAAGAATCCAGACTTTCCATTAGCTGCGATATAACCACCAACAAAACCAAGTGCAAGTGCCGGTCTGTCACCAATGGCCATTGCAATAAATCCTGCCAGAACAGGGAGCATGAAGCCAAATGCTGCTCCACCGATAGACTTAAACAGTGCCGCAACAGGTGTTATCGTACCAAAGTTGCTTCGTTCTGCCTCTGACAGTGCATTCATATCAACATTAAGTCCATCAATAAGAAATGCTATGGCAATCAGAATACCTCCGCCTACAACGAAAGGTAACATATGTGATACACCATTCATAAGCTGTGTATATATCTTATGTCCAATTCCGCCGCCTTTCTTTGCTGATGTGCTTTCCTTCTTTTCAGAAGTTCCTGCCTTATATACAGGTGCATCTCCTGCAAGAGCTTTCTTTATAAGTTCATCTGCTTTATTAATTCCATCTGAAACCTGACACTCAATTACTTTCTTTCCATCAAATCTCTCCATTGGAACCTGTGCATCTGCCGCAACAATAATACACTCTGCCGATTCAATATCTGCATCTGTCAGTACATTCTTAGCTCCGCCAGAACCTCTTGTCTCAATCTTAATTGCACATCCAGCCTTAGCTGCTGCCTTCTCAAGTCCTTCTGCTGCCATGTAAGTATGTGCAATACCTGTAGGGCAGGAAGTAACTGCAAGAATCTTAGCCGGCTTATTGTCTTCCTTTTCAAGTCTTTCATCTATACTCTTGGCTTCTTCGTCAGCCCCATCTATGATTTCAATGAATTCCTCAGGGCTTCCAGCTTTCATAAGCTTTGCTACGAAATTCTCATCCATAAGAAGCACTGATAACTTACTTAATACATCAAGATGTACGTTATCCTTAGTATCCGGCGCTGCAATAAGGAAAAGAACCTTTACCGGCTCATCATCAAGCGATTCAAAATCAACTCCATCCTTAATAATCATTGCTGCAAGTCCTGGTGCATTAACAGCACTGCATTTGCCATGAGGAATTGCTATTCCTTCTCCTACACCTGTTGTACTTTCTTCTTCTCTTGCATATACTTTAGCCCTGTAGCTTTCAATATCATCAATCTTTCCGCTCTTTGCCATAAGTTCTACAGCCATATCAAGAGCCTCACTCTTTGTCTTAGGAGCAGCATTAAGATTAATGCTTCTCTTATCAAGTAAATCTGTAATTCTCATAAAATACCTCCTTTACATTATCTCTTGCAGGTAACCTCTACCCGCTTTAATACCTCTGAAATCTCTCTTTTTGTTGCAAGATTTTCTGAAAATGCACTGGCACTTCCTGTTGCAACGCCCATTCTGAATGCATCTTCATAATTACATGTCTGAAGATATCCCGCCATAAATCCTGCAACCATTGAATCACCTGCACCTACTGAATTCTTAAGCTCGCCCTTTGGTGCATCTGCTTCATATACGTTTCCATGTTCATCAATAAGAACTGCGCCTTTTCCACCCATCGATATAAGCACATTGACAGCTCCCATATCCTGCAGCTTCCTTGCATATGGAATAACCTCTTCCTTAGATTCAAGCTTAACACCAAATATATCTCCAAGTTCATGCTGATTAGGCTTGATAAGAAATGGGTGATATTCAAGGACATTAAGTAAAAGCCTGCTTGTCGCATCAACTATAATCTTAACATCTCTTCCCTGTAGTCTTCCCATTATTCTTCTGTATATATCGTCTGATATACATGAGGGAATACTTCCTGCAAGCACAAGAACATCTCCACTTGAAAGTCTGTCAATCTTACTTACAAGAGAATGGAGATTATCTTCTGATATCTGAGGTCCCATTCCGTTAATCTCTGTTCCATCTATGTTCTTAATCTTCATGTTTATTCTTGAAAAACCATTATCAACCTGAATAAAATCTGTATTAATGCCATACTCTGATACCATGTCACATATCTGTTTTCCGGTAAACCCGGCTACAAAACCAAATGCTGTTGTATCAAATTCAAGATTATTAAGAACTATTGAAACATTAATTCCTTTACCCCCTGGAAGCATATGCTCATATGATGTTCTGTTCGTCATCCCCAGTTCAAAACTCTTAACTTCCACTATATAATCCAGTGACGGATTAAATGTTACTGTATATACCATTGTCTCTCCTTTCTGGCTTCACGACCTTTTTGTTATAATTATAATACAATCACATTTATTCAAAATCAATCACATTCATTCACAAACTTTTAGATTATTTTTGTGCATTTTCCACAAATTATCATCAAAATACTTTCTCTAAATATGCATTGTGTATCAACTTCATAACTTTCAGTATCGGTCAAAAACAAAAAAATATGCCAGAACTTCAGACTCAGCCAAAGTTCCAGCATATTAGTATTATATATTATTATATTAATGTTTTCCCTTAAGAAGTGGTGATAATGGCTTATATATAAGCATTGATATCCCTACATCTATAAGACCTTTAACTATTGTAAAAGGAAGATTAAAGCATATCAGACACTGCATGATTGATTTCATAGATGGAATTATAGCCTGATACAAACTTAATATTACCACCTCTGGCATTGCCAGTTTATAATACACAGGATACACTATTAAATAATTCGAGAACACACTGAATACACCCATTGCCATGGCACCGCATAAACCGCCAAGCAATGCTCCTGTCTTAGACTTTTTCTTCTTATAAACAATTCCTGCTGTAAACACGAATACGGAACCGAGTATAAAGTTAGAAAGTTCGCCAACAAGCATACTCTGTGAAGCTGCCAGATGCACAACATTCTTAATGAGACATATTATAATGCCTGCAACTGGTCCGAGTGCATAAGCACCAAGTAACGCCGGAAGATCCGAAAAATCAAACTTGATAAATCCTGGCATAATAGGAATCGGTATCTCCAGATACATAAGAACTACTGCTACTGCTGAAAGCATACCCGTCACCGCTATCGTTCTCACATTATTCTTAGTATTAACATTACTCATTGCTTTTATTCTCCCTTATATTCTGTAATATTATTCTGCCTCCTTAAAGTGCATCTTTTTTGATGCATGCTCCATAGCTTCAACAAGAGTTCTCATATCACTAAGTATCTGTGTAGTTCTTTCTTCACCAAGTTCAGCAATAACATTACCATAATATTCTCTGTTATTGTCCTCTCTTTTTTTCAAGAAATCCCTTCCGGCATCAGTGAATACGAGATATGTACCATCTGTTCCTTTGCCATCATGTTTCCATAAAGCATAGCCCATGTCCTTAAGACTGCTTGCGATTGCCGATGTCTGTGGAATTGATATTCTCATAAATGAAGACAAATCCTTAAGATATGTCTTATCCTTGCCATCAATACAATCTTTCTCCATTACCTTAAGCGCAATATAATCTGCCAGCTCAAGACCATTGTAAAAATTCTTTCTTCTCTCCTTATCCATCAGGAACCTCTGAAATATAAGTTCTGTAGATAATTCGAAGCTTTCAAAACTATTGTTCATGCCCCTATCTCCTCTCTGTTTTAAAATAATGATTCGATAGATTTATATTATCAGAAAAATCCTTATATGTCTGTATAACAATCATGAACAATTATTAAAAAGTTATAAACTATGGATTACAGCATTCCGCTACCGTATATCCCGCTCCAATAAGTTCTTCTCTTTCTGCATAAGAATATATCTTATTCTTAGTTCCAATTCTTGATGCCTTTTCGCATTCCGGTTTATGAAATGTCATTGTTTTACTGTTAAGAATATAATTGAAATCCATTGATGAATCCTTCATCTGTGCAGCCATATCTAAGAATTCTCCTGTATATTCAGACTCTCCTGTTGAATATATGTAATTAATACCCGGCTGTACATTATATAAAAATATATTAAAGCATATTCCTTCTCCATTGTCCTCTACAGAATAAGCCTCCATAAGAACCCCCCGGCACATAAGTTCCTCACCAACAAATACCGGAGTAGTCCTGTACATAACGTGATTAGAAGTTTTCTCCAGATATCTTGCAATCTTTACCACATATGCATTCATATAGTTCTTCATATATGGAGTTGCTGTTATATAATTCTTCTTATCAGTATCAGAACCTCCAAGGCACCACGCAATGCTCTGTGCTCTGCTCTGGCAATATCCATCTCCAGCAATACAGTCATACTTGATATTATTCCATCCTGTAGGACAGATACTTCTTGATTCACCTTTCTTATCATCTTCAGATGGCATTGAATCATAATCTAAACATGCCATTGCAGAAGTAACTCTTTTGATACTGTCAAGCGGTCCATATTTTATATAGGAATCCTTAACTATCTCAGAGCTTGTAAAATATGGCTTATTATCATTAACTACAACATATGGATTATTTCCATTATATGCCGGAATATCCTCATAGGAAAACTGTATACTGTTTGAATTAACATTATTAGCAGACACATTTGCAAAAAGTTTATATCCGCCAAACACAATCAATACAAGTAATATTATCCCTATTATTTTCTTTCTCATTTCGTATCACCCTTCTTCATTCCTGGTATCTGTGCCAGAATAACCGCTGTAAACACAAGTACACACCCCATTATCTCTTTTGGTTTTAACAATTCCCCAAGTACAATCCATCCGGCAAGCACCGCAAACACTGATTCAAGGCTCATGACAATAGATGCCACCGAAGGCTGTGCATATTTCTGTCCAACCATCTGAAGAGTATATGCTATGCCGCTTGAGAATACACCTGCATAAAGTATCGGAACAAGCGTAGCTTTAATTCCTGCAAATGTAACATTTTCCTTAAATATCATAGCAAATGTTGAAATAATTGCAATAACCATAAACTGTATACAGGACATTTTCATACTGTCAGCACTTGAAAATTTATCAATAACAAGAATGTGTATTGTAAAGCATATTGCTCCCATAAACACAAGGACATCACCAAGGTATATTCCTGATACACCGCCAGACATACATAAAAGATACATTCCGGCAACACATCCTGTAACAGAAACTCCTATTATCCAGTGCATTTTCTTGCCCATAAAAACTGAAACCACTGAAACCATAACAACATATGTTGCTGTGATGAATCCTGCCCTTCCTGATGAGGCAACACCTTGTGGATACACACTTATTCCATACTGCTGGAATGTCATTGCTGCAAAAAGAACAATTCCGCATATTATGCCTGCACCCAATGGCCATGTCTGTAAACGACTGTTATTCTCTGTATTAATCACTTTTCCAGAATTATTTCTTTTATCCAACACATTTTTAATTACAATTACAACTGCCAGAAACAGTGCACCCACTATAGACCTTGCAGCATTAAATGTAAATGTCCCAACTGCTCCTGCACCACTTGTCTGTGCAACAAATGCCGTCCCCCAGATAAATGCAGCAAGAAGCAGTATCAGGCTTCCCTTTATATTATTCATTACTCTTACCCTTATTAATATATTTGATACCTGTAAATGCACCTATAAGAATAACTAAACCTATAATAAGAGGAACAACAGGATTCTGTACAAATCCTGCAATAACATATGTCACACAAGAAATAACTGCAACTACAATTACATATGGAAGCTGTGTAGACACATGATTCATATGATTACACTGTGCTCCTGCCGAAGCCATAATTGTCGTGTCAGATATTGGTGAACAATGGTCTCCACAGACAGCTCCAGCCATACATGCTGAGATTGATATAATCATCATTGTATGGTTCGTTCCTGAAAATGTATTTACAACAATAGGAATAAGAATTCCAAATGTTCCCCACGATGTTCCTGTTGCAAAAGCAAGGAATACCGCAACCAGAAATATAACTGCCGGCAGAATACTTAACCATCCGCCCGATACTCCTTTTACAAGTCCGGCAACAAACTCCTTAGCGCCCAGACTGTCTGTCATTGCTTTGAGTGTCCATGCAAATGTAAGAATAAGGATTGCCGGTACCATTGCCTTGAATCCTTCCGGTATGCATGAGCATGATTCATTGAATGAAAGTACCCTTCTTACTGCATAGAACACAATTGTTATTATAAGTGCAAAGAAACTTCCAAGCATAAGCCCTACCGAAGCATCACTTCCTGAAAATGCATCAACAAAACCTACTCCCTTGAAAAAATCTCCTGAATATAGCATTCCAATTATGCAGCAAACTATAAGTGTAATAATTGGAAACAGCAGATCTAACACTCTTCCGCGTCCCTTAATTACATCTTCTGTTGCGTTAGCATATGGCCTGTCAGGAGTTGTATACAAGTCTCCCTTAGCTGCATTTGCTTCATGAACTGCCATCGAGCCAAAGTCAACCTTTAACGCTACAATAAGAATCATTGCTGCAATAGTAAATAATGCATAATAATTGTAAGGAATAGCCTTAATAAATATTCCAAAACCATCTTCGCCCTCAACAAAACCTGTTACCGCTGCTGCCCATGAAGATATAGGCGCAATGATACAGATTGGTGCCGCTGTTGCATCAATAAGATATGCAAGCTTTGCTCTCGAAACATTATGCTTGTCTGTTACTGGACGCATAACGCTTCCAACAGTAAGACAGTTAAAATAATCATCAATAAATATAAGAATTCCAAGAAGCACCGTAACAAGCTGTGCTCCAACTCTTGTCTTAATATGTCTTCCAGCCCATTCTCCAAATGCTGCAGAACCACCTGCTTTATTCATCATGCACACCATGATTCCCAGTACAACAAGGAACACCAGAATTCCTACATTGTAAGGATCTGACAATACTCCTACAAGACCATCTTCAAATATATGAAGAACTGATTTTTCAAAACTGAACCCGCTCTGGAATATATTTCCATAGAACAGTCCTCCTATTACAATTCCTACAAAAAGTGAACTGTAAACCTCTTTGGTAATTAACGCTAATATGATAGCAACCAGCGGTGGTATAAGTGCCCAGAAGGTTGCATACAGATTAGGTACATACTGAATAACTTCTTCCATTGTATCTCTCCTTAATAAATGTATATCCTACACTAATTGTGTATTCTGCTTTCACTGCAAGTAAAATATATAACCTGATAATTCTTTGCAATCTCGTCGAGAAGCTTCATAGCCCCCTTAATATTATTATCATCAAGATTGACAAATGGGTCATCAAATATAAGAAATGGTTTCTCTTCTTTATACATTGCCTCGACAAGCGCCATTCGCATGCATACTCCAACCAGATCCTGCTTTCCTGCACTAAGATATCCAATATCTCTTGGCATATTCTGCTCCATGACAGTAAGCTTTGTATCTGCATCAAGATTGTATGCATCAGGCTCACATCCGGTAAGTATAGTATAATACTTCCTAAAGCCCGACATAACAGGTCCCATATATTCAGAAGTAAAAGACTGCTTTGAATCCTCCATAATCTGTTTTGTAAGCTTCAGCAATCTCTCTTTATTCTTTTCGCTTTCCTGAATATCTGTAAGCTGGTTAAGTTCCTGCCTGCAGCTTTCACACTCATCAGCCTGAATCTGAAGATTCTCTAACTGCTTATTGCACTGGGATATCTGTTGTGCATATTCTTCAATAATGTTGTCAATCCGTGTCATATCTGACGCTATATCTTCCAGTGAAATCTTATCAACTTCATTTTGTGCAGTGAACATACTGATATCATTCTCTGACTCAAAATCAGCTTTAATCATCATTGCATTATCATACTCACTTTTAGCACGATAATATCCATCAAGCTTTTTGTCAAGGTTTCTAAGTGTTTCTCCAATACTTTCCTCGCCCTTAAAGCCTTTAATATATTTTCTCAGAAAGAATTTAATACCTGACATATTCTGCTCGTACTGGTTTCTATAGATATCTTGTTTAGACATTTCTTGATTAATTCTTTTATAGTCCGCTATGTCATTTCTTATACGTTCAATTGCCAGACTATAATTATTACCATTAGCGGCACAGTTATACCGTTTCAGAAATACATCCAGCCTGTTCTCAAGCTGTTTTATCTGTTCAGATAATTCGTTGTCCTGACCAGCCGCCCGTTTCTCAAGTTCACGATAATCTTCTATATCATGACATAAACCCGAAAGCTCCCATGCAATATTATCTCTGCTAAATGTAATCTCATATTCTTCACAGAACTGCTTTACAACATTCTCCGTTCCGCTGATAAAATTCTTATCATCATTAATATCCGCTTCAATTGCCTTAAGCTTATTATCAGATTCAGCACTTATATTCATAAATTCACTATCATGCTGTTTCTTCTTCACAGTTCCTATCACTGAAAATACTACTGCCATACACAAGCCGACAATAATCATGGCAATTCCAACTTCCATTACAGGCGCAACAAGCACACCGCCTATTACAGCCATTACGATTCCTGCTATAATTCCAGGCACACATGAATTTTTATATAACTTAGCTCTTTCAAGTCTTGCTTGTTCATTCTCTCTTGCAAGATCCAGCTTCATTTCCTTGCCAGCAATAGAATTCTGCTTGTTCTGTGCTGAAATCCAGATATCATGAATCTTCCCGACTTTGTTTTCATCGGGAATTCCTCTTGCAAACCTTTTCTTATACCATTCAAGCTTTTCCAGTTCATCGTCAGACAAACGGTTCTTCGCAGCAGCTTCTTTAAGTTCATCTAATTGTCCGGCAGTATTCTGCCATTCATCAATAGTTTCACTATCAGGAACCCCCTGTTCAAACATACCTCTAAGTTGTTCAAGCCTTTTACTGTCATCATCATCAATGTGTGTGAATTTTCCACTTAATCTTCCTGCTTCATCAAAGATTTCAATCTGCTTGTGCACATCTTCCTTTTCAGGCAGTTCCCCATTAAAGTAATGTTCATATTGTTCAAATGCGTTCTTCTTATTATTACATTCTTTATCAAGCAGCTGATACTTCTCTTTCAATGCCTGTATATCCTTCTGCACACTTAAATGCTTCTGCTGTTCCTGCATTTTCTTTCTGTCAGCTTTAAGCTCTTCTCTCTTAGCACACAGATTATCTCTTATATCTGTCTGCTCTTCAATAATTCTGTCTGTCTGTGAATAATTGTTAATTCTGGCAGCAAGCTCTGTTATTCTTGATTTTCTCTTAGATATAGATCCTGTAGACCTCGTACTTGTTATATTATTAAGCACCGCGGTCAGTCTTCCCACAGCAGTTTCAAAATTATTAATATCATCTGTATTATCTGCAAGATTTCCAATCTTAGCATTTATGCTGTCAGTAGTTGCCGTAACACAATCACTCTGACCTATAAACACAGTTCTCTCAAAAGACTGTGCATCTATCTTGAACAATTCTTCTCCAATATCACACGAAAAATCATCACATTCAACATTAGTGTCTTTTCTTACAAGCAGGAATTCATCATCCGCCTGCTTTTTCCCAAAGGTTCTTCTAAGTGAATAAACCACTCCACCAGTTTCAAATACTATCTCACCACCATAAACACCCTTCTGCCACGGCATAAGACGATTTCTTTCCTTATCGACTAATTTCTTCTTGCTTTCATTCTTAAATCCATAAAACATAACACGGATAAAGGATGCAAGTGTACTCTTTCCCCAGCCATTATCCTCACATATCGTATTACATTCACCAGAGAAATCATATGTAACATTATTCAGTTTTCCAAAATTTTCGATTGTACAACTGATAAGTTTCATCAGACTATCTCCTCCCCCTGCAATGCCTGTAATCCATATCGTATAATTACAGCTTTATCTTGTTCATTGATATCGTCTCTCCCCATAACATTTCTAATAAACTCTCCCTTAAGTGAAACATCATGCTCATAAGACATATAATCAACCCTATAAGCGGTGCAGTCCTTTATCTTAAATGCATAAAACCTGTTCTCAAACTGCTTACACAAATAGTCCGTATCTTTCTCACATTCAACATCCAATTCACCTGTGAGTTCAAGCTTAACCAGACTATCTTTCGTAAAACCTGCATTGTTAAGAAAACTGCTTAATTTCTGTTCAATTTCAAATGTGCTTTCACACCCTGTAACATCAACCTGTGCAACATAAATATTTCTTCTTGCAAATGGAACAAAATATGTATCATAACTTCCAGAAGTTTCATCAATATCAAGCACTACAAAGCCATGCTCTCCAGCCTCATCAAAGCCCCTTCCCTCAAGACATCCCGGATAACAATACACTCCTCTGGCATCCAGCCTGTCACTTGAATATTCATGCACATGTCCAAGTGCAAGATAATCAATTCCACGGTTTCTTAAATCCTTAAGACTTATTATCTGTGCGTTATTCTTAGAAACATGAGAAGCCTCCTGCCCATGCAGTACAACAATATTATAATTGCCTGCATTGAGAGAAAGGCTTCCATATATCTTACC
>ERZ1027048.334-NODE-334-length-13891-cov-13.055507_pt1 | contig 13891 bp, 10 predicted proteins | sample MGYA00519430_ERZ1027048 | MGnify/ENA primary metagenome ERZ1027048 (study PRJEB26926, sample SAMN06164594) | human gut metagenome | biome: ENVO:00009003; feature: ENVO:2100002; material: ENVO:00002003 | host: Homo sapiens | place: USA | collected 2012 ...
TATTCGTCGGCAGCGTCAGATGTGTATAAGAGACAGTGACTTTGATCAGGATTATTATGAATACAGAAAAGCCAACTATGATTTATATATGGCATATAAAAGAGGTGAAGTATCAAAAGAAGAATTATTTGAGAATCTTTCATGTAAAGGTGAAGTACTGGGTTCATGGTATAGCAAGTATACATATTATTCATTATTGGAACCGGCAGCCAGTACTAATGTTGCTAAGGTTATAATATTAACTGATGAGATAAGGGACAAGCTTAAGTATTATGTGCCTGAGTTTGGACAGTATACGATAATAGGTTCTACACAGCTTTTACAGAAAGCATTGGATAATCAGAATAATGTTATGAAAAAGTATCTGTTTCTTGATGAACTTCCAGATTATGTTACCTTGAAGTTAAGACCGAACCAGTTTAACATAAGATATAATCTTAAGTCATCATTTGCAGCAACAGACAATGTGGTCCGTTCATATCTGAAAACAGCGGGCTTTGATACCATATCATATTCAGAAGAAAAGAATCTGTTAAGACAGCGTACAATAGAAAGTCTTATGTCATATGGCGTAACAGCATTTGCAGCAATTATAATATATATGATAGTCAGCATGATAATTGTAAAGAACCGCCTTGAAAAGTACAGAAGCAGGCTGAAACTGCTTTCTGACACAGGTGCAGAGAAAGAGCAGCTTGTAAAGATATGCATGTATGAATGTATTAGGGAATCATTGTGGTTTATAGTGTTGATGCCATTAGAGCTTCTGATATGTCTGGTGATTGTAAAAAAATTTGTTAATAGAATTTGATTTTTTGCTTTGATTAAGGTCGCTTTATCATCTTACAATTAAAGATAAGTACTGAAGTCAGGCATAAAGAACGATTGAGTTGGCATAAACCTACAAATGCATTACTTTTATTCAATTGTGTAGGTTTATTCCAATGGTTGTAGAATTGCAAATTGAGAAATAACCCACTAAAACAGCAAGTCAATGCGTTTTAGTGGGTTTTTAATCTTAGTTAGGATACTCACTGGTAATTCCAAAGTACTCTTCAAGTGATAACCAGTCGCCATTGTTATATAACTTAGTGGCAAGGTCTACGCCTACATAACGAAGGTGCCATGATTCATACTGATATCCGGTAGCTGAATCTTTTCCTTTAGGGAAGCGGATACAGAAACCGTATTTGTAGCAGTTATCATTAACCCACTTGCCTTCGTTAGTGTACTGGAAGCTGTCTTCAATAGTGTTAAGGTCAAAGCATAAACCAGTCTGATGTTCAGAGTTGCCAGGTCTTGATGAATATGTGTCTGCTACAGCAGCACCATCACTTTTAACATATCTGTTATATACATTAACCTGATAATTATATGAACGGTATCCACTGGCAATATATATATTAAGACCTTTAGCAGTTGCATCCTTTAACATAGTGTTCCATGCGCTCATAAGAGTTTTGTCAAGACATGTTGAACTTCTGTCTGCATTAACAGGCTGGTCAGGATTAGTGGGAATGAAATCCTGAGGAAGAGCATATGTCTTATTGGCAATAAGTACTCCGTCAATATAAGTTGCTCCATTAATTTCCTGAATCTGGAAGCCTTTAGAAGTAGTACCTTTGGAAACTGTATTACCAGATGGAACTACAGGTGGTGCAAATTCAGAACTGTCAGATGAAGCAGAGACTGATGTTGCATCTGACATAATTGAAGATGAAGTATCAGTTGATGAAACTTCTTCACTTGTATTTTCATTCTCTTTTGTCTGTGTTGATTCTTCAACCTTGGCAGTTGTAGATTCCCCATTCTTATCTGTTTTCTTAGACTTAGAACAGCCTTTCATGGAAACAGATATTATTACAATAATAATGATAAGTAAAGCAGCAGCTGCACAGGCGAGAATAATACGGTTTCTTCTTACCTGACGCTGTCTGCGTGTCAATCGTCTTTTAGTCATGATGAATTAATTCCTTTCAATTAAATTATTCAAAAGTAATTATTGCATTGTTTGCTGGATATTTCAAGGATAAATGTGCTAATATGGTTACTATATTGATATGTGAAAAGCGAGGACTAATATGTATACAAAAGAACAGTTAAAGAAGCAGGTAGAGAATATGGGCTTAACAGGCGAGGAAACAATTCTTATTCATTCATCAATGAAATCTATCGGAGAAGTTGAAGGCGGGGCAGATACAGTGCTTGATGCATGGATTGAATATTTCGGACATGGACTTTTACTACTTCCAACACATACATGGAAGAATATAAATGCGGACTCACCAGTATATAATCCTAAAGAAACACCATCATGTGTTGGACTGCTTACTAATATGTTTCTTAAAAGAGATGGAGTAATAAGGTCACTACATCCTACACACAGCATGGCAGGAATTGGAAAGAAAGCGGCAGAATATCTGGCGGGTGAGGAGAATAACAATACACCGTGTACACCAGGCGGATGTTATGACAGGTTAAGAAGCTGTGGAGGAAAAGTTTTGCTTGTTGGAGTAGGACATGAGCGCAATACATTTATTCATAGTGTTGAAGAGGTACTTAATGTACCACACAGATTATCAGATAAGCCGATGAAATTACAGATTGTAATGCCTGATGGCAGCATTAAGGATTCATATATGAGAAAGCATTACAACGCAGACCAGCCTCACATATCAGAGGATTTCGTTAAGCTCAATCAGGCATTTCTTGACTGTAAGGCTGTGCGTGAAGTGACATTTGGTGACGCAGAGAGCCTGCTGTGTGATGCACAGGCGGTGTTTGAAGTTGTAAGGCATGTCATTGCACCAGACCCTGAATGTATTGTGACGAGCAGTTCAATTCCAAAGGAGCGCTGGGAAGCACTTGTTAAGTAAATATACATAAAAACAGGGGCGGCAGACCAATCGGTCTGTCGCCCTAACTCCTTTATATGGAATATTATCTTATACCAAAGATAAGGTAAAGCAGATTGTAATTGTAGAACATTACAGCTGCAACGAGTGAAACAGTGGACATAATCTTGATAAGGATATCAAGAGATGGTCCTACAGTATCCTTTAATGGATCACCTACAGTATCACCAACAACGGCTGCGTCATGTGCAGGAGAGCCTTTGCCCTGTCCTTCAATAGCACCTGACTCAATGTACTTCTTACCGTTATCCCATGCACCACCAGCGTTACCTGTAAAGATAGCAAGCATGATAGCTGAAAGAGTAGCACCGATAAGAAGTCCTCCTACGAAGTAAGGTCCGAAAAGGAATCCGGCAATTACAGGGAAGATGATAGAGATGATAGCAGGCATACGCATTTCTTTTAATGCACCCTGAGATGATATCTCAATACATGTCTTGTAGTCTGGTTTAGCCTTTCCTTCAAGGATACCAGGAATGTCTCTGAACTGTCTTCTTACTTCTTCAACCATTTTACGGGCAGCATTGGCAACGGCTTCAATAAGCATACCTGAGAACAGATATGGAAGAGCACCACCAACTAAAGCACCGGCAAGAATAAGTGGGTTAGTGAAGTTAAGGTCGAGGCTGCTTCCCTCTGGCTGGAATGCATAAAGGAAACTAACCATAAGTGAAAGTGCTGCAAGTGAAGCTGAACCGATAGCAAAGCCTTTACCGATGGCAGCAGTTGTGTTACCAACGGAATCAAGCTTATCAGTAATTTCTCTTACCTCAGGTTCGAGCTCTGACATCTCTGCAATACCACCGGCATTATCAGAGATTGGTCCATAAGTATCAACAGAAACAGTTGCTGATACGAATGAAAGCATACCTACGGCAGCCATAGCAATACCGAACATGCCTGAAACTGCGTATGAAACATAAGTTGTAATACCTAAAACAATAAGTGGGTACATACAAGACTTCATACCAACTGAAAGCCCCTGTGTAATAGTTAAAGCTGCACCTTCCTTAGAAGCCTGTGCAATTGTCTGTGTTGGCTTGTAATCATAACTTGTATAGTATTCTGCGATACCACCGATGATAACACCACTCACTACGCCAAGTGAAGCAGCAATCCAAGGTGATATGAAACCAATGTTAAATCCTGCAACCTTAAGAATATCTGCATTCTCGCCATTGAATAACAGATATGTAGCAACGAATCCGCCGATAATTGTAATTCCGGCAGCACTCCATGTTGAGATATTAAGATCTCTGTGAGGATTATCAGAACCCTTCTTTAAGAGAACATAAGCGATACCAAGAATAGATGCGATAAGTCCGATTGCAGCGAATACAAGTGGGAAATACATCATCTTAGAGAGCATTTCGTCTGAAACTTCAAGGTTATTAGCTACATTTGAAAGGTAAAGACTTACTGCAAGAATAATTGCTGAAGATATAGCTCCAACAAATGATTCAAGAAGGTCAGAACCAAGTCCGGCAACATCACCTACATTATCACCAACGTTATCTGCGATAGTGGCAGGGTTTCTTGGATCATCTTCAGGAATGTGTGCTTCTGTCTTACCAACAAGGTCAGCTCCCATATCAGCTGCCTTAGTATATATACCGCCGCCAACACGGTTAAACATAGCAACAATAGAGCAGCCAAGTGCGTAGCATGAAAGACACTGTGTGAATACATGAGCACCACGGAGCGCCTCAATGTCAAGCATGTTAAGACCAAATCCAAATATGATGTATACAAGGAAAAGTCCTAAAAGTGCGAAACCGCCAACGCAGAGACCCATAACTGAGCCACCTTTTAAAGCTACCTTAAGTGTTGAACCAATGTTCTTAGTGTTGCGGGCTGTATTAGAAACTCTTACATTAGCGTAAGTAGCAATCTTCATACCTACCCAGCCTGCTGATGCACTCATGATAACACCAATCATGAAACATACAGATGGCTCCCAGCTGAATTCTCCATACTGGACAGTGAATATAGCTGCAAATGCGATTGCAATAATAACAACTACTACTGCAATAATCTTATACTCGTATGTAATAAATGCGTTAGCACCAACTCTTATGGCTGCTGCGATTTCTTTCATACGGTCTGTTCCTTCATCAAGTTTCTTAACACCGATGAAGTTGAATGCTGCATAGCCGAGCGCAAGCAGGGCTGCAACGATGACTAGAATTAATAAAGCTTCCATGTTTTTCTCCTCGTTAAAAAATTATGTCCGTTACGCGTGCCTGTAGAGATAATAAATATGGCGTCATTTATTATCATACTTCAAAACACCAACTTGTTAAAGTTTACTAAAAAACATTATGAAAGTCAAATTGAATTATGCATATTCACTATATAATTATGTTAAATTATTTAATGAAAGCGATATGGGCACAATTGCTTAATTATTAAGAATAAGATATAATTAATGCCTAAATAAGGCACTATATATAAAATTAATTGAAAGGATAGTTTACCCTATGAAAATGAAATTAAGAAAATTAATGCAGCAGGCTGCATCATATATCGAGATTGTATTATCTGCATTTTTACTGATGGTTATAATATTTCTTGCAGGGGAATTTATTGTCGAAAGCGTGATGGGGATAGGATATGATAACGCCACGCTTGAGTATTTTCTTGAAAAAGTTATGACATTTGCAATTGGAGTTGAGTTTGTAAAGATGCTCTGCACTCATACTCCGGGTACGGTTATTGAAGTTCTGCTTTTTGCTATTTCAAGACAGATGATAGTAGGACATGTATCGGGATTTGAGGTACTGGCAGGGGTGGCTGCAATTGCGGGATTATTTGCAACACATAAGTTTCTTTACGCTAAATCATTTGGAACTGAAGAGAAAGAAGAAAAACAAGATAAGTAGAAAAGGAAGTCTAAAAATGTATAGTTCATTTTCAAAGAAGTTTAGGCAGATTAAACCTTACGATAATTATAATGTCACAGATGTACCATGGCATGAGGCTATGGTGGCAGGTAATGGAAGGCTTGGCGTGCTTGAATCATGTGCGCCTATAGAGGACAGTCTTATATATCAGAATGTTGAATTTGTCATGCCATCGGAAGAGCCAAGACATGTGCCTTACGATGTTACAGCACAGTTAGATGAAGCCAGACAGTCAGTTATTAATTTTGATGATACATGGAATATACATGATAGAAAAAGAACGAATATGTACTGTTATCATCCAGGCCATATGATAAGACTGACACTTGAAGGAGAGCCGGATATTTCTGGTTACAGAAGATGGACAGATTATAAGACTGGTACAATAAATACTACATTTAAATCAGACGGAGCTTCTGTTTCAAAAAGTACATATGTATCGAGAAAACAGAATGTGATTATAACTAAAATAATATCTGAAAAGTCTGTGAATATGTCGATATCAACAGATGATTTTGAGTCTATGCCGAAATTCGGAGTTCAGAAGAACAATATCCCTGCGCCTGAAAGAAATATGCTGTATTCAAGATTTGTAAGAGATAACATAATAGGTACGGTTGTGCATTATCCTGAATATGAGGGAAGTGAGCTTGCAAAGGGTGGATTTGCAGGTGTTACAAGGATATTGACAGATGGTGATATGAGGGTTTCATCAAAGCCTAAAGACAGCCGGGCGTACACTTGTATTGATGAGACTGCGCCGGTTATTAATATATCACATGCAGAGAGTATAACACTTATAACTTACACAGACTGGACAGATGATTTGGGGGAATATTGTGAGTTCAGGGACAGAGTTAATGGCAAGGATACATTTGCACTGGTAGACAAATGTATTAACAAAGTTAACAGTGTCGATATAACGGAAGAACCGGTAAGCTTAGATCATAAGAATATAGAGCTTAAGCTTGACGGCGGATATTTTTGCGAGTCTGCTAATGAAGAACTGCTTGACTTGCAGAAAAATGAATATGACATTATGCCTCATCTGCTGGAAAAATTATATTATAACGGTCTGTATGGAATGCAGGCATGCGCAGGAACGACAGCACCAAGACTCAGCGGCTTGTGGGTTGGTGAGTGGAATCTGTTGTGGAGGAGTGCGTACACAATGGATGCCAATGTTAATATTCAGGTTTCGGGAATAAACAGCTCAGGGTTGTATGAAGCAGGTGTTGGTTATATGTGGTTTATTCTGCGGCAGATACCTGACTGGGTTAACAATGCAGCAATGGTGTATGGGATGAAGGATGCAGTGCTTATACCGGTTAATACTGACGGTCACAGGGCAATGATGGTAGAGTACGATATTAATTATCCATTCCAGTACTGGAATGCCGGTGCTGGCTGGATGCTTATTCCTATATATGAATTCTTACAGACTTACGGCGACGCTGTGATAACAACTGATGATGTGGCGCTGATTAAGATGTACGGCAAAGATACATTTGATGTAAGAAAAGATGTATATGAGCCACTACTTAAAAAGACTTATAATTTCTGGAAACAGATTGGAAATCCTGAGTATTACACAGATACAGACGGTAATGCAAGGTATGAGAAGGGCAAATGCAGCCTTAATGCGGGGGAGCATTATCTTATTATTCCATCATTTTCACCGGAGAATAAGCCTTTTGGATATCATAGTGCGATTACAGCCAATGCAGCAATGGATATCTCTGCGGCTAAAGATGTAATTAATATGTACACGGAGATGCTTAATTATACTAAGGTTGATGGATATGAGCAGGTTGTATTAGAGGCGGAAGCACTCTTAAGAATGTTACCTGATTTTATGTATGATGAGTCAGGCGCAGTTAAGGAATGGTCTATGAAGGAGTATGGCGAGAATAATGCTCACAGGCATATAAGCCATCTTTATCCGGCATGGCCGGCTTTGCAGACTCAGCATGACAGTAAGTTAGCAGCTGCATGTCGTCAGGCAATTATTAACAGAAACCGTGAGAATAAGGGAAAAGACGATACCGCTTCACATGGCTGGATACATAAGGCGTTAGTAGAGGCACGCCTTAAAAATGCAGATGCTGTATATGATACGCTTAATCTGCTTGTACACAGTGACATATTTTACACAACTTTATTTACAGACCACAATACTGACAGGAGCAAAGGTGTGTTTTGTACAGATACTGTATTTGGACTGGTTGGAATTATTAATGAAATGCTTGTATATTCGGATGAACATACAATTGAACTGCTTCCGGCATGGTCAGACAAGCTTGGAAGCGGTATGGTTAAGGGACTTCGTACAAGATGCGGAATAACTATTGATGAACTTAAGTGGGATGTTAATAAGAAGAAAGTGTATGTAAGTCTTGACTGGGGTAAGACTGAAGGTATTAATGTTGTATGCAGAAATTATGAAATTGAAAAAATCGGACATGAAAGGTAGAACTGATGATAACTACAACTTTATGTTATATAGAGAAGGACGGGAAGTATCTTATGCTTCACAGAGTGAAAAAGCATAATGATATTAATGAAGGTAAATGGATTGGAGTAGGCGGACATGCTGAGAATCAGGAGACTCCTGAGGAATGTCTTGTGCGTGAGGTAAAGGAAGAAACAGGTCTTACGCTTACTTCATACAGATTCCGCGGGCTTGTAACATTTATAAGTAATGAATGTGAGCCAGAGCTTATGTGTGTATTTACGGCGGATGGCTTTACAGGTGAGCTTATTGAATGTGACGAAGGAGAACTGGCTTGGGTTGATAAAGAAGAAGTTACCAAGCTTCCGACATGGGAGGGTGACAGGGTATTTCTTAACCTTCTTCTTTCGGGGGAGGAGAGATTTTTCTCGATAAAGCTTAAGTATGAAGGCAGCAGACTTGTGGAAAAACAGGTCAATCTGTATTAAAATACAGGTTTGAATATATTCAAGAGCCAAGTGGATGTCCAAAAAGTCCGCGCGGGTATAACCGATTGGACCTAGAAGCGAATAGAAGGTAAGTGGAAGTCCAAAACGACTGCGAGAAAGTGGCAGATTGGACATTGAGATAGAGAAAAGGCATCTCTTGAAAAGTTTATTGTTTATGTTAAAAAGAAAAATGAGGGCATTTGGATTGCAAGGGATTAACTTGCAATTCAAATGCCCTGATTGGTTATACACGATTTTTAATATTTAATTACTTAGGTCTTACAGTAAGTCTCTTGATAAGCCCATCTTCTGTTACTTCACGGACTGTAGCGATGGCCATGATGTTGTAACCGCCGAAGTTAGCGATGAATTCTGCCTGGGTAGAATTCACAACTTCACCATCTAAGATAGAGTATTTGCGGAAGCCGAACTTGTTACGGAAGAACATGTTGATAGCTTCACGTCCATATATATGATATTCGTTCTGGGCTGCTGAGTTAGTACAATAATCATTGATTATTCCGTCTGGAGAAAAGAGATTGGCAAGTCCTGCGTAATCTTTGTTTTCCATTGCTTCTACATATTTTTCAATTGCTGTCATGTTTAATGCCCTCCTTAATTAATATACTTTCTCTGTGTTTAATAATGCGTCTGTTCCACCATCAACGAACATGATATTTCCATTGACGCCTCTTGCTGAATCTGAAGCAAGGAATACCATAACCTCAGCAATTTCCTCTGGAGCCATGAGGCACTCCTGACCGTACTTGGTTGGGATAGGAAGGGCATTAAGAGCCATCTTTGCTGTAGTGCTCATTGTTGCAGTCATGGCTGTGTGTACATTACCAGGAGCAACAGCATTTATACGGACACCATTGGCAGCCCATGTTGCAGATACACGGCGTACCCATCTTGCAAGTGCGTATTTAGTAGAAACATAAAGACTGTTTCCTACTGAAAGGTTAGTGCTGTCCATAGAAGAAATAAGGCTTAATACACGCTTTTCATCACCGATGTTATTAAGAAGATCAACGATATCCTTACGGCCTGCACCCTGTGAAATTGTGTTAGAAACAGTTACAACACAGCTTCCGTGCTTCTTCTTTAAAAGGTCATATACACCATTTGCAACGGCTACTGTTCCGAAGTAGTTAAGAGAGATAATGAGTCCGAGATTACCGCATGCGCCTGAAACACCAGCGTTGCATATCATTCCGTCAAGTCCGTCAGGGCACATAGTATGTAACTGATCAACAGCAGACTGTCTGCCTTCCTGCGATGCAAGGTTTACGCAGATGTCACCGTCTTTAAGATCAATATTAATTACCTTATGTCCCTGCTGTATTAACAATTCTTTAGTTTTCGCACCGATACCGCTTGAAGCACCAGTAATAGCATAGATTCCCATAGTATTTCTATTCCTCCTTGTTTTTCGAAGAAAAATCCGAACCCTTCAGGTGAGGAAAGGGATTTTCCTCCTTGTTTTTTGCTTATGAGCTTATTATAATTAGAACTGATATCTTTTAAATATCCAAAACACATATATAATAGGAGACCAGATTTGCTTACATATGATTTAGATAAACGCGGAAACAAAACAATGTACGAATATCTATATGAACTGATTAAGGAAGATATATCTGACGGGAAGCTTAAGGATGATGAGAAGCTGCCATCAAAGCGAGGGCTTTCACAGCATTTGCAGATAAGTGTCAAGACTGTGGAGAACGCATATGAGCAGCTTCTTCTGGAAGGTTATATCCGATCTGAGGAAAAAAGAGGGTATTATGTTAATAAGATTGCCGTGGTTACAGGTGGTGCACCAGGGTATGCTGCTCCTGTGAAAAGATTCCAGGAGGAGACTTATCTTGCTGATTTGACGGCAAATAATATCCGGTATGATAGATTTCCATTTGCTACATGGGCAAAGGTTATGAGGGAAACCCTGACCGATTATAACACTTCTCTTCTTAAGACTGTACCTTTTAACGGTGTGCTGCAGCTTCGTGAAGCAATTGCAGACCATCTTAACAGATACCGTGGAATGCAGGTTTCAGCAGACCATATTATTATAGGGGCCGGAACGGAATATCTGTATAACAGGTTGTTACAACTCTTAGGTCCAGATGTGAAGTTTGGTGTTGAGAATCCCGGATACCGTAAGATTACCAAGATATATGATGAAAATGGTGTGGACTGGGATTATGTTAATATTGATGATAAGGGTATGAAAGTCGATGAACTTAGAATGAAAGACATAAATGTAGCGCATGTAAGTCCTGAACATCATTTTCCAATTGGCCTTGTTATGCCGGTTGCAAGAAGACAGGAACTGCTTAATTGGGCGGCGGAGGAGCCAGGCAGATATATAATAGAGGATGATTTTGACTGTGAATTCCGTATGCAGGGCAAACCAATTCCGTCTATTCAGTCGAGAGACAGAAGTCACAGGGTAATATACATGAATACATTTTCAAAGACAATGGTTCCTTCGCTTAGAATAGGATATATGGTGCTGCCAGAAAAGCTGATGGAAAAATATATCTCAACAATGAATTTTTATTCGTGTACGGTGTCGGGCTTTGAACAGTATGCGATGGCGGCATTTATTGAGAAGGGATACTTTGAGCGCCACATTAAGAGGCTTGTCAATGATTACAGGGGACGCCGTGAAAAGATTTGCAGGATGTTTCGTGAATCAAGGCTTAATGAAATCAGTACGATATATCAGGACGATGCGGGAACACATTTCCTGCTGCATGTGAAGACTTCCTTAAGTGATGTTGAGATTAAATGGGCGGCCAGGCAGAAAGGAATTCTTATTAACTGTCTTTCAGAGTATTGCTTTGCTGATATGGATAAATATCATGGAATAATTGTAATTCACTATTCGGATATGAACGAGGCAATACTTAAGCTGGTTATTTCCTCTTTTGAGGAGATTTTTTGCGATGGAGTTTTGTTTTAAATTGTTTTTAATAATTGATATAGAAAAGTATGTGTCATAAATACTAAAACAAACAAATATTAAAATATAATAAATTTTAATATTGGCATTGCGTGGAATTTATATTTGTGTTAGACTTGAAATGCACAAAGGGGATTAATAGAGAAAGAGGAGGAATTTGATGGAAGAGATGACGGATAGAGAGATGCTCGTGGCCATATATGGCGGGGTTGAGCATATAAAGGGTGAGGTAAAAGAACTAAAGAATGATGTTTCGGAGCTGAAAGATAATGTTTCGCAATTGAATATGCGGGTTGGAAATCTGGAAGCTGATGTAGCAGAACTGAAGGAAGATGTAACAGTCCTGAAAGAAGACGTAACAGAGTTAAAGAGCGATGTAACGGTCCTGAAAGAAGATGTAACAGAGCTAAAGAGCGATGTGACAGTCCTGAAAGAAGACGTAACAGAGCTAAAGAGCGATGTGACAGTCCTTAAGAAAGATGTAGCAGTCCTTAAAGAAGATATGGAAGAAACTAAAGTACAAATTTCTGGAATAGATATGACTTTAGAGAATGAAATAAGAAATAATATAAGGATTGTAGCAGAAGGACACACAGACATTATAAGAAAATTTGATGATTATGTGGCTGTTGAGAACGGCAGGGAAATGTTCTCAATCAGACTTAACATATTAGAAACAGATGTCCGTAACATAAAAGAAAAGATAGGAATAGCATAACAGAATATAAAAAGGCTGGTGCTCGAAAAATAATGCGCCAGCCTTTTTCATCACCCTATTCCACCAAGTATTATACCAAGTATAAGTACAAGGATACATACAGGGCAGTAAATGTATTTGCATACAGGAATGAACATGTCAGTGAATTTCTTATCACGACCAGTATTGACTTGAGTCTCAACATATTTCTTACCACATATCCAGAAGAACATAATTCCGGCAAGACCTGCACCAAGTGGGCAGATGTAAATAGAAAGTATATCCATCCATCCAGAGACAATTCCCTGGATACATATTGAAACTACAAGTGCTATTGCAGCGATTATTGCACAAGATGACTTTCTTCCTAGATGCAGCTTTTCCTGAATAGTTGCAATAGGTGCTTCATACAGGTTGATTAAAGAAGAAAGTCCTGCCATAAATACAGCAACAAAGAATATAATTGCGACTATGTATCCGCCAGGCATAGATTTGAAAAGTGCCGGAAGAAAGATAAACATAAGTCCTGGACCACCCTGATTAAGCTGGGCACCGGTTGTTGCCATTGCAGGAATGATAACAAGAGCTGCGAGCAAGGCTGCTATAGTATCGAACAGAGCAACGCGTCCGGCAGCAGCAGGGATATCTTCATTATCTGAAAGATAAGAACCATATATAAGAGTACCATTACCAGCAACAGAAAGAGAGAAGAATGCCTGGCCAAGAGCGAATATCCATGTCTTAGGGTCAGCAAATGCCTTAGGGTCAACTCTGAAAATGTATTTGTAGCCTTCTATTGCACCAGGCTGGAAAGCAACATATATTCCAAGTAAAGCAAAAAGAATAAAGAAAACAGGCATCATGATTTTATTGGCCTTTTCAATTCCGCGTCCGACACCGAACATAAGGATAATAATACCAATAACAAGAGCTACAATCTGCCATACATTATTACCAAATGCGCTTGCCATACTTCCAAATGAAGCAGCAAAGCCTTCTGTGTCAGCAGGTGCAAGTGTCTTTCCTGTAAAAGCTCCAATCATGTACTTAAGAATCCAGCCCATTACAACAGTGTAACCAATTGCCATTGCAAGTGCGCCAAGTACTGGAATAAAGCCGATAGCCTCACCAAGCTTTCTCTTATTCTTAGTTTTGCATGCATATCCAAATGCATCAACAGGTCCTGACTTAGTAGCACGACCAAAACTCATTTCTCCGATAACACCAGTGAAACCAATAAGTGCAACGAATATGAAATATGGTATCAGGTATGATCCACCGCCATACATTGATACTCTTGTTGGGAACATCCAGATATTACCCATACCAACGGCAGAGCCGATACAGGCAAGGATGAATCCCCATTTGTTGTTAAAAGAATCTCGTTTTTTCATAAAACAATTCCCCCGCATATATTTTGCCAGACAGCAATATATTTAATATACAGTATATTTGCGAATATGTAAAA
>ERZ1027048.357-NODE-357-length-13405-cov-11.524120_pt1 | contig 13405 bp, 9 predicted proteins | sample MGYA00519430_ERZ1027048 | MGnify/ENA primary metagenome ERZ1027048 (study PRJEB26926, sample SAMN06164594) | human gut metagenome | biome: ENVO:00009003; feature: ENVO:2100002; material: ENVO:00002003 | host: Homo sapiens | place: USA | collected 2012 ...
ACATTCTTCTGTAATCAGATGTCAGATATGGTTCACACTCCGCACCGTTTACAATGATATATTCGATATCATCTTCATTTTTCGGCGACAACTTTACATGAGATGGGAAACCTGCACCACCCATTCCGACGATACCTGCCTCCTTGATCATATCCTTGATGTCTTCTCTGTAGAGTGTAGAGAGATCTCTCACATTCTCAGAGAAATCAATCGTTTCAAATAAACCGTCATTCTCTATTACGATTGAATTTACTTTATTACCGCCATTTGTCATCCTCGGTTCGATCATTTTTACCGTTCCTGAGATTGAAGAATGGATATTTGCCGAAACAAATCCTCCCGCCTCTGCAATCTTCTGTCCTACCAGTACACGGTCGCCACGCTTTACGATCGGAACAGCCGGTGCACCTATATGCTGACTGAGCGGATAAACACACTCTCCCTTTGGAAGATATTCTCTGACAGGCTTGTCTTTTGTTAGATCTTTGCCTTCATATGGATGAATACCACCCGAAAAAGTTAATAAACCCATCTGCATACCTCTTTCTCTCGTTATTCTTATCAATTCATTCTCTGTTATCGAGAAAAACTAATCATATAATAATACTTCACAGGGTCAAAAACAACCCTAAAACTTGCCAATCTGACCGCCAACCGCCCGTATGACAAATGCTGCCGCAAGACCGATCAGAACTCCCGCGATCGTTCCGGAGACCAGTAAAACCGGAGCATATATCAGGATATTTTGGTTCTTTATCACCAGATATGCAACGATAAGCTGACCGACATTATGTCCGACACCTCCAAGAATACTCGTTCCCGTTGTTGAAAAGAATCCGAGCTTAACGGAGATCCACATAAACAGCATACTGACTGCTGCTCCGGCAAGACTGTATATCATAACGGTAAAATTGCCAAATAATAAAGACGACAGGAAGATACGGAGCGCGGATACCAAAACCGCATCCGCAAGTCCAAGCTTGCACAGCACTACAATAGTTACAATATTGGCAAGTCCGATCTTGATTCCCGGTACCGCGATATCGATTCGGATAAAGGATTCGATATATGAAAACACCATTGCAACCGCAATAAACATTCCAAGCTGTGCTATCATTCCTGCGCTGTTGTGCGTCTTTTTCTGTCTCTTTCTATTTGTAGATTTTTTTTGGGAAGTTTTTTGTTTCTGGCCCATCTTTTCTTTCTATTATCCCTTTCCTGCTATACTATGAACGGATCTTATCGATTATCATATTCTGATTCCTGTCCAACATCACCTTCCACCTGAATCACCAGCTTATGCGGCAGGCAGACAATATTCTCTCCGGTCTTCGATATCTTCCCCATACGAATACATACCTGATCCGGACAGTCTGCATCTGTTACATACGCCATGCCGTTCTCTATCACCAGCGTATTCGTTCCTTTTGCGGTCTGAATCTCTTTCGTGGTATCTGTATCCAGATCATATCTGCCAATCTCTTTCTGATCTACATATATAACAACCTGACTGCCTTTTTTCTGACCCAGCCGGACAACTCCATAACCGGCAATTCCTAAAAGGATCATCATAAGTGCCAGAATGATATCTCTTTTTTTTATCATTTTACTTTATAGTCTCCATTTGTTATCGTGAACTGTTTTCCTGCCTGCTCTGTCATATGTATATTCTTATCCTCATCAATCAGAATCGCATCTGCGTCGAAGCTTTTTACAAGCTTAAGTGCCTGATCCACAGGAAGCAGAATACACATCGTTGATAAGGCATCACTTAATGCTCCGCTTTCACAGATCACTGTCGCTGATATCGTTCCGGTGTCTGCCGGGTATCCGGTCTTTGGATTTAAGATATGATGATACCGTTTTCCATCCTGAATAAAATACTTCTCATAATCTCCGGATGTTGATATATAGACCGGATGCTTGTCTGACCGGACTTCTATGGTTCCCATCATATCATTTTCAGTTCCTCTCGGATCTCGAATACCGATCCGGAAACCGGAACCATCCGGCTTTGCGCCGTAGCATAAGACGCTGCCGCCGACTGCCACACAAGCGCCTTCCACCTGATTTTCTTCAAGGTTTTCTGCCACCCGGTCACAGGCAATGCCTTTTCCCATCGCACCGAAATCAAGGCTTAAGCCTGCTTCATCAAACAGCACATACCATGTTCCATTCTCTGAAAGATCACTTGCCTGTGTCAGCTCTTTCCCCTGTTCATCTACGATATGCACTTTCGAATCGTCAACTGCCGAACAGGCTTCTTCTATCTTCTGAGTCTCTGGTACTTGCTTCTTTCCGTCTTCGATACCCCAGCAGGATGCTAACGGTCGGATCGTGAGTGCCAGCAGATCATCCCCCGCTTCGCTTACCTCCCTTTCCTGTAAGACCACATATGCAAGGTCATAGCTTATCTCATAAGGCTCTCCTGCCTTATATTCATGATTCACATGGTATACCTCTGAGCCTTCTATCCGCCATGAGATCTGTTCACGCTCCAGTCTGCTTACACAGTCAATCACTGCATCCGCATCCTGTCTGCCCTGATCCGAATAGACCGATACCGTAACTGCGGTTCCCATGGCAAATCCGGTCGTCGTATACCCTTCTTTTTTCTGATTATCCTTTCCGGTATAAAAGATAAACGCAATTACCAGCCCGATACACAATATGCCTGATAATAATGCAAGTTTATTCTTCAAAGCATTTATTCCTCCATATATAACAGCCACTACAGGCTTAAACGCACTTTGCAAACTTATTCACAGGAACATCACCCGTGTAAATAAAAAGAGCTGTTGCCGACCACGGTTCCAGCTCTCTTTTTGTCTCTGTCCGCAAAGCTCCTCGCTCCGCAGCTTTTTCTATCCTCTGTAATATTTCAGGATCGCAGCTACATCAAAATATCTGCTTCCAAAATCTTTATAAATGGCATTCTTCGTCATCACATAGACAAATACATCACCCTGACCCTTAATTCCGTCTAAAGCAGATGGCTCGATTGCAACTGCAAAATCATCAAAGTGAAGTGCAAGTGTAAAGCCCTCTGTATAATATGTATTATACAGATTCATCACTGTGAGCTCTGTCTCCGGTGTGATCGTCATATCTGAGATCGTAAGGCTGTTACCTCTTGGAATATTCATATATACCTCAGCTTTCATTTCTTTACCGAAGGAAAGCTTTACGGATACAGGATCTTCCGTCGCACGAATGCTTTTCAGAACCTCTGCTGCTTCGGCCGGTATTGCTCCCGGTGTCTTCGTGCAGTCTACAACTTCACGTCCTGCCATATATTTCTTATCCAGAATGTTGACACATTTTACAATCTTGTTGTCATTTCCCGGATTCGGTAATATGCTGGCAACCTTGTAATAGTCTTCGTTCTCTAAGATCTCCTTGAACAATAAGCTCTTAATATCATAAAATTTTGCCAGCATTACAGGCTTGTAGTCCATGTACTTGATCGCTGACCGTATTTCATTTATATCTCTGATTTCCATTTGTATATTGTCTCCACTTCATTCAAATTTGTTCCGCTCAAATCATACATCCATTTTCTGATCTTTGCAACCCGGTTTTTAATGGAATTCCTGACAGACCAGTTCTCGCAGTCGATATCGGAAAGCTTTCTCGTATTCCTCGTCTTCATCGACGCTGTGATTTACCTCCTCAAAACAGGCTTTGCGGATAGCTTCCTGTGTAAATATCGTAGGGCTTTCGTCGTCTCTGCCCCAGTAGAACACTGCACCATCAATACTTTCATTTCCATAGATCTCCTGCATCCGGCTGATGCAGCTCTCATCTCCCAGGAACACATGACAGATACCGGCTAATGATTTACAGAGAACCTCTGCATTGATCGTATATCCGTCAAAATCCTGCGCCCAATCCGGAATCTGCTCCGGCTTATCTACAAGGATCACCGGAAGACTTCTACCATCATGCGAAAGAAGATTTTTAAGTTGGTCCACGGATATCGGAACCGCTTCGGTGTCTTCATCCATAAATACACCCGCATCCAGGAATCCGACCTGATTAAATATATCCCGCATAAACTTCGGTCGATTATACCGGCGCTCTCTGGAATAGATATTCTCACAGATATGACGGCAGGTCAGATACAATCCATCGCTTTCTTTTCGGAGTTCTGCAACCACATGCCAGATCATACCGGCTTCTTCATTGCTGATCGTCTGCATATCCATTAGAAAATATTCCTTCTCTGCAACAACCTTTAACTTATACCCCATCACTTCATAAGAAACAGACTCCATTTTTTTTGGCATCTGTCCGAATATCAGGGAAATATGCTGGTATGCCCATTCGTATATGATCTCACTTGCCCGGTCAAATCCGTCATCCCGTATCCGTATCGTCTGGTCAAATACCAGATCCGATACCAGCGGCCGGATCTCCTGCTTGATCTCCTTGTTCAACACCCTGCCGAACTGTTCTCTGTCAAGCTGTGCTGATATGAATTCGTCATTTACCACTTCTTTATTAATGAGGTAGATTACCCTATTCGGCGACAATACCTTCTGATATTTTTTATTCAGCAGAATATTTACAAGCTGCTGCTTGGATACCGCCCAGAACTTCTCTACCACCTCGGGATGTTCATCAAAATATGCACGGACCTCAGGCTTGATCTTATCCTGTGTAATCTTTAACCGGTATTTGCTTCGGATTGCATTTTCCCAGTTTTTCTTGATATACTGGTCTCTGGCCAGATTATCGAAGATCTGCACGATTGACCAGTCGCACAGCTCTAGGTTTGCGATGATACTGTTCATCATGCGGGCATCCTTCTCCTGTCCGTCCCACAGGCTGCTTCTGTTATCATCGAAGCCTTCATCCATTTTATACTTATACCGCATCTCATGCTCGATCTCATGCCAACCCTCAAACAGAACCGTTCTGAGCTGAACCTCAAAGGTCCGGTCAAACGGCTGCTCCCACAACTGATCAGATATATTGATCAGATATTTGCTTGGGATCTTAAATACACCATTGCACTTCTGGGCTTCAAACCGGTTCTCTTCCCATGCTGTCTTTGACCAATTATCTACCATAAAGGTGTCTTCGAGCAGTGCTTCACTGATCCTGATATCTTCTGTATAAAATAAATTAATACGGATACCGATCAGATCCTGTATCTTCTTATCATCTTTTCCCGTGCCATATTTTCCTGTATCTAACTTACGCTGTAATGACGTCAGTGTCTTTACTCTCGACATGCTGTGAAAATAAATTCCGGCATTTCTGAGCTTCGTCATCAATGTCTGTTCCAGCTTCGTTCTTACATCATTCAATTCCTGAATATCTTTGTCACTGATCAGTGCCAAAGACTCATTATTACGTTCCATGTAACCACCTGCTTTTCAAATAACTTTCACCCGTAAAAAACGCACAAAAATACATTATTATGATACCATTTTATTCCCTTGTCAGTCAATTTTTATAGCATAACCTTTTTCTAAATTTTATGTGAAAATCGGACCCGTTTATTAAAAATCTATTTCATTGGATATTGCTTATTTCCTGACACACCGATATAATGTTATGAGATCTGACAAGATACAAGAAAATAAGTAGGAGGAATCTTATGATTCTCGATTGTCAAAATATAAGTAAAGCATTCGGAACCAACGTAATTCTCGATAATGTATCCTTTCATCTTGAAGATAAGGAGAAAATGGCGATTGTTGGTATCAATGGTGCAGGCAAAACAACATTATTAAAGATCATTATGCAGGAAGAAGAAGCAGACTCCGGGCAGATTGTGTTATCTAAAGACCGTACGATCGGCTACCTCTCCCAGCATCAGGATATTTTCTATGACGATACGGTATACGGCGTGATGGAGGATGCCATGAAGCCCGTGATCGAGCTTCAGGATAAGATCCGCAAACTGGAACAGGATATGACAACACTGACCGGTGATGAACTGAACGCTGCTCTCTCGACCTATAATCGTTATACCCATGAATTTGAATATAAAAACGGATACGCCTATGAAAGCGAGATCACCGGAGTATTAAGGGGACTTGGCTTCTCCAAAGAAGATTTCGATCGTCATACCGATACCTTATCGGGCGGACAGAAAACCCGTCTCTCTCTCGGCAGACTTCTGCTTACGAAACCGGACATCATCATCTTGGACGAGCCGACCAACCATCTGGATATGGATTCGATCAGCTGGCTTGAAACCTTTCTGACAGGCTATCAGGGAAGTGTGATCCTCGTCTCCCACGACCGTTATTTTCTGGATAAGATCGTATCAAAGGTCGTAGAACTCGATCGTGGTCATAGCACCATATATAACGGAAACTATACCTACTTCTCTCAAAAACGTGCTGAGATCCGGGCAAATATGATGAAAGCCTACTTAAACCAGCAGGCAGATATCAGACATCAGGAAGAAGTTATTACAAAGCTCAAGCAGTTCAACCGTGAAAAATCGATCAAGCGGGCAGAAAGCCGTGAAAAAATGTTAGACCGTGTGGAACGTCTGGACAAGCCAACCGAATTAAACAGCGAGATGCGGCTGACACTGGAACCATCCGTTATCAGCGGTGAAGATGTACTTACGATCGAAGGACTATCCAAAGCATTTGAACAGTATAATCTGTTCTCCGATCTGAATATGGAGATCAAACGAGGTGAGCATGTCGCCCTGATCGGCGGAAACGGAACCGGTAAGACTACGATCTTAAAGATCATCAACAAGCTTGTTCCAAAGGATGCCGGAACCGTAATCTTAGGCTCCCGTGTCAAGATCGGTTACTACGATCAGGAGCATCAGGTCCTGAATATGAACAATACTGTATTTGACGAGATCAGCAACGCCTACCCTGACCTGACCAATACCAGGATCAGAAATGTTCTTGCCGCCTTTCTGTTTACCGGAGAGGATGTATTCAAGCGGATCGCTGACTTGAGCGGTGGCGAAAAAGGTCGTGTATCCCTTGCTAAAATGATGCTCTCATCTGCAAACTTCCTGATTCTCGATGAGCCGACCAACCATCTGGATATCACATCCAAGGAGATCCTTGAAGAAGCGATACGAAGCTATACGGGAACAGTCCTTTATGTATCTCATGATCGATATTTTATCAATCAGACAGCAACAAGGATCATCGAATTAAAGGACAAGAAGTTGACGAATTATATCGGAAACTATGATTACTACGAAAGTCACAGAGTCCAGCCGGCTTCCACCGGAAAGCAGGCATTTGCACCGGTTTCTGATACTGTCTCTCAAGAAAAGCAGCCGGAATCTCAGGCAAAGCTCTCCTGGAAGGAAAACAAAGCCGAACAGGCAAGACTTCGTAAAAAAGCAAATGATCTGAAAAAACTGGAAGACAAGATCGAACAGCTTGAAAATCATCTGGCTGAAATTGATGAAGAATTTCTGGTTCCTGAAAATGCAACAAATGTTGCACTGTTAAATGATCTGACGAAAGAACGAAACTCCGTAGAAGAAGAGCTGAACACATTGTATGAACAATGGGAAGAATTATCTTCCGAGGAGTAAATGTCCCTCCCCTTTTGTCTGTACTTTATAATTCCAATCTAATAAAAAGCATTAGATACAGACTTCCGATGTTGTCTGTTATACACAACATCAACAAATCTGTCATCTAATGCTTTTTCTAAAATATAACATAAAACTACATATATTCTTTAATCAATAACATTTACAATCTTTCTTGCATATGTATTTGTATTGTTAGAAGCTGGTATGCAATAGACGCTGTTACTGATATACACCTGACTCGTCTTTCCCATGCCGCCATGGATACACCAGTAGGTTCCGTCATTTCCATAATAAGTACCCCAGTCTTTTACACAAGCTTCTGCTTTCTTCTTGGATATTCCTATCTTCACAAGATAATCCTTTACTGCCTGTGCATTTTCAAATTTACCAAGATATAACGATACATGGCTGGCTTCTTTACTCTTACCCTTATAATATATGATCATATCTCCCGGAGTAAGTGCATCATATGAAAATGGTGTTACATTCGAATTCAGTACAACCGAATCAGGTTCTAACCAATTCGTACCATCTGAAAGTGTCAGCTTAGCTGAAATCGTCGCAGTACCGCCCCATTCCGTTCCTGTATACATACGATCCAGAATAATACCACCTGTCACCTCATCTGTATATTTCACAGCCAACTTAAAAACAGGATTATCTCCGCCGGCAAGTGCATATGCCTGATCGGCAAATACATTACATGGGATATTTGTCTTACCGAGATATGTATTGATCACTCGTGCCATCCATTCATCGGTATTCCAATAGAGTGTGCCCTCAAGCCGTCTTGTATATGCTCTTCCATAACGATCAAAATCATAGATATAATTACCGATCTCCTGACTACCGGTCGTTGCGGTTCCGCTTTCACCGATCAGATAGTATACATCTTTACCATTTATCTGTACTGTTACAAGCCCGGTCACAGGTTCATTCAGATATATTCCCTGCTTATAGACAGAACAATCCTGCTCCGCATCATAATATATATACTTGGACACTTTGCCTGCAGCATCTGTATACACTGCTGACCAGTCATCTATCGTATGCCAGCCTTCCCCTGTTAACAGCCTGCCGTCCAAACCGGCATAGTAATAATCTGTTTTGTATGACACGAGCATATTCTTCATTTTCTGCCATCTGTTTGTATCTGTGTTATGACACCACATTGTTTTCTGATAAGCACCGGTCTTATATTTTTCGGTAAAATACTTGTACTGCAGCACTCCATCTTCATTATAATAATGAATCTCGCCTTTCTTTGCAGGAGTCCAGATATTCTTTGCTTTCTTCCATTTGTTATTTATCAGTTGATAAAATCTATATGTATTATCTTTGTAAACACGTTTGTAAAGAACCGTGCCTTTCTTCATATAATAAGAGGTTGTGTCATTCTTATCATACCAACAGGACGTTGTTCCAAGCTTCGACTTCTTAAAGTAATAATATACCCCATTGATCTTATGGATTCCATCTGCCGCATATGACCATTTCTTGTTCTTATAAAGCATATATCTTCCGGCTTTATCTGACTTTGTATAATCAGCCGCATAGAAGATTCTGGTATTATGACCACTTGCCGCAAAATAGCGATCTATCTTCTTAAGCTTCACCCATGTATTTCTTACCGCTTTTCCGTCCGCTCCAAAATAATAGCCGTATTTTCCAACTTTTTTATAATAGTTGGTTCTTGCGCGTCCATCCTGAAAATAATAGTACTCTCCGGCTATTTCCTGAAAGCCCTGTTCCAGATTCCCGGCTTTATCAAATCGATACTCTACATCATTGATCGTAAGAAACTTGTTTGTAACACGCTTCTTACCACTTGCCTTGTACTGATAACAAACGAGACCGTTAAAACGATATTTCACCTGCTTCTTTGATACATAGATATATGTCTTGCCAGATTGGTACCAACCGGTCTTTGTCACCTGCTTTCCCTTCTGGAAGAAGTAATAAACACCGTCGATCTCTTTTACGCCCTTTGCCTTTGCCCCATTGATATAATAAGTATCCATGGAAAATCCGGTTGTCAGGATCGAATAATCATCTGCATAATAAAAGCCATTTTCCAGATATGTATTTCCCGTCTTATTCTTCTTAATCTGAAGTACCGTCTTCGTTGTGGATGGCTTAAAGCTTGTGGACATATTGGCAAGATAAGAAGAAGTATCATAGGAACCGATCCACTCACTGTCTCCATCTGCTACAACTGCCCATAATCTGTCACCGTAATCGATCAGCATATAACGGATCTTTGTACTCTCATCGACCGCCACGCCTCTGTAATAATCAGACTTTACAGCATAATCATACCGGAATGATCCATCCTTTGCATTTGAAAATGTATGTGTTTCCTCATCCTGTGTCAGTTTTGTTTTCTTTGGTGTTGCTGCTTCTGCGGTAAATGACACACCGGATGCCATCAATACAAATATAAGGCAACACAGCAATAGTCTCATTTGTTTTTTCATCTGTTTCATCTCCATATAATCATGTAAAATCTCCGTGTAATCTCCATCTGCCCGAAAAGCAATACGAAAATCACAAAATATAACAATGTCTTTAGCTGTGGAGATATTATTTGTTTTCTTTCTTCTCTGTCCACAGATATGGGGTTATCTGGTAGACATAATAATTCAGCCAATTTGCATATAAAGTATTGGCATGGCAACGCCAGGATTTGATCGGTGTCTTGCTCGGATCGTTGTCCGGATAATAATTTACCGGAATATCGGGCTTCAGCCCCTTTGCAAGGTCACGCTTATATTCTTTATCCAGCGTCAGAATATCATATTCCGGATGTCCTGTTACGAAAATATTCTTTCCTTCATCACCAATGATCAGATAAGGTCCTGCCTCATCGGACTCCGCTACGATCTCCAGATGCGGATTTTTTACGATCTCATCTTTATCGACACCTGTATATCTGGAATGCGGTACATAGAAGATATCATCAAACCCACGAACAAGCGGTGTCTTTCTGTGGAAGGTATGATGCATATAGATTCCTGATAATTTCTTATCCAGCTCATGCTTCTGCACCCCGTACCGATAGTACAAACCTGCCTGCGCGCCCCAGCAGATATGGATCGTGGATGTTACGTTTTTCTCTGACCAGTCCATGATCTCTTTTAATTCATCCCAGTATTCCACATCTTCAAATTCCATCTTCTCGATCGGTGCTCCCGTGATGATGAATCCATCCCATTTTCGGTCTTTGATGCTGGAAAAATCAGTGTAGAACCGTTCCAGATGTCCCTTCGGCGCATGCTTTGATTCGTATGTCATCGTACGGATCAGGGAAATATTCACCTGGAGCGGTGTATTTGACAGGCTTCTCATAAGCTGTAATTCTGCATCCTGCTTCAAAGGCATCAGATTTAATATCAATATATCAAGCGGACGGATATCCTGACGGATGGCTCTGTCTGAACCCATCACGAAGATATTCTCATCCTCCAGTATTTTCTTTACGGGTAAATCATCGTCTACTCTAATTGGCATTTTCTATCAAGTCCTTTCTGTTTCAACTGCCATTTATCTGTTTCTATATTCTCAGGAAAACTGTTCCAGAAACTGTGTCTCTGAAATAATCGGTATTCCCAGGCTCTGTGCTTTTTTATTCTTTGAAGACGTAGAGGTCACATCGTTATTGACCAGATACCCGGTCTTTGATGATACGGAACCTGCTACCTTTCCACCCCGGTCTTCGATATACTGCTTCATCTCATCCCGGTTTGCAAACTGCTCCAGACTTCCGGTTATTACAAAGGTAATACCTGCAAGTGTCTGCGGTACAGTCTCGGTCTCTGCTTCAAACTCTAATTCATGAAGTAACTTATCTATAATAGCACAATTCGACGGATTTTTAAAATATCTTACAATTTCCTCCGCGATCACTGTTCCGATTCCATCAATCTCTGTATATTCTTCTACATCCGCATGCATGATCTGATCCAGGTTATTTTTAAAATGTTTGCAAATCAGTTTCGCTGTTGCATCTCCGACCCCCGGAATTCCAAGGCCATAGACAAAGCGGTTCATCGTTGTATGTCTGGATGTATCAACAGCCTGGATCAGCTTCGCATAAGACTTCTCTCCAAAGCCTTCCAACTCAACGATCTCTTCTTCATGACGATTCAGGTGATAGAGATCATCCAAATGATCCAGATATCCCTGTTCGATAAATTTATCAATCGTGGCTTCTGAGAGACCGTCAATATTCATTGCATTTCTGGCTACAAAATGCGCAAATGATTTTAACTTCTTTGCAGGGCAGAATTCATTGGTACAATAAAGGGTCTCTACCTGATCTACACCCTCTCCCTCCGTCACGATCTTTGTCAGGCCACCACAGGCAGGACAGGATTCCGGGATCGGTACATTTCCACTTCTGGTATGATTTTCGGCAATCTGCGGAATGATCATATTTGCCTTATAGACCGAGATCTCATCTCCAATCCCAAGCTGCAACGACCGAAGGATACTGACATTATGGATACTTGCACGGCTGACTGTTGTTCCTTCAAGGGACACCGGATCAAATACCGCAACCGGATTGATAAGTCCCGTTCTGGAAGGGCTCCACTCCACATACTGCAGATGGGTCACTGCCTGTTCATCCGCCCATTTGAATGCCATACTGTCTCTTGGGAACTTTGCTGTTCTACCAAGACTCTTTCCATATGCAAGATCTTCTAACACCAGTACCAGACCATCCGATGGAAAATCGTTCTTCTCGATCTGTTCTGCAAACTGGGCAACACGCTCCGGAAGCTTATCAGCATCGATCAGATAATGCTCTACGACATCAAAGCCTTGCTGCTCCAGCCAGTCTAATTCATAGGAAAAGGAATTCTTAAAGTCCACATCTTCTCCATCCACCAGATTAAAGGCAAAGAAATGCACGTTTCTCTCTTTTGTGATTCGGTTATTCAGCTGTCTGACAGAGCCGCTGCATAAGTTTCTCGGGTTTTTATATTTTGCATCTGCATCTGCGATCTGCTCATTTATCTTCTCAAAATCTGAATACCTTATAACTGCCTCTCCACGGATCGTCAACTTACCCTTATATGGAATCTCTTTCGGAATATTTGCAAATACTCTTGCGTTGTTCGTTATAACCTCGCCCTCTAAGCCATTTCCTCTGGTTACTGCTTTTACAAGCGTACCATTCTCATAGGTAAGGACAACGGTAAGACCATCTAACTTCCATGAGATCACACCCTGATGTGTGCCAAGCCATGCTGCCAGTGCTTCCACACTCTTGGTCTTATCCAGAGAAAGCATTGGATGCTCATGAGCCTCTTTCGGAAGCTCGCTTACAATCTCATATCCGACATGAACCGTCGGACTGTTCGACATTACGATTCCTGTCTCTTTTTCAAGTTCTACCAGTTCATCATACAAGGCATCATATTCCAGATTGCTCATGATCTCGGTATCTTCCTGATAATATTTCTTTGATGCCTCATTCAGTTTTTCAACTAATTCTTTGATCCTGTCTCTCTTTTCCAACTGACATACCTCTTGTTTCCAACAACATTCTGTTCATTTTTATTATCCGGCTGTGCTTCTTCCCGCTTTGTTTTTACTTCTTCTTTTCGTTCCACTAAACGTCTGAGTTCTGTTTCTTCTTCCTTTGTCAAATGGCGGTACTCACCCGGTCTCAGATTCCCCAGACGAATATTGATCACTCGAAGCCGTTTCAGATTTACGACCTTGTATCCAAAGTATTCGCACATTCGACGGATCTGGCGATTCAGCCCCTGTGTAATTATGATCTTAAAGGAATAATTATCGATCTTATACAGACGACATTTTTTTGTCACCGTATCAAGAATCGGAACACCTGCC
>ERZ1027048.385-NODE-385-length-13048-cov-7.442546_pt1 | contig 13048 bp, 8 predicted proteins | sample MGYA00519430_ERZ1027048 | MGnify/ENA primary metagenome ERZ1027048 (study PRJEB26926, sample SAMN06164594) | human gut metagenome | biome: ENVO:00009003; feature: ENVO:2100002; material: ENVO:00002003 | host: Homo sapiens | place: USA | collected 2012 ...
TCTGGGAGCATCTTTTCTATTTGATGTGTCTGCGCAGGAGGCAGAGGTGAGAGCCTCTGTCTCCTTTTTTGCGCGACCGCAGAGCTGCATTGTTTCCAAATCTGCACATCCTGATTCGGAGACAAGCGAAGGTGGACGCTGCCTGCAGGCGGCGCTGCTCCCCCAAAGCACATCAGGAGGACAAAAATGTACTATATTGTTACGGATTCTTCCACTGACATGCCGCAGTCTTGGGTGGAGGCACAGCATGATTTCCACATCGTGTCGCTTTCCTGCACGATCAATGGCGTTTCCTCCGTTCCGGGAACGTCGGAAGTGGCGAAAAAGGAGACTTATCGTCAGCTCCGCAGCGGCGTGGTGATTAAGACCTCCGCCGTCAATACCGCGACGTGGGAGGAATGCTTCCAGAAGCTGCTGGACGAGGGTCAAGATGTCCTTTGCATTGCGTTCTCCAGCGGACTGTCCGGCACTTATGCCGCCGCAGCGGACGCGGCGAAGGAAATTGCGCCGAAGTACCCGAATCAGAAAATCATCGTGATTGACAGCCGATGCGCGTCGGCAGGCGAGGGGCTGCTGGTGCATTATGCGCTGCAGAACCGCGAACAGGGCATGTCAATCGAGGAGAACGCAAAGTGGGTCAAGGAGCATATTCAGCACCTGATTCACTGGTTCACCGTCGACGACCTGATGTTCCTCTATCGCGGCGGCCGCCTGTCTGCAACCAGCGCGGTCGTTGGTTCGCTCGTGCGCATCAAGCCGATTATGCACGTTGATGAGGAAGGTCATTTGGCAGTTGTGGAGAAGGTGACGGGCCGCCGCCGCAGCATCCGCATCCTTGCCAACCGCGTCAAGGAGCATATCGTCAACCCGGAAGGGCAGATGATTTTCATCAGCCACGGCGATTGCGAGGATGAAGCGAACGCGCTGGCGGACATCATCAAGGCGGAAATCCCCGGCATTGCGGGCGTTCTGGTGACGTATGTCGGCCCAGTCATTGGCTCCCACTCCGGCCCCGGTACGCTGGCGATTTTCTTCCTCGGCGACCACCGCTGAGTGCCATCGTAGAAAGGAAAGTGTATGAATTTCCCTGCTTTCTCGTTTCCACATCTGCCGGGACGCAACGACCCCTGCTGGTGCGGGAGCGGCCGCAAGTACAAGAGCTGCCACTGTGCATTTGACCAGCAGATTGCGTCGCTGGCGGCACAGGGGCACATCGTTCCGACGCATAAGATGATTAAAACGCCGGAGCAGATTGAAAAAATCAAGGAAAGCTGCAAAATCAATATTGCCGTGCTGGACGAAATAGGAAAGCAAATTCATGAGGGCATGACGACGGCAGAAATCGACGACATCGTGTCCACCATGACGCGCGACATGGGCGGCATTCCCGCGCCGCTGAACTACGAGGGCTACCCGTACAGCGTCTGCACGTCGGTGAATGATCAGGTCTGCCATGGCTTCCCGTCGAAGCACGTTGTGCTGAAATCCGGCGACATCATCAATGTGGACTGCTCGACCATCCTGAATGGCTATTTTTCCGATTCCTCCCGCATGTACTGCATCGGCGACGTCAGCGACGAAAACCGCAAGCTCGTGCAAGTGACGAAGGAGTGCGTCGAACTGGGCTTGGCGCAGGTGAAGCCGTGGGGTTTCCTGGGCGACGTTGGGCAGGCGGTCAACGACCATGCCCGCGCGAACGGCTACCGCGTCGTGCGCGAAATCGGCGGCCACGGCTGCGGGCTGGAATTCCACGAGGACCCGTGGGTTAGCTATGTTACGAAGCGCGGCACGGAAATGGCGCTTGCTCCCGGCATGATTTTCACCATCGAGCCGATGGTCAATATGGGTACAGACGAGGTTGGAACGCATCCGGGCAACACATGGGAAATCTTCACGGCGGACGGCAAACCGTCGGCGCAGTGGGAAATCATGGTGCTTGTGACGGATACGGGTCACGAAGTGCTGTCTTGGTAAGCGGCTTCACCGTATATTCAGAAAAATCCCTGCATCACGCAAACGGTGCAGGGGTTTTCTTATGCTTGCAATAATCGCGCCAGCAGCAGCGCCGTGTCGTCCATCTCCTGCGCCGTGTTGTAAAGCCCCGGCGAAAAGCGAATCGCGCCGCTTTGCAGCGTCCCCAACCACGCATGGACGGCCGGTGCGCAGTGCAGCCCCGCGCGCACGGCAATATCTGCCGCGTCGAGCGCATCCGCCAGCGCTCCGCCGTCATGCCCCGGCACAACAATGCTCGTAATCGCCATATGCGCCTGCCCATCGTCGCAGAGGATGCGCACGCCGGGAATCTCCCGCAGTCGCGCGCGCAAGCGATCGCACAGCGCCAGCTCATATTCCTCGATTTCCGCCCGGTGCGCCCGCACGAATTTCACCCCCGCGTACAGCCCCGCTATGCCGGGCAGGTTCACCGTACCGCTCTCGTAGCGGTCGGGCAGCATGTCCGGCTGACGGACGCTCTCGCTCATCGAGCCGGTTCCGCCAAGCAGCAGCGGTTCAGGGCTCATGCCGTAGCCCAGCACAAGCAGTCCCGTGCCCTGCGGCCCCAGCAGCCCTTTGTGCCCCGGCATTGCCACCATGTCTGCGCACAGCACGTCTGGCGAAACGTCCGCCATCCCGGCCGTCTGCGCCGCATCCACCAGCAGGGGAACGCCGCGCTCCCGGCAGACCGCGCCCAGCTGTGCAATCGGCTGAATCAGCCCCGTGACGTTGCTGGCGTGGGCGATGATCACCAGTGCGGTTTTGCGGCTGATGACGCGGCGTAGAGAAGCAGGGGACAGGATACCGCGTTCATCCGGCGCAAGCATATGCACCGTGATTTCCCCGCGTGAAACGTAGCGGTCGAGCAGCCGCATGACTGCGTTGTGTTCCGCGTAGGAGCAGATGACCTCGTCGCCGCGCCGCAGCGTGCCGGAAATGGCGAGATTCAGAGCTTCGGTGCAGTTTGCGGTGAACAGAATCCGCTCCGGATGATGCACACCCAGCAGCCGCGCGGCTTCCTCCCGGCAGTGCTCCACCACCCGACCCGCGCGCAGTGCCAGCCGATGCCCGCCGCGTCCGGGATTCGCGCCCATCTTCTCCTCTACGCCCGCCATCGCCCGAATGACCTCCGGCGGCTTCGGGAAGCTCGTCGCGGCATTGTCCAGATAAATCATCGACGCATTTCCTCCATCGTCCGCGAACCTCGGCGGGCGTTTTTTCATATTATTCTAATGGCGAAAAGGAGGCGGTAGAACCGATGAGGGAGGAGTTTTGCATTGCGGCGTTCCGCTCGCGGCAACAGGTGATGGCGTTTGAACGCGATTTGCGCCAGCACGGGGTGCGTGCGTCGGTGATGATTACGCCGCGCGCGGTGGCGATGGGGTGCGGGCTGAGCGTCCGCATCGAGCGGGAGGATTTGCGCCGCGCCGTGCAGGTGTATCGGGCGACGAATCCGGGCAACTTGATTGGCTTCTATGACGTGTGGCAGGAGCCGACAGGGCGGACGACTGTGCGCCCGGCGGGGATTGAGTAACGAAAGGCGCCGCCTGATTTCGCAATGAAACCAAGCGGCGCTATTGTTATGCAATTGCACCTTTTATTGCAGTTTCCGGCACACCTTGATGATTTCCTTGCCCGTGACGGTCGATTCCTGCCCAAGCGCGTCGTGACCGTCCTTCATGCGGCGTGTAATGAGCAGCGTGTCATCATCGAGCGCTTCGATGTCGCAGTAGCCGAGGCGCAGCAGGTCGGATTCCTGCCGATGGCGCAGCTTGTTCGCGACGTACTTCTGCAGCGACTTGTCTTCGCGCCCCCACGGGAAGGCGCGGCGATTCCACGGGTCGTGGCAGCCGGTCAGCCCAACTTCGTCCCCATAGTACACCGTTGCGCAGCCCGGCAGCGCGCACAGCAGGTCGATGCAAAGCTTGTAGCGCCTCACAGCTAACTCGTACTCTTCCACGTTCAGGTGGACATGCTGCTGATCTGCCTTGCTCAGTTCCTGACATTCGCGTCCAGCGAGGATGTTCAGCGCACGGCAGCGGTCGTGGCTGCCGACGAGGTTCATCAGCGCGTAACGGAACTGCGCCGGGTAAACTTCCTCCTGATGGTGGATCAGGCGCACGAAGGTGCTGGCGGACGTTTTGCCCATCACAAAGTTGAGAATCGCCTCGCGCACGGGGTAGTTCATCACGCTGTCGAGCGTGTCGCCTGTGCAGTAGCAGCGCGTTTCGCCGTAAGCAACCTTGTTGCTCGCGTCCTCCCACACTTCGCCCAAGACAACGGCTTCCGGGTCAGCGGCCTTTGCGGCGGCGCGCAGCTTGCGCAGGAAGTCCACCGGCAATTCGTCCGCCACATCCAGCCGCCAGCCGCAGCTGCCCGCCTCAATCCAACGCGGCACAACACCCTCGTGCGGCTGGAACATGAACTTCTGGTATTCCGGATTGTCCTTGCGCAGCTCTGGCAGGGAGAGAATGCCCCACCATGCCTTGTAGTCTTCCGGATAGTGGTTGAAGGTGTACCAGTCGTAGTAGGGGGAGGATTGCCCCTGATAGGCGCCGAGCGTCGGATAATGCCCGAAGTGGTTGAAGTACACGCTGTCTTCGCCCGTGTGGGAAAATACGCCGTCGAGCATCACGCGGATGCCGACTTTCTTCGCCGCTTCGCACAGTTCGGTGAATTCCGTGTTCGTGCCGCACAGCGGGTCAACCTGCGTGTAGTTGCCCGTGTCGTAGCGGTGATTCGACCGTGCGCGGAAAATCGGGTTCAGGTAGATAATGTCGATGCCCATGTCCTTCAGGTAGGGCAGCTTCTCCTGAATGCCGGTCAGCGTGCCGCCATAGAAGTCCAGCTCCTGGTATTTGCCGCCGCGCAGGTCGCCCACACCCAGCAGCTCTTCATCCCAATTCTGGTGGACATAGCGGTCTTTGCGGTCATCAACGGCTTTTGTTGGCGCATGGCGGAAACGGTCAGGGAAAATCTGGTAGATATTCGCCCCGTGGAAGGCTTCCGGCGTCTTGTAAGCCGGGTCGTAGAGCGTAATCTGGAAGAATTCCGGCTCGCCGTGGTCATACGCGACACCGACGCCGCCAAGTTTGTCCGGCTGGTTGCCATAGCGGATGGTGCGGCCGTCCTTGCGGTAAATCAGGAAGTAATACCAGAAAAGCCCCGGCGTGGTCGGCAGGGGAATGGCAACTTCCCAGACATGCTCAGCGGTCGGCAGCATGGTGTAGCAAAGTTCTTCCGTCATCCAAGTGCGCAGGACGACGCTCGTCGCTTCGTCGCAGTGCAGGCGAATCAGAACATTGCTGCCAGCCGGAGCAGGGCCGGACGGCGTGCGATAAAATTCGTTGTGGGAATCGTGCAGCAGCATGATATCCATCCATCCAATCATCAATAATTGCGGAAACACGGCAAAAAAGCCCGAAATGCTCCGGACTTTTGAACCGGGAGCACTGCGGATGGATATTTTTCCGCAGTGCTCTCAAAAATATGCAGTTTACCCCTTGCGCTTGAGCGGGTCAAGATGCCAAATGGTGTCGTTGTACTCGCGAATCGTGCGGTCGGAGGAGAAGACACCGGACATTGCGGTATTGATGACTGCCATGCGGTTCCACTTGTCGCGGTCGGCATAATCCGCGTCGATGCGGCGCTGCGCCATCGAGTACGAGCCGAAGTCCTTCAGGACGAAGAACGGATCGGCCATGTTGCCCCAGTCGCCAATCAGCAGACTGTGATACAAATCCTGTAGGGCGCTCGGCGCGTCCGGCAGCACGGTGCCGTCGATCATCTGGGTCAACGCCAGACGCAGTTCCTGATTCGTCTCAAAGATGGTCATCGGGTTGTAGTTGCGCTCACGGTACATATCAAGCACCGTGTCGGAACGCATACCGAAGATGTAGATGTTATCCATGCCGACCTGCTCGGAAATCTCGACGTTTGCGCCGTCCATCGTGCCGATCGTGATGGCACCGTTCATCATGTACTTCATGTTGCCCGTGCCGCTGGCTTCCTTGGACGCGGTGGAAATCTGTTCGGAGATTTCGGTTGCCGGAATCAGCATCTGCGCGCTGGACACGTCGTAGTTTTCGAGGAAGACGACCTGCAGCATCTTGCTGGCGCGCGGATGCTTGGCAATCAGCGCGGACAGACCGTTGATGAAGCGGATAATCTGCTTGGCGCGGTTGTAGCCCGGCGCTGCCTTCGAGCCGAAGATGAACACACGCGGGTGCATGGTGAAGTTCGGGTCATTGACGATGCGGTTGTACAGCACAAGGATGTGCAAAGCGTTGAGCATCTGACGCTTGTATTCGTGCAGCCGCTTGGACTGTGCGTCGAAGATGAAGTTCGGGTCAACGATTGCGCCCTGATGTTCTTTCAGGAAATTCGACAGGCGAACCTTGTTGTTGTGCTTAATCTTCTCAAACTGCTCGCGGAACGCCGCGTCGTCAGCATAGGGCGCAAGGTCATGCAGCAGTTCCGGATCTTTCACCCAGTCTGTGCCGATGGTGTCGCAGATAAGCTTGGTCAGTTCCGGGTTGCACGCCATCAGCCAGCGGCGATGCGTGATGCCGTTGGTAATTGCGCTGAACTTCTCCGGCATAACGAGGTAGAAGTCGTGGAACGTCTCCTGCTTGAGGATATCGCCGTGCAGCTTGCTCACGCCGTTGGTGGAGAACGTCATGGCAACGCACAGGTTCGCCATGTGGATGTAACCGTAGGCAATAATTGCCATGCGACCCACGCGCTCCGCCTCGCCGGGGAAGAAGTTCCACAGGCGCGCGCAGAGACGCTTGTTCATTTCCACCAGAATTTGATAGATGCGCGGCAGCAGGCTCTTCACCATGTCTTCCGGCCACTTTTCGAGCGCTTCCGCCATGATGGTGTGGTTGGTGTACGCCATCGTACGGCTGACAATCTGCTGCGCTTCGTCCCAGCCCAAGCCTTCTTCGTCCATCAGCAGGCGCATCAGTTCCGGAATCGCCAGACCCGGGTGCGTGTCGTTGATGTGGATGACGACCTTCTGCGGCAGCTTGCTCCAGTTCGTGCCGTTGAGCTTCTTGAAGTCCTTGAGGATGTACTGGAGAGTGGCGGAGGTGAAGAAATACTGCTGCTTCAAGCGGAGCAGTTTGCCTTCGTAATGGTTGTCTTCGGGGTAGAGGATGTTGGAGATGGCTTCCGCCAGTTCCTTTTCCTCCGACGCCTGCACATAGTGACCGTGGTTGAAGTCGCTCAGGTCAATGCGCTTCGGGGCGCGGGCGCTCCACAGGCGCAGACTGTTGACGGTGGAGGTGTCATAGCCCACCAGCGGCATGTCGTAGGGAACAGCCTCGACCGTGTTGTAGCCGACGTGACGGAACACCGTGCGGCCGTTCTCGTTGCCCATTTCAACGTGACCGTTGAAGTGCACCTCGCAGGCATCCTCCATTACGGGCATTTCCCACACGTTGCCGTTGCCCAGCCAGTAGTCCGGCAGCTCGACCTGCTGACCGTCCACAATCTTCTGGCGGAACAGACCGTATTCATAGCGGATGGAGCAGCCCATCGCGGGCAGGTCAAGGGACGCCAGCGAGTCCATGAAGCACGCTGCCAGACGGCCCAGACCGCCGTTGCCCAGCGCGGGTTCAGGCTCTTCCTGAAGCACCTTGTCCACGTCGATGTGCAGTTCGTCCAGTGCCTGCTTGTAGGCATCGAGCGAGACGAGGTTCAGGATGTTGGTGTATAGGCTGCGGCCCATCAGAAATTCCACGGAGAGGTAAAATAGACGCTTGTTGTTGTTCGTCTTGCGTTCTTCGCGGGAAATCATCCATTTCTGCATGATCTGGTCGCGGACGGTGGAAGCCAGTGCGCGATAAATCTGCCCATTCGATGCTTCCTCGATGGTGCGGCCGTTATAGCGCTGCAGCTTGCCGATAATGGATGCCTTGATGGAATCCTTGTCAAAAGATGTCGTAGGCATGGGAATCCTCCTTTTTATTTGCAAAGGGGCTTTCGTGGAATGCCGTTGAATGCCCTGCTCAGGAATCAAACATTGCAATGCAAAATCATTGTTTGCATTGCCGTTGTGTATCATACCACAGAAATGGGAAAATGACAAGTGTGCTTCCCGCCAGCTTCCACGACAATCTGTCTAAAAACGCCCAAATCCGCCAAAGAACGCTGACGAAAAGTATCGAAAACACCGAGAACCCATTGTTTTAGCAGGAAAAACCGGGCTGCACAAGGGTTCGCAGCCCGGAAATGCCACCGTAAATAATTGTGCCGATTATTGCAGCAGATACAAACAGGTTACATACAGCCCAATGCACAGCAGCAGCAGCCCGAAGGAAATGCTCACGCTCATGCTGCGGATGCCGCTGGAAACTTCACGGAAGGAAGCGTCCAGCACATACTCGAAGTCCGTGCGCATCGGGTGGCGGTGCAGAATCGTGCGGTTAAGCAGCCGAGCCAGTGCATTCAGCGCGCGCCCCAGCGTGTAGGTGAAGCGGTTGCCGACAGGTACGGGCTTGCGCGTCTTGCGCATCCGGAAGATGGTCGCGCGGCTTGCCATCACGAGGTTTTCCGGCAGCTCCGCAATGAAGCGGAACACCAGTGTCAGCACCTGCGGCAGCAGCGTCAGCAGCAGCGGACGGTAGACGGCGTTCTCCAAGTCGAGCTTCTCATTCCAGCGGTTGACGTACAGGCGTACGCCGCTTTCGTCCTTGCGCGTCAGCAGCGGCAGGACAATCAGCAGATACACCGCCGCGCCGATGATGATGGAAATCGCCGCGCCCTGCAGGTTCTCCGCCGAGAAGTACGCAATCGCTTCCTTCAGCGCGTGTACGCCGAAGAACGACGCGCTCTTTGCCCCGAACGGCGTGAGCAGCAGCCCCGGCAGTGCGCCCAGGAAGGGGAGCGCCGCCGCACTGCCCAGCAGCGCAAACGCGGTTGTGCCGTTCATGTAGTGCGTCATGCCGTCGAATTCCGCCTGACGGGTCGGGTGCTTCTGCCAGAAAATGCAGATGTACAGCTTCACCATGTACGCGACGGTCAGTCCGCCGCTGATGAGGAAGAGTACCTCAATCGCCTTGTAGCCCATCCACGCGCTGCCAGCTGCCTGCATTTCGCCAATCAGCTCCAGCAGCCCTTCGTGCAGCAGACTCTTGCTGTTGTATCCGCTGCCCAGCGGCGGGATGCACGCAATGCTCAGCGCCCCCAGCAGGAACGCAATGTGCAGCAGCGGCTTTTTGCGCCCGAAGCCGCGGATATCATCAAGATTCAGCGCGTGCAGGTTCATGTACACCACGCCCGCCGCGATGAACAGCGTCAGCTTGATGAGCGAGTGGTTCAGCATGTGCATCACGCTGCCATACGCCGCCAGCGTGCCTTCGTCGCCCAGCAGCACCATCACCGACAGCCCCAGCGTGATGAAGCCGATTTGGCTCATCGACGAGCAGGCGAGCGTCCGCTTGAGGTCGGTGGAGAACAGCGCCAGCAGTGCGCCGAGGAACATCGTAATCGCGGCGAAAATCATCAGCGCGTTGCCGAACGCGGCATTGCCCTGCATCAGGTTCGCGCACAGAACAATCAGCCCGAACACGCCGGATTTGGTCAGGATGCCCGACAAAAGCGCTGACGCGGGCGCAGGCGCAACCGGGTGCGCTTTCGGCAGCCAGATATGCAGCGGGAACAGACCAGCCTTCGCGCCAAAGCCGACCAGCGTCAGCCATACCGCGACGGTCACGTCCTGCTGCCCCATGGCGGCGCGCAGGGACGCAAAGTCGAGTGTCCCCAGCTGATGCTGCAAGAGGAACAAGCCCATCAACGTCGTCAGACCGCCGATGACCGCCACCGCAAGGTACGTCGCCGCCGCCCGGAGCGCGCCCGGCGTTTCCTCCTGCGCGACCCACGCATAGCTGGCAAACGACATGATTTCAAAGAACAGAAACGTCGTGCCGAGGTTGTCCGAGAGGAACACGCCCAGCGTCGCACCGAGCGTCATCAGCGTGAAGAAGCTGTATCGCGCTTTGTTGCCGTGATGCTGGAAGTATTCCGGCGCAAACAGCCCCGTCATCATCCACATGAAGGCGGCGACGCAGCTGTACAGCCCGCGGAAGCCGTCCGCACGCAGGTACAGCCCCAGCCCGCAAAAGCCGGGCAGGGCGACTTCGCCCTCCGGCAGGAACAGCAGCACCACGCTCAGCGCGAAAATCACAATGCCCGTGATGCTCACGAACCCGTTCATCGTGCGTTCATCCCGGCGGCCAAGCATATAGGCGATGATGGCGGCGAGGAAGGGCAGGAAGGTCAGCAAAATCAGAATCCACGATGTCATCTTTCTTTCCTCCTGTCCTTAGAAAATCACACCGGCGGCAATATTCCGCAGGAATGTCACCAGCGGCTGCGACCACAGCCCCAGACCTATCATCAGCACGCACAAAATCCCCATCGGCAAGAGCATCATCCAGCTGGGATCGAGCTTCTGCCCCGCCAATTGCGCCTGATCCGCGTTGAGCGGGCGGAAGTACATCGGCAGCGCGGCGGTGAAGAGGTAAATTGCCGTCAGAATGGCGGAGATGATGAGGCAGACAATCGCGACGGTTCCCATTGGCAGCTCCGTGGCGGACGCGGCGGTCAGCAGATTCCACTTGCTGACGAAGCCTGCCAGCGGCGGCGTGCCGACCAACGCAATGCTGCCCAGCAGGAAGATGCCGCACGTCGCAGGCATAATCCTGCTGTATCCGCGCAGATCCTGCACATACTCCTTGCCGGTCTTGATGAGAATCGCGCCCGCGCAGTAGAACAGCGTAATCTTGATCACACCGTGAATCACCAGATGGCTCAAGCTGCCCGTCATGCCGTCGGGGGTCATCAGCGCCGCGCCCATGAGCATGTAGGACAGGTTGGAGATGGTCGAGTACGCCAGACGGCGCTTGAAGTGCTGCTCGCGAACCGCCATTGTCGAACCGAAGAGAATCGTGAAGCAGCTAAGCAGCAAAGCGACCGTCTGCGCCCACGTCCCGTAGAGGAACGACGCGCCGAAGGAGTAGTAAATCACGCGCAGGACGGCGTACGCGCCCGCGTTGACGACCGCCACCGCGTGCAGCAGCGCTGTCACGGGCGTCGGGGCGACAGAAGCCGCCGGCAGCCATGCGTACATCGGGAAAACAGCCGCTTTCGTGCCGAAACCGACGAACGCCAGCAGGAACACGAATTTCAGCAGTTCTTCCATCCCGCTGATTTTTTCCGCATCCAGCACGCCGCCGAGGACAAAGTCCGTTGTCGTGCCGTAGTAGATGATGAACACCAGCGCAATGAACGCCAGCGCCGCGCCGGAGATGGAGAAGGTGAGGTACTTGCGCCCCGCGCGGATGGACATGGTGTCCTTCTTGTGGATGACAAGCGGCAGGGTAATCAGCGTCAGGCACTCATAAAAGACGTAGAGCGAGAACAAGTTCGCCGAGAACGCGACGGCCAGCGTGACGGCGTAGCTCATCGTGTAGTAGCTGAAGAACGTGTTTGGGCGCTCCTCGTGCTGCATGTATTCAAAGCCGTACAGCGACGCCAGCGGCCAGAGGATGGATACCAGCCCTGCGAAAATGCAGCTCATGCCGTCCACACGGAACGCAAACGCCAGCTCGCTGTTCATGTGGCAGAGGACGTAGGTGGTATCCGTGCGGGTGAGCAGCAGCACCCACGTCAGGATGCTCGTCGCCAGCACGATGGTTTCAACGTAGATTCCGCGGGATTTCGCGCTGGAAAAGCGCATCAGTCCCATTGCCGCGCCGCCAAGCATGGGCAGCGCGATGGTCAAGAATAACAGCATATGCGCTTCCTCCTTACAGCAGTGCGGTCAAAATGGGGGAAAGAAGGCCAGTCAGCAGCGACGGGAACATGCCCAGCGCCACTGACAGCACGGTCAGCACCAGCATGGGAATGAGCATCGACGCGGACGCTTCGCACTTTTCACCGACGTGCGCGTCTTTTCCGGGGAAGAATCCGCGCAGAACAATCGGCATCAGGTAGCCAGCCGTCAACAGGGCGGAGAGCAGCAGCACAACGGGCCCGAACCAGTTCAGCCATGAAGCCACGCCCGTCATGGCAAGGCTGCCCTGCGCCAGCTCCCACTTGCTGAAAAAGCCCAGACACGGCGGAATGCCAATCAGCCCAAGGCTTCCAATCGCGAAGCACCACATCGTGACCGGCATCCGCTTGCCGATACCACGGAGGGCATCCACCTGCGCTTCGCCCGTTTTCAGGATGACTGCGCCAGCGCCCATGAACAGCACGTCCTTGACCAGCGAGTGGCACACGACGTGCAGCATGGCGCCGAGCAGCCCCAGCGGATGCAGCGTGCTCAACCCGAACACGATGTAGCTCACCTGACTGACCGTAGACCATGCCAGCCGCTTTTTGAGGTGATGCTCCCGGTACGCCAGCAGCGAACCGATGAAAACCGTCAAGAGCGAGAGCGCCATCAGCGCCGTCTGCACCCACGTTCCGCGCAGATTCTGTGCGCCGAGGAAGCAGTAAATGACGCGCAAAAGACCCAGCACGCCCGCTTTCGTAATGACGCCGGACAGCACCGCCGACGCCGGGGAAGGCGCGGCCGGGTGCGCCGTCGGCAGCCAGCCATGCATCGGGAACATGCCCGCCTTGGTGCCGAAGCCGATGATGACCAGGAACGTAATCAGCAGCAGTCCGCTCGGGGCGCTCGCCGCGGTCTCCACGCCGCCCGGCACGAACGTCACCGTTCCGAGATAGTTGCTGAAGAAGAAGATGCCCAGCAGACCGAGCATCGCGCCGAAGATGGAGTACACGAGGTACTTGATGCCCGCGGCGACCGCCTGCGGCGTGCGCTCGTGAACGACCATCGGCACGGACAGCAGCGTCATCAGCTCGTAGAACACATACAGCGTGACCATCGAGCCTGCATAGCACTGACCAATCAGTGCGGACAGCACACACATGTAGAACACCTGATAGAGACGTTCGTTGTCGTCATGCCCCATGTATTCGCGCGCGAATACGCTGGAAAGCAGCCACATCGTGCTCATCAGCACGGAGAAGATGCAGCCTG
>ERZ1027048.395-NODE-395-length-12906-cov-19.856820_pt1 | contig 12906 bp, 10 predicted proteins | sample MGYA00519430_ERZ1027048 | MGnify/ENA primary metagenome ERZ1027048 (study PRJEB26926, sample SAMN06164594) | human gut metagenome | biome: ENVO:00009003; feature: ENVO:2100002; material: ENVO:00002003 | host: Homo sapiens | place: USA | collected 2012 ...
TGCTTACAAGTGGGAAGATTTCAAGAAAAACAGTGACGGCATGGTACCTGTTGTCGTGCAGGATTATCGTACCCGGGAAGTTCTGATGATGGCTTATATGAATGAGGAGGCTTACGAGCAGACACTGAAGTTGGGCAAAATGACTTACTACAGCAGAAGCAGACAGGAATTGTGGCTGAAGGGCCTTACCAGCGGACACTACCAGTATGTGAAGGAATTGGTGGCCGACTGCGATATGGATACGATCCTTGCTAAGGTATCCCAGATCGGTGCTGCCTGCCATACCGGCAGCAAGAGCTGTTTCTTTAACGAGATCACAAAAAAGGATTATGAAGAAAGCAGCAACCCCTTACAGGTATTCGAGGAAGTATTCGATGTGATCAAGGACCGTAAGGTTCACCCCAAGGAAGGTTCTTATACCAATTATTTATTTGACAAGGGCATTGACAAGATCCTTAAGAAATTGGGAGAAGAGGCAACAGAGATCGTGATTGCTGCGAAAAATCCCAACCCCAATGAAGTCAAATACGAGATCAGTGATTTCCTGTATCATATGATGGTACTGATGGCAGAAAAAGACGTCACCTGGGAAGAGATCACCACAGAACTTGCAAACCGTTAACCACCGTCTCCACCCAGGTCTTCAGACCGGCACCGTAATCGACTCCGGTCACATACTGAAAGATCTGATCCATGGAGATACCCGCAAAACATTTCTTATTTTGATCCAATAACAGAATCGTCAGAAACAATACTCCGGCCAGAGCAAGACGAATCCGGAAGGTACCGCCGCTATGCGATGCGGTCTCCGACAGATCCTCCTGCTCCGGCTTTATTTCTGTCTGTCTGCGCATTTGCTGCAAAAGTTGTGCTGTATTCTTATCATCCAATGGTTCCAAAAAAATTCCTCCCTATTGACCATGCTTTGCAGTTCATATTTATGTACCTTTTGGTACTGGCAGAACTTATTTTTATAAGGTATAATAAAATAATAATAAAATCATTCCGGGAGAGATCATGGCAGAACAGACAGGAAAAGCATTAGCAGATAAAATACAAAAAAATATTCAAAAGGTACTGGTAGGCAGGGAAAAAGTGACAGAGCTTCTGCTTACCGCACTGATCGCCGACGGACATGTGCTGTTAGAGGATGTTCCCGGTACCGGCAAGACCAAGCTTGCCAAGGCACTGGCAAAGTCTCTGGATGTGCAGTTCTCCCGGGTGCAGTTCACCCCGGATCTGTTGCCAGGCGACATCACGGGCATCAATGTCTATGACCGACAGAAGAATGAATTCACCCTGCGAAAAGGTCCGGTATTTACCAATATTCTGCTGGCGGACGAATTGAATCGTGCCACCCCCAGGACCCAGGCGGGGCTGTTAGAGTGCATGGAAGAGCGGCAAGTGACCATCGATGGCGTGTCCTATACGCCTGGAGAGCCGTTTTTCGTCATTGCCACAGAGAACCCCATAGAAAGTGCGGGAGTCTTCCCCCTGCCGGAGGCGCAGTTAGACCGTTTTCTTATGAAACTGTCCATGAATCTTCCGGACAGGGAAGAGGAACTGCGGATTTTGGAATTATACATGGAAGAAGATCCGTTACAGAACTTAGTATCTGTTGTTACCCCAAAAGAGTTGTTGGAAGCCCGTAGGGAAGCAGCAAAAGTATTTGTTCATCCCTGCATCCGGGAATATATGGTACAGATCGTGGAAGCCACGCGAAGTGCGGAAGGGATTCTTGCCGGTGTCAGCCCCAGAGGTACCCTCGGTCTGTTACGCTGTGTGAAAGCCTATGCTTACTTACAGGGAAGGAAGTATTGTCTGCCGGATGATGTCCGTATTCTTGCGGTTCCGGTACTGGCTCACAGACTGGTATGCGGTATGGGGGCTTTTGCCGGCACGAACGCCGGAAGGATAGAGGCAATTCTATCCTCCATTCCCGTGCCCACAGAAAGGTTTGAACCATGATACAACTGCTGGGAATTCTCGTAGTTGCCCTGCTTTTGTATCTGGGGCAGAAAACGATCTATCAGAAAGTATGGCATAAGAACTTAAGGGTTCGCCTGTCTTTTCAGGAAGAAGGCATTTGGGAAGGACAGGAAAGCACCCTGTCAGAGATCATAGAGAATCAGAAAAAGCTTCCTCTTACCATGCTGAAAGTCAAATTTCAGACCGACAGACATCTGTTGTTTGCAGACACCAAAGGTTCCCGTACCACAGATAAGTTTTACCGAAATGATATTTTCCAGATCGGCGCTTTAGAAAAGGTGACCAGAGTGTTACGCTTTACCGCCGGCAGGCGAGGCTATTACACCATCGCAGAAGCGGATCTTGTGGCATCGGATCTGTTCCTGACCGCACAGTACACCGCAGCGACCGATATCGGTCACTGTAGTCTCTATGTCTATCCGAAGCCTTTTTCACATCCTGCGTTTCGACAGTCTCTGAAGCAGCTGAGCGGGCAAGTCCTGGCGAAGAGACATCTGCTGGAGGATCCTTTTGAATACCGGGGCATCCGGGAATATCAGCCTCAGGATGATTTAAAAAGTATCAACTGGAAAGCCACCGCCCGCACCGGAGAATTTAAGGTCAATCAGAAGAATTACAGTGCTGAGAAATCCGTCCGCATTTTTATCAATCTGGAGGATACCGGAATCCTGAAAAAAGAGGACTGTGTGGAGGCAAGCTTACAGATTGCCACAGCGCTGTTGCTTTTATTTTTAGAACAGGGGATGCAGGTAGCGGTATATTGTAACGGCGTGGATGTGCTTCATAACGAACCCTGTATTTTGGAAGCCGGTGGCGGTATCAGGCAGCGGGAGGCGGTACTTCGGTCATTTGCTCTGATCGATACTTCTAAGCCCGTGCGGTCTTTTTCGGAATTGTTCAGTTCCCGGTTATCAGAGGCTTCCGGTGCGCTCATGACCTGCATTGTATCCCCCAACGCGTACGACGATTTTGCATCATTGATCCTGCAGTATCACACGCGCCATCCGGATATGAAATGGTTCCTTCCTTATTCCGGAACAGTACCTCCGGAGATGGAAGAGGAGTTGAGATCGTTGATCACATTTATTTCCCTGCGGGAAGAAAGTGTCTGAATGTGAAAGAATTATTAACGGATTTATTCAATCAATTATGTTTTTATCCCTTTGCTATGGCATCGGCGAGCCTTCTTGCAGCATTATCCCCACAAAAGCGTCCTTCCATGGTTTTGTGGATGTTAGGGGCATTTCCCTTGTTTTTTCTGTACTATGTGAGAAAACGCAGTAAACATTTACCGATGCTTCTTTTGTTACACGGTCTTGTCGTAGTGCTTTTATATATACTGCCTGCGGCAAACGGTGTGAACAGAGGCGTAAGACTGCTTGTTGGATGCGGCTTTGTGATCTATTCTCTGTGGCTGCGGTTTCGGACACAGGATTCCTTGTCAGAACCTCTTTCCCTGCCGTTAGCATTCGGTATATCTTTTTTATGCCTGTTTTTACAGCATTATCAAGGGGATGATACCTGGGATCTTTATTATCGCATGAGTCTGATCCTGGTCTTTTTGCTGTATGCCGTGATCCTGTTTTTGCAATCCTATGAGGATTTTCTTACCGTGAACCGCTTAAGCACCGGCAAGATCCCATTTCAAGAGATTTTCCGTTCGGGAATCCGCAGTACGACTACCTTTGTGCTGCTTTCCGGAATGGTGCTTTTTCTGATTTCGCAGTTTGCCTGGCTGAAACCGTTTTTACAGGTCCTGCGAAGCGGACTTCTTATGGTGTTGCGTTTCCTGTTCGAACTGCTTCCCGCGGACACCACAGAACCGGAAGTTATTATCGAACAGAACGCAGGCAGCGGCGAAATGCCGCTCTTAGAGAGCGAAGATCCTTTTATTCTGTGGGTGATCCTGGAATATATTGCCATTATTGCACTTTTAATCGTTTCTGTTTATATTCTGTACCGCGGTATTCGGAAGCTCATCGCATTTTTGCAGGACAGAATGCATTTTCTGCCGGAATCCGAAAAAGAAGCGATGACGGAGAACAGTGACATAAGAGAACGCCTGGAGGGAATATCCGGCAGGTCCGTTTCCGGTGATCAAAAAAGGTTCTCTTTTCTTTTCCCGGACGCCGCGCAGAAGATCCGGCACATGTATCAGAAAAAAATAAACTCCTGCGGGCTTGCAAAGATGAGCATCCCATTTTATACTGCTAGAGATGCGCAAAAAGCTCTCGGCATTACGGGAATGGCGGAAATCTATGAGAAAGCCAGATATTCCGGGATTCCCTGCACGGAGGAAGATGTCCGGCAGATGAAAAATAAATTGAGGTAAATATTGATTATGAACGAAAAATTAGCATTAAGCGATGATATTCTGATGAAGATTGAAAAACCTGCCCGTTACATCGGCAACGAAGTGAACGCGGTGGTGAAGGACTTAGAAAATATAGATGTCCGTTTCTGTATGTGCTTCCCCGATGTCTACGAGATCGGCATGTCCCATCTGGGCATTCAGATCCTGTACGGCATGCTCAACTCCTGGGACGATGTCTGGTGTGAGAGAGTCTATTCTCCCTGGGTGGATTTAGATGCCATCATGCGTAGGGAAAACATCCCTCTGTTTGCCCTGGAGAGTCAGGATCCGGTAAAGGATTTTGATTTCCTGGGAATCACCATCCAGTACGAGATGTGCTATACGAATATATTGCAGGTCCTGGATCTTGCACAGATTCCGCTGCTTGCAGAAGAACGCGGGGATGATTGTCCCATTGTCATCGGTGGCGGTCCCTGCACCTATAATCCGGAACCCATTGCAGACTTTTTCGATATCTTCTATATCGGTGAAGGCGAGACCCAGTATCGTCCACTGATCGATCTGTATAAAAAGTGCAGAGAAGAGAAGGTGGGAAGAGAAGAATTCTTACGCCGTGCTGCGAAGCTGCCCGGCATGTATGTTCCCAGATTCTATGAGACTGCTTATCATGAGGACGGCACCATCGCTTCCTTTCGCCCGACCGAAGAGGGGATTTCCGCTACGATCCGCAAGGAACTGGTGACGGATATGACCGACAGCTTTTATCCCATGAAGCCCGTGGTACCTTACATTAAGGTCACACAGGACAGAGTGGTCTTAGAGATTCAGAGAGGCTGTATCCGCGGATGCCGTTTCTGCCAGGCTGGGCAGCTGTATCGTCCGGTCAGAGAGCGTGACGTGGAAGTATTGAAAAAATACGCCATGGAGATGCTGAAAAATACCGGTCACGAGGAGATCTCCTTAAGCTCCTTAAGCTCCAGTGATTACAGCAAACTGCCGGAACTGATTGATTTCCTGATGGAAGAATGCAACAAGAGACATATCAATATCTCCCTGCCGTCCTTACGTATTGATGCCTTTTCCCTGGATGTCATGAGTAAGGTGCAGGATGTGAAAAAATCCAGCCTGACCTTCGCACCGGAGGCCGGCAGCCAGAGACTGCGTGATGTCATCAATAAAGGATTGACGGAAGAAGTGATCCTGCATGGTTCCGCGCTGGCTTTCGAGGGCGGCTGGACCAGAGTCAAGCTGTATTTCATGCTGGGACATCCCACCGAAACCGAGGAGGATATCCGCGGCATTGCTGAACTGTCCAATAAGATCGCAGCCACTTTCTTCGATACGGTCCCGAAGGAGAAACGTGTCAACGGCAGAGTACAGATTGTCACCAGTACCTCCTTCTTCGTACCGAAGCCCTTTACTCCATTCCAGTGGGCACCCCAGTGTACCAAGGAAGAATTCGTGGAAAAGGCGTATCTGACCAGAAAAGCCATCTCCGAACAGTTGAACCAGAAGAGTATCAAGTACAACTGGCACGAAGCGGATGTCAGTGTCTTAGAAGGTGTGCTGGCAAGAGGCGACAGAAGATTGTCCCAGGTGCTTTTATATGTTTATAACAAGGGCTGCTTCTACGATGCCTGGAGCGAATACTTCCACAATGATGTCTGGATGGAAGCCTTCGCTGCCTGCGGTCTGGATCCGGATTTCTATTCCCACAGAGAACGACCCCTGGACGAGATCCTGCCCTGGGATTTCCTGGACTGCGGTGTCTCCCGTTCTTTCCTGGAGAGAGAATGGCAGAAGGCGAAAAACGAGACGATCTCACCGAACTGCAAACAGGCATGTCAGGGTTGCGGTGCTGCCAGATTCGGCTGCGGTATCTGCGTAGAGCCCAGAGACTGATCGTACGAGACACACCCTTATGGCACGTTATTGAATGTTGAAGAATAAGAAGAAAGGGAATTGCAGGTCTTTCAAGAAAGACCGCATAGAAATCTGACAGAAATTATGAAATTAAGAATTAAATTCAAAAAATACGGACCGGTACGTTTTATCGGCCATCTGGATGTAATGCGTTTTTTCCAGAAAGCCAACCGCAGAGCAGAACTGGACGTAGCCTATACCGGAGGCTTCAGCCCCCATCAGATCATGTCCTTCGCAGCACCTTTGGGCGTGGGACTGACCAGTAACGGAGAATATATGGATCTGGAGGTGCATTCCCTGACTTCCTGCGAGGATGTTAAGACACGGCTCAATGCCGCATCTGTACCCGGCATTGAGATCACTTCCGTGAAGATCCTGCCGGATAAGGCAGGAAATGCCATGGCAAGCGTGGCTGCCGCCGGATATACCGTAATCTTCCGGGAGGGCAGAGGTCCTCATTTTGATCTGGCAGCTGCTGTGGAACGCTTCCTTAAAAAGGACGAGATCCTGATCACCAAGGAGACCAAAAAAGGCAGCCGGGAAATCAATTTAAAAGAAGGCATCTACGAGATGAAAGCCGTGGATGGTAACAGCCTGTATCTGCTGGTAGATGCATCCAGCGCCGGAAATATCAAACCGATGCAGGTAGTGGAGGCATTATTTGCGGAAAATGGAGAACCCCTCCCTGAGAATGCCCTTATGGTCAACAGAGAAGAGACCTATTTAAGAAGCGATGCCTTAGAACTGCTTCCCTTAGATGCGATCGGTTATGACAGCGAAGAAGCTTACAAAGCAGCTTCCGGAGATGCCGAATGAGCCGCAGTCTCACCGGCGGCAGACCGGCAAGAGAGAAAGAAGTAAATGAGATCCGTAAGAGCACGGACTGTACCGCTGGGAAAATGATCTTTACGAAGCTTCGGGATAAAAATGTGGCATTACTTGTGAACTCCGGTGGAATTGCCGCTGTGCGGGTGCTACGTTCGAATGCCAGTAAGATTGGCGGAATCTACCTGGGAAAAATACAGAATGTGGCGAAAAACATCGATGCCTGTTTCGTGGAGATTGCGCCCGGGGAACTGTGCTTTCTGCCACTACGGGAAGCAGGCACGGCACGTCTTACCAACAGACAGCCGGACGGAAGCTTAAAAGCCGGGGATGAACTGGTGGTCATGGTCACCAGAGATGCCCAGAAGACGAAACGCGCTTCCGTTACCACAGATTATTCCCGGATGAAGCAGCAGCTTATCAAAAACGGATCTACCTCTGAGAACGTGTCTGAAGCCCTTCAGAGCCTTTTGAACCAGGCGAACCATAAAGTATGCCTCACCTGTCTTCTTGCGCCTTCTGAAGTCATCTACGAGGTGTTGGAGCAGTTGGCAGATCCATCGGAATACAGTGAAGTCCTTACGGATGACCCGGAGATCTTCCACAAGCTTTCCGAAAGCAGTCATCCGCTTTTGCAGCAGAAGAACCTCCGGTTGTATGATGATCCTGCCATTTCCCTGCGTCTTTTATATTCTCTCGAACGGGGAATGGATGAGGCACTGGATACAAGAGTCTGGCTGAAATGCGGCGGATATCTGGTCATTGAGCCCACGGAAGCCATGACAGTCATCGATGTCAATTCCGGCAAAAATGAATCTAAGAAGATGGGAGAAGAGACCTATTATCAGGTCAATGCCGAAGCGGCAGAAGAGGTTGCAAGACAGTTACGTCTTCGGAATCTGTCCGGTATCATTATTGTAGACTTCATCAATATGGCAGAAAAGGAAAATCGTCAGAAACTGCTGGAATACCTGAAAATGCTGACCACACAGGATCCTCAGCATCCCCGGATCGTGGATATGACACCACTTGGTCTGGTGGAGATCACCCGTAAAAAGTCCCATCCCACCCTGGCGGAACAATGGAAAAAAATATAAAAACCTGTTTATAAACCAGTCAACACTCGTTTGGCTGGTTTTTTGTTATATTTCACAATTTCAGGAAACTCTTTTTAGTAAAAACGTTTCTTGAATATTCCCTGTTAAAATGCTACTCTTTTATCAAAGGAAACGTAATTTTAAATTTAAGTTTCCAAAGAAGTATAGAAACAATTCTAATCTAAAGACGGAGGAAAACCTATGGATACCACAGATACTCTGCAAAAAACATTTTGGATGCCACCCTTCGTGTCTTCGATCGGAAAGGGCTGAAGTTCACGATGGATGACCTGGCAAAGGAACTTTCCATCAGCAAAAAGACCATCTACACCGTCTATGACGATAAAGAAGCACTGTTCCTTGCCATGGTAGATTATATTTTTGATTCGATCAAGGAAAGCGAACAGATGATCCTGACGGATCCTGCGCTGGGAACCATCGAAAAGCTGCACCGCATCTTAGGTGTCCTGCCGGAAGGCTATCAGAATATTGACCTCAGAAAGCTGTATTCCCTACGGGACAAATATCCTAAGATCTATCATAAAGTGGAGCTTCGTTTAGAGACCGGCTGGGAGCCTACGATCCAGCTGATCGAGACAGGCATGGCAGAGGGCAGTATCCGCCCGGTTCCCATCTGTCTGGTGAAAATGATGCTGGAAGCCTCCATTGAGCAGTTTTTCCAGAGAGATATCCTCGCACAGAATCATCTGACTTACGTGGACGCCTTAAACGAGGTCGTAAATATTCTCATGTACGGAATCACACAGAGACAGTAAATACGCAGACAAAAAGGGAGAAGAACTTATGACACATAGATTTTACTTAAACGACGACTGGCTGTTCACTGAACAGTTTGAGGACAATTTAGTGGCACCGGAATATCCGGAAAACACGCTGCAGCCGGTACGTCTGCCGCATACCTGTAAGGAGACCCCGTTTCATTATTTTGACGAATCCCTCTACCAGATGGTCAGCGGATACAGGCGCCATCTCCTGATTCCAAAGGACTGGCAGGGGAAACGGATCCTGCTTACTTTTGAGGGAGCTGCCCATGACAGTACTGTATTTTGTAACGGGAAAAAGGTGGGAGAGCATCACTGCGGTTACACTGCATTTACCGTAGATTTAACGGACAATGTACTCTATGGGCAGGATAATCTGCTCTGTGTCCGCTTAGACAGCAGAGAGAATTTAAACGTTCCGCCCTTTGGCTATGTGATCGATTATATGACCTATGGCGGTATCTACCGGGATGTCCTGCTGGAAGTAAAGGAAAAAGTCTCCCTTTCGGATATCTTCGTCCATACAGCGATAGATTTCAAATCGTCTCCCGTGACAGCGCAGATCACCTCTGAGATCACACTCACTGCAAGCGATGAGAACGTGACCATCCGACAGTACTACATGCCGAAAAGTACCGTAGCCGCGCAGGAATCCTGGAGACTTTTGTGCGAACAGACCGTTTCTGCAGATACTACCTGTGACAAGAAGATTGCTCTTACGGCAGCAATTACCGATCCTCTGTTATGGGACACCGAAGAAGCTAATCTCTATATTTTAAAGACACAGCTATATCAGGACAATACGCTCCTGGATGAGACAGAGACCACGTTTGGCATCCGGGAAGCAGTATTTAAAAAGGACGGTTTTTACCTTAATGGCAGGAAGCTTATGATCCGCGGTTTAAACCGCCACCAGAGCTTCCCTTATGTGGGATATGCAATGCCTAAGAGCATGCAGCGGCTGGATGCAGATCTGTTGAAAAAAGAGTTGGGTTTAAATGCCGTAAGGACTTCCCATTATCCCCAGAGCCATTATTTTCTGGAGCGCTGTGATGAGCTGGGACTTTTAGTATTTACGGAATTCCCCGGCTGGCAGCATATCGGTGACGATGCCTGGAAAGCACAGGCTGTGGCAAATGCCGAAGACATGATCCGACAGTACCGTAATCATCCCTCCATCATTTTATGGGGAATACGCATCAATGAGTCACCGGATGACGATGCCTTTTACGAAAAAACCAATGCCGTAGCACATAAGCTGGATCCCACGAGACCTACCGGTGGTGTCCGTGCCATGAAAAAAAGTCATCTGTTAGAAGATGTCTATACGTATAATGATTTTCTGCACGACGGTGAGATGCCCGGCTGTGATTCTAAGAAAAAAGTCACCTCAGACATGGAGAAGCCTTATCTGATCAGCGAATACAACGGACATATGTATCCCACCAAGGCATTCGATAACGAAGAACGTCGAAGTGAGCATGCCATCCGCCACGCCAACGTACTGGATGCTGTGGCAGGTCAGCCCGATATCGCCGGAAGCTTCGGCTGGTGCATGTTTGACTACAATACTCACAAAGACTTCGGAAGCGGTGACCGAATCTGTTATCATGGTGTCATGGATATGTTCCGGAATCCGAAGCTGGCTGCAAATATCTATGCCTGTGAGCAGGAGCAGACTCCTGTGCTGGAGATCACTTCCTCCATGGATATCGGAGAGCATCCCGGCTGTAACCGTGGCAACATTTATATTCTATCCAATGCAGACAGCGTGAAGATGTATAAAAATGACCGTTTTATCAAGGAATATCTGCCGGGAATGTCACCTTATAAGCACTTAAAGCACGGTCCCATCCTGATCGATGATTTTATCGGAGATTCTTTTGCACAGAACGAAAGATTCCGTCCGAAACATGCAAAGGAGATCACGGATGCCATGAATCTCGTAGCGAGAGGAAGTCTGAACCACATTCCGAAGAGATTATATCTTACGGCTTTAAAACTGCTTCTGATCTATCATATCGATTTTGCGGAAGTGACCAGGCTGTATACGAAGTACATCGGTGACTGGGGCGGCACAGCTACCGTATACCGTTTTGATGCTATCAAAGACGGCAAAGTCGTAAAATCCGTCACCAAAGAACCGGTTCGTGAAATCCGGCTGGAAGCAGAAGCAGATCATACCATTCTGACGGAACAGCACAGCTATGATGTGGCACTGGTGCGGATCCGTGCAGTGGATGACCATGGAAATGTGCTTCCCTTTTATCAGGAGCCGGTTCGTCTGATTACGGAAGGTGACATCTCCATCATCGGACCTGACACCATTGCCCTGCAGGGAGGCATGGGTGGAACTTATGTTAAGAGTCTTGGAAGATCCGGTCAGGGAACTTTGCTGTTGCAGTCACGAACGGCAGGAGAAGTACGGATACCTTTTCAGATTAAGATTTAATGAGCCTCAAGGAAAAACAAGTGGCTGCAAAGCAGACATTTGTTTTTCTGGGCTCATTAGCGAACGAATATCCTGCGAAGCAGGATGTAGAGTGCGATAGCACGAATTCGTGAGCTTATGATATAACGATTTAATGGTATCATTTGAGAGAAAGATTTCAAAGGATTTCAAAAGATTGCATAAGAAAGGATCAGGATTAATCATGAGTTTAAGCGGAAAAGAAAAATTTTCTTATGGACTGGGTGCGGTAGGCAAAGATATGGTATACATGCTGTCTGCCAGCTATATTTTGTATTATTATCAGGATATTTTAGGCGTGAACGCCGTAGCCATGGGTATCATTCTGCTGGTTGCAAGAGTGTTCGATGCGTTTAACGATCCCTTCATGGGCGTCATCGTAGCCAAGACCAGGACCAGATGGGGGAAGTTCCGCCCCTGGCTGATGATCGGCACAGTAACCAATGCTGTTGTTCTGTATCTGATGTTCTCGGCACCGCCTGCACTGAATGGCAATGGACTGGTAGCATATGCGGCAGTCACCTATGTTCTCTGGGGCGTGACCTATACCATGATGGATATTCCCTTCTGGTCCATGATACCGGCATTTACTCACAGCGGAAAAGAGCGTGAAGGATTGTCTACGCTGGGACGTTCCTGCGCCGGTGTAGGCTCTGCCATTATCACCGTGATCACCATGCTCTGCGTCAATGCCCTGGGCGGAGGAGAAGAGCGGGTCGGATTTTCCCGGTTCACCCTGATCATTGCCGTGCTGTTCGTGATATTTATTACCGTTACCTGCATTAATATCAAGGAAAAATCTACGGTAGATGTGGACGCACCTTCCATCGGTCAGATGTTCAAGGCGTTAATTCAGAACGATCAGGCGATGGCAGTGGTCATTACCATCGTACTGATCAACTGCGCGATCTATACCACCTCCAACCTGGTAATTTATTTCTTTAAATACGATTTTGGCGGAGATACCTGGTACAATTCCTATACACTGTTCAACACCTTCGGCGGGGCAGTACAGATTCTCGCCATGATGCTTTTGTTCCCGTTACTTCGTAAGTTAATGAGTACCATCCGGATCTTCTATGTCAGCTTCCTGATGGCAATTGCCGGATATGCTGTATTGCTTCTTTTATGTTTTACGAATATGAGTACTGTATTTTTACTGTTCCTTCCCGGCTTCCTGATCTTTGCCGCCAATGGTATGCTGACAGTACTGACTACCGTATTTTTAGCCAATACCGTAGATTACGGTCAATGGAAAAATCATCGCCGAGACGAGAGTGTCATTTTCTCTATGCAGACCTTTGTGGTAAAACTAGCTTCCGGTATTGCTGCGTTAGTGGCATCCCTGTGCCTGAATCTCTGCAACTTAAGCTCTGATACCAGCGATGCTGCGGCAGCGACAGGGGCTTCCAGAAGCTCTGTGGTAGGGCTTCGCATGACGATGGCGTTATTCCCTATTCTGCTCCTTGTCATCGGTGTCATTTTCTTTCATAAGAAATATCAGCT
>ERZ1027048.416-NODE-416-length-12636-cov-15.407996_pt1 | contig 12636 bp, 10 predicted proteins | sample MGYA00519430_ERZ1027048 | MGnify/ENA primary metagenome ERZ1027048 (study PRJEB26926, sample SAMN06164594) | human gut metagenome | biome: ENVO:00009003; feature: ENVO:2100002; material: ENVO:00002003 | host: Homo sapiens | place: USA | collected 2012 ...
CTGTTCACAATGCCCGGCATACCCGGTGTTTATTACGGCAGTGAGTACGGCATAGAGGGCGACAAGCACAACGGCGATGACGCTCTGCGTGTTGAATATAATGAGGAAAAGTTCAGGGCTGAGGGTATAGCCGATCTCACAGCCGAGATCACTGCGCTGTGTAATCTGCGTACCTCCTCAAAGGCGCTTGCTCACGGCGATTATACGCCTTTACAGCTTTTAAACAGACAGTTCTCGTTCAGACGTGACTGTGACGGCGAAACAGTTGTAACGCTTCTTAATATAGACGATAATCCGTTTGACTTCAATCTCGGTATTTCGGGTGAATTCACTGATGTGCTTACAGGAAAGAAGATAGATTTATCGGGCAGTGTTCATCTTGACGGATGCAGTGCCGTAGTAGCGGTGAATAAATGATTAAAGCGGTAATATTCGATATGGACGGTACACTGCTTGACAGCGAAAGGATAGGGCTTAAGGCGTGGCAGTATGTGATTGATAAGTACAGCCTGCCGTTTGACCTTTCGCTTCCGTACCGTTCTATCGGACTGAATTATGATTCGATGAAGACCCTCTTTCTTTCCGAGCTTGGCGAAGATTACCCCTTTGATAAATACTGGGGATACGCAAAGCAGTATTTTGCAGAATACGAAGATAAGAACGGCATACCCGTAAAGCAAGGATTCAATGAGCTTTGCACATATCTTAAAGCGAATAAAGTCGGAATGTACGTTGCCACCTCTACATATCACGCTTCTGCGGCTAAGGAGCTTGAGCATTCGGGCATACTCGGATATTTTGACGGAATAGTCGGCGGCGATGAGATAACAAGAGGAAAACCCGACCCGGAGATATTTATAACGGCCGCCGAAAAGACAGGCTTTGACAAGTCGGAATGTCTTATTGTCGAGGACAGTTCAAACGGCATCAGGGCAGGCATAGCGTCGGGTATACGGACAGTGTTCATAAAGGATATAGTCGATGTGCCGTCGGAAATTACCGACAAGGTTTCTGCAAGGTGCGACGATTTATCGGGAGTTATCGGAATAATCACGCAAATTCGGTGATATTATCTGTTTTGCTTGCATTTATACGTTTCGTGTGGTATAATCAAATATTATGACGAAATGAAAAGGATGATGTAAATGCCGATTAAAATACCGAATAATCTGCCGGCTTTCAGCACGCTTGTCAACGAGAATATTTTCGTTATGGCTGATGAAAAAGCATCACGACAGGACATAAGACCGCTCAAGGTCGCTATAGTAAACCTTATGCCTACAAAGATAGTTACCGAAACACAGCTTTTAAGGCTGCTCAGTAACACTCCCTTGCAGGTGGATATTACTCTTGTGAAAACGGAAACCCACAATCCGAAAAACACCTCGCAGGAGCATCTTGTAAACTTCTACACCACCTTCAATCAGATAAAGGAGCAGTATTTTGACGCACTTATTATAACGGGTGCGCCTGTTGAATTGCTCGACTTCAACTCCGTCCATTACTGGAAGGAGCTGTGCGATATAATGGAGTGGAGTAAAACTCACGCATTCAGCACGGTGCATATCTGCTGGGCGGCATTTGCAGGGCTGTACTATCATTACGGTATTCAAAAGCAGGTGCTTGACAAGAAGATGTTCGGCATCTTCCCTCATAAGATAAATGCAATCAACCACCCGCTTCTCAAGGGCTTTGACGATATTTTTATGGTACCCCATTCACGTTATACGGGTGTAAAGATGGAAGATATTGAAACCAATCCTAATCTTGCACTGCTTGCCTATTCGGACATTGCGGGAGCATATATAGTTGCAGACCGCACGAACAGACAGATTTTTATTACAGGTCACGCTGAGTACGACAGGAACACGCTCAAGGATGAGTATATGCGTGACGTGGAAAAGGGCATACCGATAGAAGTGCCGTATAACTATTTCCCCGATGATAACCCTAAGCTGACACCGCATTTTACTTGGCGAGGTCACGCAAGCCTTATGTACTCAAACTGGCTCAACTTCTGCGTATATCAGGAAACCCCGTTCGATCTCACAAAGCTCGAACCGCTTGAGTATTAACGTAAATAATAAAAGTCACAGTTTTTTACTGTGACTTTGAACTGTCGATTAACTGATTATTAAAGCCCACCCGGTGAAATATATCGCCAACACTGCTTAAAACCGTTTCCGTACCGACAGGTTGTTAATATTTTCGTGAGTACATCATTACAACTGCACCGACATTGAACTTAAAAAAACGCACTATCCTGATAATATGTATAGCTTCGTGCATAACTTTTCGTAGGGCGAGGGTCTGTGTGTGCTTGTATGGTTTTGCATTTGCACTATCACATAGTATTTTTCGTAGGGGAGGAGCTTGCTCCTCCCGAAATATTGTGGTGCTTACCATAAACAATTTGTAAGGAAATTAAGCTTTGGGTTACGGTTGATAGTTGACAGATTATAAACTCGGTGAATGGTTAAAAGTTAGTGCGACGGGAGGGGCAAGCCGCCTCCCCTACAAAAAGAGAAAATGATGGCAAATGTAATAAATAGCAGTGCAAATACAAAACAATGCATCTGTCCGACAAATAGCACTATCTGTAGCCTGCCATCATAGAGAGATACTAAAAGATATAGCAGAAGTACATCAAATGCAAGACTTTTTCTACAGCCTGAAGTCACAGTTTTTTACTGTGACTTTTCCTTTTCTGCTTTACCGGAGGTGTCTATGAATCGTTACGATGAACTGATGAAACGTTTGATTGCTGTTTGCAAAGCTCAGCCCGAAATAAAGGCGGTAATAATTGTCGGCTCACAGGCAAGAGAAATTTCAAAGGCGGACGAATATTCCGATCTCGATCTGATTATCGCTTGCTCTGAACCGCAAATATTACTATATGAAAATAATATAATAGACAAACTGGGTAAGCCTGTATATTCATTTGTTGAAGACACTTTTGCCGGAAAAAAAGAACGCCGTATCCTATTCGAAAAATCACTTGATGTCGATATGATTGTTATGTCTGAGGACAGCCTTGTAAATCTACTTAAATCACATAATGCTGATTTTATTCTGAACCGTGGTTTTTCGCTTTGTTATGACGCCTGCGGCATATCACAGCTTATTTGTAAATCATCAAAAATCACACCCTGTGATTTTACCGCTTTATCAGAGAAAAGTTTCCGTAATCTTACAAATGATTTTATGTTCCATACCGTGTGGGCAGAGAAGAAAATCAGGCGTGGAGAGCTTTGGACAGCGATAATGTGCGTGAACGGCTATCTCAAGACAAAACTGATCACGGTTATCGAGATGTATGAACATTGCATTCACGGTATCGCTTACGATACATGGCATAACGGCAGAATGGCAGAGCAGTGGGCAGAGCCGTTCATCGTCGATAAGCTTGGCGATTGCTTTTCCCGCTACGATGCGGACGACCTGCTCTCCGCCCTTGCAGCCACAAGAGAGCTGTTCCTGACCCTCGCCAAAGAATGCGCCTCAGCTTATGGCTACACTACCGGCATACCCGAAATCGACAGCTGAATACAGCAAAGCCGCAGACCGTTTTATTGCAGGTCTGCGGCTGTTTTGTTTACTTTTCACAGAAAAGTTCTATCTGCTCGCCGAGCGGTCCGTAGCAGAAAGCAATCCTTGCTACAAGCGGATTTTCGGCAGGAATATAAATGTTTTTCGGCTTTACGAATACCTCATATCCGGCTTTTTCAATCCTGTCCGCAAGCTCGTCCACATCTGTCACGCTAAGTGCGAAATGCCTTATTACGCCTTGCGGCAAGTCGTTTTCGGCATTTGAGAAAACCTCGATTATGCCGTTTCCCGTATCGAACATAACTCCGATAGGATTGTCGCAGTCGGGACCCCATCGCCTTATAATCGGTATGCCGAGCGTATCGCTGTAGAAAGCGATAACCCTTCTTAATTGTTCGCCGCTACATTTGAATGAAACGTGGTGTATACCATTTATCATACATTATACCTCTTACAGCTGTACCGGCTCTATCTTCCATATCTCCTTGGCGTAATCGCTTATCGTTCTGTCCGAGCTGAACTTGCCCGAGAAGCACATATTTGCCCAGCACTTTCTTGCAAAGTCAAGACGGGAGTTTGCATAGTCGCTGTTTGCCTTCAGCTTTGCCTCAACGTAGGATTCAAGGTCGCCGAGCAGGTAGTAATGATCGGGAACGTGCCAGCTTGCGCCGTCTGTCAGAGCAAAGTAAAGCTCCTTGAAATCGCCTGTTCCGCCATCGCTCACCGTGCCGTCAATAAGCGTATCAAGCACCCGCTTGATTTTCGGGTTCTTGCTGACGAGCTTTCTCGGGTCATAGTCCTTCATTATCTTTTCAAGCTCCTCGACCCTTGCGCCGAAGATGTAGTTGTTGCTTTCGCCTGCCTCCTGCACTATCTCTACATTTGCACCGTCATATGTGCCGAGAGTAACAGTGCCGTTGAGCATAAACTTCATATTGCCCGTACCGGACGCTTCTGTTCCTGCGGTAGAGATCTGTTCGGAAATATCGGCGGCAGTAACCAGCTTTTCCGCATAGGAAACGTTGTAATTCTGCACGAATACGACCTTTATCAGCTTGTTTACTTCTTCATCGGCATTGATAAGTCTGCCTATCTCGTTTATATACTTGATGATAGCCTTTGCCCTCATATATCCGGGTGCTGACTTTGCACCGAAAATAAACGTGGTCGGGTAGAAGTTCTTTATGCTTCCGTCCTTGATGCCAAAGTAGATATAAAGGATGCTGAACGCATTGAGAAGCTGCCTCTTATATTCGTGCAGACGCTTTATCTGAATATCAAAAATGCTGTTTGCGTCAACCTCAATGCCGTCCTTTGCCTTCATATATGCGGCAAGCTGATTTTTCTTTTCCTGCTTTATATCCATGAATCTCTGCATCATATTGTTGTCGCCACGAAGTCTTTCAAGCGTTTTCAGCCTTGAAAGGTCTGTCACCCACGAATTATCACCGAGCTGTTCGGTTATGAGCGATGATAACTCCTTGTTGCAAAGGGCAATCCAGCGTCTTGGTGTAATTCCGTTTGTCTTGTTCTGGAATTTCTCGGGGAAAAGCTGATACCAGTCCTTTAAAACATCGTTCTTAAGTATCTCGGTATGGAGCGCCGCAACGCCGTTTGTGTAGCTTGAGCAGTAAACCGCCATTTTAGCCATATGTACAACGCCGCCGGAAATCATCTTCATATAGTCGGTCTTACCCTTGGGCATATCCTTTGCGTACATTTCGGCAACGAAAGCCTCGTTTATCTGTAAAATAATATCGTAAATTTCGGGCAGGACTTCCTTTACTATATCAAGTCCCCACTTCTCCATAGCCTCAGCCATTACGGTGTGGTTTGTGTAGTTGAACGTCTTTTTGGCAATTTCAAGAGCCTTTTCGAATGAAAGTCCCTCGTTATTTACAAGTATTCTTATAAGCTCTGGGATAGATATGACGGGGTGGGTATCGTTAAGCTGAATTGTAACCTTTTCGTACAGCTTTTCAATGTCGTATCCTGCCGTCTTGTGCTTTTTCACAATATCGGCAAGAGAAGCCGCACAGAAGAAATACTGCTGCTTGAAGCGGAGAATCTTTCCCTCTCTTGTATCGTCGTTAGGATAAAGCACTCTCGAAATATCCTCAGCATTTATCTGCTCTATGCTTGCGTTTACATAGTCCTGTGCATTGAACTTGAGAAAATCGAAAGTATTCACAGGCTCAGCCTGCCATAAACGCAGTGTTCCTATGTTTTTTGTGCCGTATGCGACAATCGGCATATCATAAGGCACTGCAACAACTGTCTGATTTGCAAAGTTTATAATTACCTTGTCGCTTTCGTTTCTTCTGCTCCACGGGTCGCCGTACTTAGTCCAGTCGTCAGCCTCTTCTTTCTGAAATCCGTCAACAATAGACTGCTTGAAAAGTCCGTACTTATAACGTATTCCGTAGCCGTCAAGCGGTAAAGACAATGTAGCGGCGCTGTCTAAAAAGCAAGCCGCAAGTCTGCCAAGACCGCCGTTTCCGAGTGCGGCATCTTCAATTTCTTCAAGGTCGGACAGCTTTGCACCGAGCGAGGAGAGAACTTCTCTTGCATCGCCCTCGACACCAAGACAGAGCAGATTGTTGTAAATGGCTCTGCCTACTAAAAATTCGGCTGAGAAATAGCACGCTCTGCGTGTGGCAAGATGAGCCTTTCTGCTGTCCTTCCAGACAGGCGCTATCTGTTTCATTATCGCAGATGAAAGTGCTTCGTGCAGCTGATAGGGCTGTGCCTTGTCCGCTGTAACTTCATACTTGTCGGATAGTACCGATTCAATATCGGCTTTAAGTAATTCCTTGTTCATAGTTCCTCCAAAAATCATATATCCGTTAATATGCCGATAATGGCATTTGATACCAAAAATCCCTTCGGGGTAAGGCTTATCGTCTTATCGTCCGTTTTATACAGGTCGTCGGGAATCAGCCTGCACTTTTTTAATATATCGTCTTTTGTTATGCTGAAACGTTTTTCTGCCGTATCAAAATCAAGTCCCTCGCTGAGCCTCAATTTCAGCATAGCCCATTCTTCATAGTCGCCGCATTCACGTTCGGTGATTACTGCAGGCTGAACCTCGCTTTCGATAAACGCTTTCAGGTCACGTCCGACAGCAAAACGTTTCCCGTTGTAATAAGAATGTGCGGCAGGACCTATGCCGAGATATTCCTCGCACCGCCAGTATCTGAGATTGTGCCTGCTCTCCATACCCGGCTTTGCAAAATTGCTTATCTCGTATTGTCTGAAGCCTTTATCTGAAAGACGTTCTACCGTTTCGAGATAAATGTTTGCATATCCGTCTTCATCGGGAAGGATAAGCTCTTTTTTTGCAAACGGCGTATCCGGCTCGATTTTCAGCATATAAGCCGAAATGTGACTTAGCGGCAGGGAAGTCATATAGCTTATCGTTTCAATAAGGCTGTCGCTTGTCTGGAGCGGTATTCCGAGCATTATGTCGCCCGAAATATTGTCAAAGCCTGCTTTGTATCCCATTTTTACAGCATCTGCACCGCCCTTGCTGTTATGCCTTCTGCCGAGCGCTTTAAGCTCGTTATCATTGCCGCTCTGCAAGCCGAATGAAATCCTGTTCACGTTATGCGCTTTTAATGAACAAAGTGCGTTTTCATCGGTACAGCAAGGGTTTGCTTCAACGGTAATTTCTGCGTCTGAGGCGATGTACGGCTGAATTTCGTCCATAATATCACATATCTCACGCCAAAGCAGTATCGGTGTACCTCCTCCGAAGTACACCGTGTCAAACCTGAGATTTTCGTCCTGCGACAGATAGTAGCGCAGATTTCTTATCACTGCGTCCTTGTATCTGTTCGCCGTATCGCCGTCATAAGCTACCGAGTAGAAGTCGCAGTAGGGGCATTTTGACAGGCAGAACGGGATATGGATATAAAGCCCTTTATTCATCGAGCTTAAGCACTGCCATAAACGCTTCCTGCGGAACTTCGACATTGCCGAGCTGACGCATACGTTTCTTACCCTCTTTCTGCTTTTCGAGCAGTTTCTTCTTACGGGTAATATCGCCGCCGTAGCACTTTGCAAGTACGTCCTTACGCATAGCCTTTACGGTTTCTCTTGCAATAATTTTACCGCCTACCGCCGCCTGAATAGGTACTTCAAACAGCTGACGGGGAATGTTATCCTTTAATTTTTCTGCGATTTTTCTTGCTCTTGCATAAGCCTTATCCGCATGAACAACGAACGAGAGCGCATCGACAACCTCGCCGTTAAGGAGTATATCGAGCTTTACAAGACGTGACGGAACAAATCCCGACATTTCATAATCATAGCTTGCATAGCCCTTTGTGCGTGATTTCAGAGCATCGAAGAAGTCATATACTATTTCGTTCAGCGGAAGATCGTAGTGCATCTCAACCCGGTTAAGATCAAGGTATTTCATATCCTTGAAGGTGCCTCGTCTTTCCTGGCACAGATCCATTATACTGCCGACATACTCAGACGGAGTGTAGATATTCGCCTTTACCATAGGCTCTTCCGCCACTTCGATTTCTGACGGGTCGGGGTAGTTCGTGGGGTTATCAATAAAGATAGTTTCCCCGTCTGTCTTTGTTATCTTGTATACAACAGATGGTGCGGTGGTAACAAGGTCAAGATTATATTCACGTTCAAGTCGCTCCTGAATGATTTCCATATGCAGAAGTCCTAAGAATCCGCAACGGAAACCGAAGCCGAGCGCTATAGAGGTTTCCGGCTCGAATGTAAGCGAAGCATCGTTAAGCTGGAGCTTTTCCAGAGCGTCACGCAGATCGCCGTACTTTGCACCGTCGGCGGGATAGATACCGCTGTATACCATCGGGTTTACGTTACGGTAGCCTGCAAGGGCCTCTTTTGCAGGGTTGCTTACAAGAGTGACCGTATCACCGACCTTTGTATCGCCTATCGACTTTATAGATGCAGCTATATATCCGACCTCGCCTGCACGAAGTTCCTTTGCGTTCTCAAGAGCCTTTGCACCCATATATCCGACATCTACAACGTCGAACTCAGCACCGGTAGCCATCATTTTTATCCTGTCGCCCGGTTTTAACGTGCCGTCCTTTATTCTTACATAAACGATAACACCTTTATAAGCGTCATAGTAGCTGTCAAAGATAAGCGCTTTCAGAGGAGCGTCCGGATCACCCTTTGGAGCGGGAACGTTTTTTACCACCTGCTCCATTACTTCCTTTATGTTTATGCCCATTTTTGCGGAAATAAGCGGAGCTTCATCGGCAGGTATGCCTATTACCGTTTCAATCTCTTCCTTTACTTCATCGGGATGGGCGGAGGGCAGGTCGATTTTGTTTATTACGGGAACAAGCTCAAGGTCCTGTTCGATTGCAAGATAGGTGTTGGCGAGAGTCTGCGCCTCAATGCCCTGTGTTGCGTCTACTACAAGTATTGCGCCCTCGCAGGCATTCAGCGAACGTGAGACCTCATAGTTGAAGTCAACGTGACCGGGTGTATCTATAAGATTGAAAACGTAGGTTTCGCCGTCATCGGCTTTGTATCTCAGCCTTACAGCACGGGCTTTGATCGTGATGCCTCTTTCACGCTCAAGATCCATATTGTCCAGTATCTGATCTTCCATTTCTCTGTGTGCGACCGTTTCGGTCTGTTCGAGTATTCTGTCCGCCAGAGTGGACTTTCCGTGATCTATGTGTGCAATGATACAGAAGTTGCGTATCTCCTGCATATAGTCTTTATCTGCCAAGCTAAAAATCCTTTCTTTTGTAAAAAATCAGTCTATCCATAAAATTATAGCATAATCTGCACGGAAATGCAAACTATATTTATATATAAATACTGTTTTAAAGAGGGCAAAAAATGAGCGATATGTTATCATACGAGGCTGTACAGCTTAAAAAGCTGCTTGCCGAGGAAAAGGATATACGAAACAGGTATATTTCCGCCGCCGAAGAAATATCCGATCCTCAGCTTAAGGAAAAGCTGCAGAAATGCGCCGCAGTACACGGCAGTCACATCAGCGTTATAAACGGACTTACGGGGGAGAAGAATGATTGACGAGAAGAACCGCCTGAATGAGCTTCTGAGGGCTGAAAATTCGCTTGCACAGAAATATGCCGTGATACTTTGCAGTGCGGTGAGCGGCGATATAAGAACAAAGCTGACGTTCAACCAGCGAGGCATAAACGAAGCGGCATCGTTTATTATTGACGAAATGAATTCACGGGGGTGGAACGTGCCAAAAAGCGTATTGCCGCCGAAAAACTAAAGTTTCCGTCCTTCCTGCCGATATACTTTACAGAAGGGTCAATGAAAAGGTGCGGAAAGGGTGGTATTATTATGTCTGCCGTAAACACAAATTATGAATACAAGCCTGCTTACAGCGTAAGTGCAGCGGACAAAGCCGACAAATCAAAGGAAACCTCAACGGTTAAACTCAGCTCGGATGCGCAGAAATATCTTGAACAGCTTAAAGGCAAATATAAGAACGTTGATTTTATCGTGGCTGATTTTTCTTCGGATGAGGAGGCACAGAAGCATCTCGCAACAGCAAACGGCGAGTATAACTGCGTCATAACTCCCGATACTCTTGAAAAAATGGCTACTGACGAAACCGAAAGGGCTAAATTCGAAGGTATTATCGATAAGGCTATTGGCGAACTGCCCGAAATAAGAAAACAGCTCGGCGATGATTCGGAGAATGTTACAAAACTCGGCATCAGCGTTGACAGCGAGGGCAACGTTTCGTATTACGCACTTATAAAGGAAAGCCTTAAAAAGAACGAAAACGTTGAAAAAGCCAAAGAAAAAGCCGCCGAAAAAAAGGCTGAGAAAGCTAAGAAAGAGGAAAAAGAGGAATATGAGGAACGGCTTGTGACAGCTTCTTCGGTAGAAGAACTGATAAAGCTGATTAAGGCGGCATATTCCGAGAAATCCGACGATCGCTTTGAAAAGAGCGATAAGAATGACGATGCGCTTAAAATCGACAGGGTAGACTTCAGCGGCGGAAAGGCACAGCCGGCATATGAACAGTATGTTCCGTCTGCCGTTCCCGAAGAAAAGCATCCGTTTGACTTCAAGGCATAGAAAAAGAATAGCAATAAAGGACGCTTCAGATTGTAGAAAAAGTCTATTTTTATAAAACACGCAGTAAATTCTCTATTCCTATAAGAACGCTTTGTGGGCTTTGCGTCCTGCAAAGCCTTTGGGCGTTCTATCTCGGCATCCTTGCCGAAACCCCAAGCCCCTTTCCCCGGGAAAGGGGCTATTTTGCTGGGGCTACCGCCCCTAGACCAAGCAAGGATGCTTGCAGTCAGCCACACAAAGCCACTGCACGATGCAGTGGCACAAATGGCTGACGACCTGTACGGGGGCTTCGCCCCTGCGACCCCATTTTCAAAAGTTATATAGGTTTTTCGACAGACTGTAGCATTAAAGGACGCTTATCCGTTTTGGGTGAGCGTCTTTTTTTGCCGATAGCGATAACGTTACGGCCGTATCCGGTATATTCTTGTCCCAAGGATAATAGAATTAACCGGAAAGGACTGATTGTTTGAAAAATACCTATGTAAAAAACACAATAATCCTCTTTGTTTCGATGGTGATAAGCAAGATAGTCGGCGCTGTTTTCAAGATACCGCTTACCAATATACTCGGCGGTATCGGAATGGGCTACTACTCAACTGCGTACAGTCTCTACACGCCTGTTTTCGCTATGACTGCGGCGGCTGTTCCTACCGTTATAATAAAAGCGGTTGCGGATAACATAGCTTTACGCAGGTTTGCCAATGCGCAAAAGGTGCTGAGAACGGCTGTAGTGATATTCGGAGCGACAGGTCTTATCGGCACTGCGGCAATACTGGCACTTGCACGGCCGTTTTCGGATACGGTCGCACAATCTCCGCAGAGCGTATGGGGAATAATCGCAATAGCGCCGTCGGTTTTTCTGTGCTGTATATCATCGGTATATAAGGGCTATTACGAAGGGTGCTGTAATATGATGCCGTCGGCTGTGTCGCAGGTCGCAGAATCGGTCTGCCGTGCCGTGACCGGACTTTCTGTGTCGCATCTTATAATAGAATACGGAATGAAATGCTATGCAGGCGGCGAAATGGTATTCGGTGTGATTGCTGGAAGTGAAAGCGAGGCTGTGGATATAATAATGCCTTATGCGGCGGCAGGTGCGGTTTTTGCCGTTACGGTGAGCGAGCTGTGCGCACTCGTTTGCCTGCTTGTGAGGAAAAAAGTCTGCAAAAGGATTATAGACAAGTCTGCGGGCGATACCTCGACAGACCGGGTGGCAGTAATTGCAAAGCGTCTGATAAAATCCTGCATTCCTGTTTCCGCCGCCGCAATAGTTGTGAATCTGTCCTCGTTCATCGACCTTATCACGATACCACGCTGTCTTAATTTTGCACTTTCGTCCGATCCGGGATATTTTGCGGCGTGTTTTTCGGACATAATAAAAGCACAGGGCGGTGCTGTGCGGCTTGCGAACTTTATGTACGGCAGTTATACCGGTCTTTCGTGGACGATGTTCATGCTGATACCTTCTTTCACGGCTATGTTCGGCAGGAGCGCACTGCCGCAGATAGCAGGTGCGTGGACGCTCGGCAACAGGAAGGAATTCGAACGCAAGGTGACGGTCGTTCTGCGTTCAAACTTTGTTATCGGGTTTCCGCTGTATCTCGGACTGTCGGCTATGAGCAGGCAGATACTTGAGTTTTTGTTTTCGGGCAGACAACAGGAGGTGTCGGTAAGTGCAACATCGCTCTTTATACTGGGGCTTGGCGGCGTTTTTCTGACCTTGTCGTCTACGTTTATTTCAATATTTCAGGTCATCGGGCGGTCGGATCTTCCTGTGAAGCTAATGCTGCCGGGCTGTGCGGTAAAGCTGATATTCAATGTGTTTACAATATCTGTGCCGGCTATCAATATAAACGGGGCGGCTGTTTCAACGGTAATCATGTATGCGGCGGTCGCACTGGGAGGATATTTTGCGCTTGAAAATGTCACCGGGATAGATTTTCACATTATCAGAAGAATGGCTGTTCCTCTGAGCGCAGGGGTCGTATGCGCTGTCGTATCACGCATTGT
>ERZ1027048.492-NODE-492-length-11844-cov-13.002121_pt1 | contig 11844 bp, 6 predicted proteins | sample MGYA00519430_ERZ1027048 | MGnify/ENA primary metagenome ERZ1027048 (study PRJEB26926, sample SAMN06164594) | human gut metagenome | biome: ENVO:00009003; feature: ENVO:2100002; material: ENVO:00002003 | host: Homo sapiens | place: USA | collected 2012 ...
GAGGTATGGACCATTGATTCATTATTTCGACGTATGTCTGTGAGCATTTCCACCATATCGCTTAGATTGCTCTCAGCGTCTATGGCTTCAGCAAGCTTGGTCGTTGTGTTCTTCTGAGCGTTATTCTTTCTGTCGGCGTGTTCTATAATCTGATTTTGTTCAGCCGCTGAAACCGGGCGATTATATATCTTCAGCGTAACATTTTCGTGGTCTGCAATATGTGACAAGATTGCCTGTTCCTGCGTTTTCGGCGCATATTCTCTGATTGCCCACACAGAGCAATAATTATTGCCGCATATATAATAATCGGGATAAAATCTGAGTACAGACGGCGTAATGCGGTCAAAGTATGATTGAATGCGTATTTCTTCTTCCTGCTCAGGCGTCAACTCAACCGCTTTTTTATTACATATTTTCATTTGTTGCTCCCTCCACATCTGCAATTTCAGCACCATATGATGATATGCCGAAATATACAGCTAAAAATTGTTTTAAATCTGATTTTTCAAGCCGTTTGCAAACAAAATCGTATTCGCTCATACACTTTTCCAGCCGGGATACAATCGTTCCGACGAGATCTTTAGATTGATTGCGAAATCTGTATACAAGATAAAACTGTCGTGAGTTCGACAATTCGCTTTGTATACTTTCCATATGTTCGAGATCTTTAGTGAGCAATTCACGAACAGCGTTATTTTCCTCGTCGTCTATACGAGTGCTTATAAATATTTTGTTGTTGTCAAAACATTCGCAGCCATCTGTGCAGAAAATCTGTATATTTGGAAAAGCAGTAAGAAGATCCATTAATTTTTCAATCTTAATTTGTACTGATTCCAAAGACATAACGGCAATGTTAGACGGTAGTATCGAAAAAACTACATACTCGGCTTTTCCGGCTATCAAACCGTATTTGCCGAAAGTTTCAAGGCCTAAAAGCTGTTGAACGGTTTTCTTTTTCGTTTTAATTTTCATATTATCCTCACTTCCATAGATATTTTTGTTGCTCTAACAAAAAGTGCTTTGCAGCAATCGTTACATAGCTGCATAATGTACGATCTTCCTCTGTCACGATCGTTAATATGGCATACACAAACAAAAAAACAAATTGCTCGGCTCTTAATGTGTTTGCGAGAATCGTAACACATATTATAGAGAAAAATACAATAACAATAAAATCTCGTGCCTGCCATTTGAGAATTTTTGTTTTCGATTTGAGGTTCTTTGGGTACAAGTAATTTTTCATTGTTTTCACCTACTTTGCAACTGCACGAATAAATCTCATGCCGCTTAATGCTGTATTAGCTGTCATTGATACAGCCATCATGTTTCCGCGAATAGACGTATCTAATCCGAATCTGTCAGCTATACGTGGGACTTCTGTAGCAGACAGGATAAGACACGTACCTATGAGCCAATCGCTTTGAATTGTAATTAACCCGGTAAAGAAAAGTGTAGTTTGCATAAATGACGTAAAGCATAATGCTATAACTTGCTTTATCCAACCATTGAATCCATCACTGTAGCCTCGTGGGAGATTAAGCATATACAACGAGCCAACGCCGATAAGAGTAAGTAATATACCGCCTCTTTTAACGTTAGCAAAGAACACCTTCACGGTTGCGTACAATATCATTAAAATGAATATCACATTAACAAAATTGACGTTAAATTCTACAAGATGATGATAATAATTCTCATCGGTTACCTGATCAATTATTGAACGGGAAACAGAATCTTGAGTATATACTGCAAAATTATATAAACGTTCCGGCAATATAGTAAATAGACTTACTGCCAAAACCGCTTTTAACCAATTTATAGCAGTTGTCTTTACGTCGCCTTTGCCGTTGCTGTATTCGATAACCATATCCGATATTGATACAACTAATCCGATTGCAAATAACGCCCAGCCGAGTATGTAGAAGAAATTAACAAGTGATTGAACCCAAGGAAGGCGAAACAGATCAGATCCGGTTTCATTTATCTTGGTGAAAACAACTTTTATAACACTGAAAATAACTTCATAAATCCAGTTAATAATACCATTAAATATGCTTGAAACGAATCCATCAACTGAAATTCCGAGTACGTCAAATAGCCAGCCCATACTTAAACCCTCCTTATGTTCGTATCATTTTTTTGCTTGAAGGAGTTTCTGTGAAAATATCATCTTCTTCAAGCGAGTAATCGGTTATAAGCTCGTTAATATCGCTTACATTTTCTTCTTTATTCATTTCATTCTCCTGCTCATCGATATGCTGTTTTTTAATTACTTTGCTAATCGATTTTCGATCAGCATAATATACTGTTTTAACCTCTTTAATCTCAGCGTTCAGCTTTTCATCGTAGCGTATGCCAAGTTTTTCATAAAACAGAAGCTGCACTTTGAACGGCGACATTCCTGTTTTAGTACAAATAAATGTTCCTTTTGGCAAGCACTTCAGCTCATCGGCTGTAATTAATTCTCGTCCCGTCATCTGTAATTGCTGAGATTGGTGACCGCTGTTTTTGCCTCCGTTGCCTTTAGAAATACTACCTGTCAGAATAGTCTGCTTCCCGAGGTCTTTTGATAGCTTTTCGGCAGAAGAACTACCGGGAGCAAAACCGCCAAACAGCATTAGTTGTGTGTTATCAACGATGATTTCAGCCCCTTGCTTTCCATAGTTTTTTTCAAGTTGTGCGAAAGATTGTATAATTGCAACGATAGACACTGAACGTGAGCGCAGGGCGGAGAACATTGCTTCAACTCCGCTTATTGGCGGCATTGTACCAAACTCCTCGAAATATATCATTATACGTTTATCTAAATGACCGCCGTTTTCATCGGCAATATGGTATATTTCTCGGCTGATTTGTTCTATAATCAGATTAGCAATTACATACTTTGTTCTGTCTTCTTCGGGAAGTACAATAAATACAGCACATTTTTCTTTACAGAGTGTTTCAGTATCGATTGCTGTGTTAAAGCATAAAATCTGTTCGGTTTCTGTGTCAATGAGTGAATTTAAACGTGACAGGGCAGTAGAGATGACCGAGAGTGCTGCTTGATCTGCATTGTTAATCGCCGCACCTGATAACCATCTTGCTTTATGTTCCGGCGGTAGCAATTTAATCAGATCAGCAAAGTATGTTTCCGATTTAAGTTGTGACTTTTTCTGTGGTTTTGCTTCTAACAACTCTATCATCAGTTTCAGCACGGACACTATATGACATTCTTTGTCATTTCCGTATTCGGCAATAATCAGAATCAGGGCTGCTATTAATCCCTTTGCAGCATCATAGAAGTATGTGTTTGCTCCGTATTTGTCACCATCGGCGGCAATTATACTGTCGGCAACGATTTTTGCGTATCGCTCTGATTTGGCTTTTGCGCTGATATTCAAAGGATTATTTTTGTGTTCATCCATATATTTTTTTACAAGATGTAACAGATTAAATCCATCTGATTTAAGCGGATTCCGCAGATCTATCACTGATATTTTATAACCGTAACGTTTTGCGGCTACATAACCGCAATTTCTGTATATATCTCCTTTTGTATCAGTACTTATAAAACTCATACCTGCCGCACAGCAGTATTCAATGTTAGGTTCAAGAAAGAATGTGGTTTTACCTGTTCCTGCAGCTGCAATCATCAATGTATGTACATCACTTGTATCAATCAATGCGTATGTATCTTTCCCCTTTTTTTCAAAACCGACTATTGTTCCGTCAATTGTTGGTCTGCAAGCACCCATACGCCATAATTGCGGCTCATATTTTAGAATTGAAAAGTTTTGTGAAATTTCCTTGTGTTCCGCCCAGTGAGCGGTTCCGTGCTGTCCGTTACCGACCTTGCGAGCCTTGATTTTGTCAAGGCTGTAATTCTTCCCTATAACAGCGAATATTATCATAGCCAAAAAGACAATTGCTATAATAACTATAAATACATACTGTTGCATATTATCAACCTCCCATCGTCATAACGGCAGTTTCAGCAATGATTTCCGATTGTGCCTGTTGCATTTCAAGAGTCATGCTTGCTTCAATCGATACTGCTGTTTGCGCTATTTCATAGAAACGTTTTGCAACGCTTTTACACGTGTCGGTTTCTCCTATTTTAAATGCACATTTAATTTGTTCGGTCAATTGCTCGATTTTTGTTTGCGGCTTACCTTTTTCTCTATATGCTCTGAAATCTTTATTGATACGATTGGCTAGTTTTTCATACATAGCGGTATAGTCAATCGTCGAATCATCAAGTTTCAGTGTTTGAACACTATGATCCAGTGCAAGAGCGGCTATATCGGTATACAGTCCTTCTGCAAGCAAATCTTCAAATCCGGGTGATAATGTATCATTTTGCGGCTCGATTTCATCTACAACATTAGCAACAGCATTTTTCAGCGGGTGAACATTTGCCGGAATATATTCTTCGCCATAATTATGTTTAAGGTCTTCGTTCCAGTCTTTTGCCTGTGAAGTTGCCCGTCCGATATGCTGATAGCCTTTTGAATAAAGTATATCTCGTATTCGTTCGGCAGCGTCTATTCCGCCTTCATCGTTGTCCGTACATAAAACTACATGCTGAAGATGAGGATAGTCTGACAACGCCTGAAGAAGCGAACGCTCTGAAATACCGTCAAGAGCTATATAGCTATGCTTTTGCCAATCAGCCGGATATAACGTTATAAATGACAACATATCTATCGGTGCTTCGAAGACTAATATCATATCATCAGTGCCGATATGGCAAAAACTGAAATTAGTATCAGATCCGGAGACTGTCATGCGAAAACTTTTGCCGTATGTGGCAATCGAGCGTTTATTAGCCTGCTTGGCAGTACCCTCCTTATCTCTGCCGAGAAACACAACATTGTGCGCTTCTTTTTGTTCACCTGTAGTTTTATCGTTGTAATATTCAAGACTTTCATAGATCATCTTCTTATGAGCAAAAAAAGAAACAATGTCGCCTGATATGTGCCGGGTTTTTGTTAGGTATGCAAAAACTCGTTTCATATCGCTGTTGGCTTTCGGTAACTTAAATTCCTTTCTAATCGGTAATTGCGTATTAACATTTGATACTCGTGTTATATTTGATGAAGGAACTGATGAAAACCCTAATAGCATTTCTACGGCTTCAGGATAAGAAGAACCGTAATAATTCTCGACAAATTTTATAGCACCGCCACCAATCTGATTTTTATGATCATACCACTGATTTCCGTTAATGGTTATACTGTCATGCTTCTGTCCGTTTTCAGTATATACAAGCTTATATCCGCTGCCATGTCTTTGTAATTGTTCGCCATGTGACGTGAGAAAACTGTACAGATCCGTTGAATTTGCGGTTGTTCGCTGTTCTTCGGTAATACGTCTGTATTTTGCCATTTCTGACTCCTTTCTGTTTCAAAAAGGAAAAAGGCTTGTGAGCTATTATACCCAAAAGCCTTTTTTCAATATTGAATTATTTAATACTGCTGCAAGCATTACCACGGAATGATGTTCCAAATATAAAGGGGTGCAGTAAGAACAAATAGCAATCCACCCAGGCATACAGCCGGTGCTATTATATCAAATTCGCCGTTACGCTTATAGGAAATAGCACTTTTTGTAATGAATACAATTAACAAAATACCGAGTACGCCATCGAGTATAGGGAACACCACATCATTTACGATTGTCTTAATCTGACCTTTCATGCCGTCCCATGTACTTGTAATGGCACCAGCTACGTCGGCACTTCCGGCAGCAAAGCATACAGTTGAGAGAGCTGTTACGGTTATAAGCGCAACAAGAAATGTTGCAAGCACTTTTGCTTTTTTCATAATAATATTCCTTTCAGATAAAAAAATAAGAGCGGTTAACGCTCTGACAAATATGTTGATTTTTATTGTCGCCAGTGGCGACAATTTATATCTGCATGGGAATCACATCCTTTCGTTATAATTCTGTACTTGAAGAAAAATGAAAATCATATTATAAGCGGCAGAGCTTTTCTGCCGCCCGGTGACAATAAAATTTTAATGCTGCTTAGCGTTTTCTCTTACGCTTCGATAACGGGAATGCAAGCACAACAGCCGCACTCATCATTACCGTTGATATGATAATAACCGCCGTCTGCATAAAGCCGTCCTCGCCTGCACCTGTCGGAGGATTATCAGGTATTTTATCGTTGTGCATTTTGGCAACGAGCATTGCACCGTCACGGTCGATCGTCAGCTGTTTATCTTCAGGTAATAGATAGCCTGCCGAAGCAGAATCCTTGACTTCGTGAATGGTATACTCGCCTGCTCTCAGGTCAGTTATTCTTATAATACCATCCTTATCAGTTGTGTATGTTTTCTTGAAAGTCTGTCCGGTGTATGTTGTACCGGAAACCTCAAATTTGAAGCCTTCAACCTTATTGTTGTACGATGTCTTTACTATCTTGATTTCGCCCTTCTGAGGTGAGTTGATAAACGTACCCTTGCCAAGCTCATCGTTGGAAACTTCTACGGTTTCGCCGTCATTTACAATCTGGAAATAGTAGAAATTCACATCACGGACGAAATATTCGGGAGCCTTTGTTTCCTGTACATAGTATTCGCCATATACAAGTCCCTCAAGGCTGTACACGCCTGTTTCGGTTTCCTTCATTGTGCCGACTACGGTTTTCTTGTCCGATTTATAAACTGTAAATACAGCACCTGTCAATTTATTTTCGGGATAGTCCTCATCGACCTTTGTCAATGTTACATTTCCTACAATAACCTTATTGACAAACTCTGCACTTGCAGTTGCGTCCTTAGTTACCGTGATTGTCTTGACCTGTGTCTTAGGCAGATAACCTTCAGCATTGTTGATTTCGGTTATCGTATATTTTCCGGTCGGCAGTTCTGCGATTACAAACTCACCGTTTTTCAGAGCAAATTTTGTTTCCGTTTTCTGTGTGCCACAGTAGATGTAGCTACCGTTGCTTTCCTTAACCTTGAGATAAGCACCGTTGCTGTCGGTTACGGTAAAGTATACATTTTTTTCGATTTCAGCCTGTTCAGCGGCTGTCATTGTATCAAACTGCTTCCATACCTTTATAACCTTGCCTGTGCCTGTGTCACGCTCGTTTACAAACGTTGCCGTTGCTGTCTGATTTTTTACTACAGATATCTTCACAGGATTTTCCGACTTGATTGTGTAATCGGAAAGTGTGCTGAATTCTGTCACGGTGTAGTCACCTGTAGGCAGTTCTGCGATTACAAACTCACCGTTTTTCAGAGCAAATTTTGTTTCCGTTTTCTGTGTGCCACAGTAGATGTAGCTACCGTTGCTTTCCTTAACCTTGAGATAAGCACCGTTGCTGTCGGTTACGGTAAAGTATACATTTTTTTCGATTTCAGTCTGTTCAGTGGCTGTCATCTTGTCAAACTGCTTCCATACCTTTACAACCTTGCCTGTGCCTGTGTCACGTTCATTTACAAACGTTGCCGTTGCTGTCTGATTTTTTACTACAGTTATCTTCACAGGATTTTCCGACTTGATTGTGTAATCGGAAAGTGTGCTGAATTCTGTCACGGTGTAGTCACCTGTAGGCAGTTCTGCGATTACAAACTCACCGTTTTTCAGAGCAAATTTTGTTTCCGTTTTCTGTGTGCCACAGTAGATGTAGCTACCGTTGCTTTCCTTAACCTTGAGATAAGCACCGTTGCTGTCGGTTACGGTAAAGTATACATTTTTTTCGATTTCAGCCTGTTCAGCGGCTGTCATTGTATCAAACTGCTTCCATACCTTTATAACCTTGCCTGTGCCTGTGTCACGCTCGTTTACAAACGTTGCCGTTGCTGTCTGATTTCTTGCTACAGTTATCTTCACGGGATTTTCCGACTTGATTGTGTAATCGGAAAGTGTGCTGAATTCTGTCACAGTGTAGTCACCTGTAGGCAGTTCTGCAATTGCAAATGTGCTGTTCTTCAGAGTATATCTGAATTCCGATGTGCTGTCGCCGTTATATGTGTATATTCCGTCTGCACCTGTTGCGGTGATATACTTGCCGTTTCTGTCCTTTACAGTGAAATACAGGCTCTTTTCAAGCTCCGCTTTCATCTGTGCGATTTCATCGGCTGTCATATCTGCTGTGCCGTTATCAAGTTTCCATTCCTTGATTACAGCACCGTGACCGTAAGGATATTCGTTGAAGTCGGATTTTCCGATTTCGTTGTTTACCGATACAGTAGCGTTTGCTGTTTGAAGTGTTACTGCGTGTACGTTTGTGTCAAGGTAGTACCCTTCGGGAGCAATAAGCTCCTTTACATAGTAAGTTGTGCCGTCCTTGCTCTCAATCGGCAGGAAATTGCAAGTGTACTTGCCTGTCGCACTTTCTGTGATTACAGCGTCTGTCAGAGTATCATCTGTAGCCGATGTATATGCCTGTGCAGGAATTTCACATTCAGCGTCTGTGTAAATACCAAATGTTGCACCTGTTACCTTTTCGCCGGTCTTTGCGTCAACCTTGTTGATAACGATATTCGCATACGGCTTGTTCTCGATATTGACTGTTGTTACAGTATCGGTCTTGACTTCAATGTCTTTGCTTTCCTCGGTAATGTAACCAACCGTTTTACCTGTCTTGACCTCTGTAACCTTGTAATCACCGATTCTTAAATTAGAAATCGTGATATTACCATTTGCATCGGTAATAAAGGTCTTGTCATAACTCTGTCCGGTCTTGGCTGTGCCTGTAACACGGAACTGCCAGCCGGAAAGAACGCCGTCTGCACTGTGCTTAACAATACTTATTGTGCCGGTCATTGCCTTGTTGGTGAACACTTTCTTTACCGAGCCTGCAGGTGTGATCGTGAATGTCACAGGATCAATGCTAAAGCTGTAACCTGTTGTACCGCTTACTTCGTACACAGTGTATTCTTCTCTTGCAGGAAGCTCATTTGCAATAAAGTTATATGTGGCTTTGTTCAGCTTTAATTCAGTACCCGTATTGTTCTCGCCTTTATATGTGTAGATACCGTTGCTACCTGTAAAGGTGAGATATTTGCCGTTGTGCTTGATTTTAAAAGCAACCTCGGCAAGTTTGTCATCGGGGATATTTTCAATAGCACCGTTTTCATTTAAAAACTGCTTGTCAATCTGCACAGAGCCTGTCTTAAGCTGATTGTCAAGCTCAATGTCTTCAAGGTCGATTACAGCATTCGGATCACCGTCACCAAGGTCAATACGCTGGTCCCGGTTATCAACATCGTAATCCGTACCGCTGTACGTTTCAATGACAGACAGATAATACGGAGTGGTGTTAGCGCCGAACGATATAGTCATTTCGCCGTTTTCATTCAGCTTGAGATTTGTTGCTGATGTTTTGGTTGACGAAAGCCCTTTGTATGTATAATTACCGTTAGAACCGGTAAATTCTACATAGTATCCTGCCGGCGGATTCGAGGAAACACTTCCGCTGTAGCCAAGCACCTGCAGATTTACGGTAACTTTAGCATACTGTTCTTTGAGCTGTGCTTCTGTCAGATTGTCCTCATCACTGAAGTGCTTACGGATAACTACAACAGGCGTTGATTTATTCGTAAAGGATACTGACTTTGTTTCGCCCTTATTGGCAATTGTGACCGTCTTTGTCTGCGTTTTCGGATTGTAACCGCTTGCGTTATTGATTTCGGTCACACTGTATGTTCCCAATGGTAACTTGCTTACATTAAACTTACTGCCTCTGAGTTTCATATTATTTGCGGAAGTCTGAGTGCCGGCATAAACATACGCTCCTGCCGAGCCTGTAACCTTGATATACTTACCATTAGCGTCCTTGACAGTAAAGTAAACATTCTTTTCGAGGTTTGCTATCTGAGTAGCGGTCAATGTAGTATCAGAAAGCCATACTTTCTTTATCTGAGCCGTACCGCTGTCCTCGCTGTTTACGTAAGAAACGGACGACGTTTTATCTTTTGAGATGGTAATTGTCTGAGATGCTTTGTTGACAGAATAGCCCTCCGGTGAGCCGTACTCATATACGGTATACTTGCCTGTAGGCAGGTCAGAAACTGTGAAATCACCTGTACCGGGATTAACATACAGCGATGTAGCTGTAGTCGATGTTCCTGTAAACGTATATGAGCCGCTGTACTTTGAACCGCTTACCGTAATGTACTTGTTATCAGCATTCTTGATACGGAAATATATCTGCTGATTATTCGAAATGCAGTTACTTGCTTCTATTGCGTTACCGTTGGTGTCTACCCAAGTTTTTATAACCTTGCCCGTACCGGTATTTCTCGTGTTTTTGAAAGTAACTGTTCCTGTGCCGCCTGCTGTTACTGTTACCGTCTTACTAAGGTTACTGCGTGTATAGCACGGTATTCCTGCTCCATCAGTACCATACTCATAGACCGTATATGTTCCTGCAGGTAACGATTTTACTAAAAAAGTGTTACTGCTGTTGAGCTTGAACTTAGTTACGGAACCGCTTGTAGAGTAGGTATACGAGCCTGCCTTGCCAGTAGCCTTGATTGTCGTACCCGAACTATTCTTTATCGTGAAATAGATGTCGCTGTTATCGGCTTTCGTGCTTGAAGCATCGTGATTGTGTTCCCAGACTTTCTTGATCTGAGCTGTGCCTAAATTGGAAGTTTTAAAGTTTGCGTAAAATCTTACAGGGTCATCAATACCGTCAGCCATTGTCTGAGAATCGCCGCCGCTTGATTTCCATACAACAAGCTGTTTTCCTGTAGTACGATTTGCCTTGTATGTGCAAGCCTTAGTACCGCTTATCTTGCTTGTTGTGCTGAAAGTGTAGTCATATCCGCTCTTTGTCACTGTGACACCGGGAATGTTGAATGCACTTGCCGGCATATTGCTCTTGTTACTGTCCGGCAGTGTAATACTGTACTTCTTCGTCGAAGAATTATATTCCATTGTGTGAGTAGGAGCTTTAGCCTTATTAGTCACAGTGAAGCTCGGAACAATTGAATATGCTTTCATCTTATTTAAGATGTACTCATAGCACTTTTCAGCGGGTCGTCCTTTCAACTGGTCGTAATATGCTGTTTTAGGTGTATTAGGAATTTTTGAATTAACAGCCAGGTCGCTTTTACCATATCCTGTACGCAGTCCCTGTTGAATTTCCCATGATATAATTTGTGTTGCAAATGAGAAATCATCAAGGTTTGTGTTGGCAACAGGAGATTTAGTTACTTGGCTGTTAAATCCTGAAATTAACTCTATTTTTAAATCTCTTTGTGCTTTTGTAGGCAACATAAGCATATAGTCATCACTTGATGCTTTACCAACATAGGAGCTTCCTGTGCTGTATGACACACCGGCTTCGATACAGATTGCCTGCTGTGTCACGCCGTTCTTGCTAACACCTAACTTAGCGTGCGTTGAGGCATAGCGAGTGGCTACTCCTACACTGCCGTCTGACTTATAGTAGATATAGTCGTAATTATACTTATCTGCATAAGTCTTACCGTCTGAGCCGATGTAATTTCCGAGCATAGCCGCATAAACATTGTCACCGACACCCCAATCTGACGCAAGCGTCTGAATAGGCATAGCAACTAATGTCATAACTGCTGCAAGGAAAAGTCCGGTCAGCTTTTTGAATTTGTTTTTAAACATAACCTTTGTCCTTTCTTGGTTGATTTTTTAAAAATATATATAAAAAAGCAGTCCTACGGGTGCGGACTGCTTTGGATTTTTATGTTCAATTTACTGTCAGAAAAAAGAAAAGAGCCTTGAATTTATACTTTCAAAGCTCTCGAATATTAAATTATAAATCTACCTAAAAATCAGATTTTACCTAAGAAAGAATATTGCGTAGCCCTCAATACTGTTACCGTTTTCGTCTTTCTTTAAATCCGGTATGGTTTCAATGTA
>ERZ1027048.523-NODE-523-length-11577-cov-82.880750_pt1 | contig 11577 bp, 8 predicted proteins | sample MGYA00519430_ERZ1027048 | MGnify/ENA primary metagenome ERZ1027048 (study PRJEB26926, sample SAMN06164594) | human gut metagenome | biome: ENVO:00009003; feature: ENVO:2100002; material: ENVO:00002003 | host: Homo sapiens | place: USA | collected 2012 ...
GTGTAGTCGTTGTTGACCCTGGCCTCGGTGAAGGCGCTCCAGAACGGTGTGAGTATGATGGTGAACACCATGGGCAGCACGTTGATATACCGGTAGGCTATGTTGTAGACCGTCACTTCCTCCGGGCCGAGATAGTGCGAAATGATCAGGTTGTTGGTCTGGTAAAAGGCGATGGACAGCACCGACAGGAAGAAGAACATGATGCCCAGCGACATTATGTCCCTGGCGTAACTGAACTTTACATATTTAGGAGAAGGTCTGTAATCTCTCAGCACGGTGCGGAATGTCCATATATTGGATGTGATGAGCACGAAAATGGAAGTGCCGCCCATGGCCATGGCCAGGTAGACGATGTTGCCTTGGGTGAAGTGCGTGATGAGCAGCAACACGATGCACAGCAACGCCTGTGTCGCGGTGTCGAACGCTGACGCCAGCGCGGGTTTCTGCAATGCGTTCAGGAGAGTCCGGTTCAGGCCCAGTATGAACAGTACGCAGAAATTGGTGAGGGCTATAAGCACGGTGTACAGCAGCTCGCGTCCCGACACGTCGCTGACATTCAGTATGCTGTTCCAGTCAATGAAGCACGAGGCCGTCATGGCCACCGCCCATACCGACACCACGATGATGGAGATGATGGCGTAGGCAGTGCTTACCAGGCGGCGCGCCCGGACAGGCTCGTTGTTCTCGACAGCTTCGATAAACTTGTTGCGCAGGCCGTTGCCTATGCCAACGTCGAAGAAGCTGATCCATGCCACTAACGACGAGATTGTCAGCCAGATGCCGTATTCGTAACTCGACACGTAATTGATGGTCAGCGGCACGATCAGGAACGAGCAGATTATGCTGACGCCCCTGAGGGCAAACATGGAGACGATATTCTTCTTTGCCCTTACCGAACGTCCGCTTCCGCTGTTGATTAATCCGAGTATCTTGTTTGCGAATGACATCTATAGCAATAACGGCGGTAGGGTGATAAAATTTTACAGTTGCCGGCAGCCGCATATATAGATGCCGGGATTATAATGTAAATGTGAATGGAATGTGTTAAATTTGCGGATAAATATGGATGCAAAAGCAAAATTAATAGCAAAGAAGATGACGCCTGCGGAAAGATTGAAAGCGTGTGACAAGACACTGGGGATTGTGCTGATTGTGATGTTGGCCTCGGGCATACAGCTGGAAGCGACATCGGGGCGATATGCCCGGTCGGTATGGGCGCACATAGCCCTCGGAATAGTGCTGACCGCATTGTCGTTGTGGCATATATACCTTCATTATAAAAGGGGCAACTGGTTCGTCCGTTTCGCGAAGAACAGGAACCAGTCGACGCGGATACTGTGGTGGGTATTCCTGCTGACTGCCGTAACAGGCGTAATGGCGACAGTGGTATGGCTCGCGGCACACGAGCATTCGCACATAGGTGCCGTCCACGGTAAGATCGGTTTCCTGATGGTGATTGTAGGCATAATCCACGCCGCAGGTCACAGGCACCGGCGCAAGGCCGCACAGCGCAAGGAACCATACGCGCAATCACATTAATAAGACGTGTTTTATCTGAACAGGTTGCGGGTCCGGACGACGGGGATGCCGAAAGTGCCGCGGGAGACCTTCATGTCGAGGTGCTGTCCGACGCGGACTTTGTGCACCTTGCCTGTTGTGATCGACGTGGTGACGAGGTGGCCGTTGTCCAGGCGGATGTCGGCGTAATATGTGCGGTAGGTATCGCCGGTGGGGATGTAACGGCCTTTGCGGACGCGCCGGGTGCGCTGGTGGGTGGTGTAATATTTGCGTTCCACCACGGCCGGAACTGTCGTGGCCTTGTCCGCGTCGGCTCCCGCGGAATTGATGCTATAGAATGCTCCGGTGAGGATAGGGGCCGTCAGGATCACCCATGTGGCCACGCGCAACGGCAGGTTGCGGAAATTGATTATTCTCCGGAATTTTTGGGAGAACAGCCATGCTACGGGCACAGACAGCACCGCGCACACTGTGGCGACAATCCAGGGATTGACCATGGTGGTGGTGCGGCACACCATGAATATTCCGGCACCGATCATTGCGAAAAAAATAAGTAATCCCCGTAAGATGTATATCCAAACCTTGCATTTCATTTTGTGGAACCGTATATTTGCCTTATATTTGCAATCAGGTGCTGAGTCCGCTTTTTAAAGAACTCAGTCAGACAATAAACGATTTCACTATATATAAAATTATGATCAGAGTAGACAAAGAAATATGCCCGCATAATCATGTGTGCCCGCTTATGAAGCTGTGTCCGGTCGACGCCATTACGCAGGATGCCGACGGCTATCCGGTGATAGACTACGACCTGTGCATCGAATGCGGGACGTGTGTGGAGAACTGCCCCAAGCAGGCCATGAAGGTATATCCGGACTGAGAACCAGCGAGACAAAAAAACAGCGGCGGGGAAGGATCCTGCCGCTGTTCGTTTACCGTTTGGTGGCGTAGATCATGAAGGTGACGGCCACGATGGCGATGCCGATTCCGGCGACGATGCCGGGGGTGAGCGGTTCGCCGAAGGCGATGGCGCCTACGAGGATGGCGGTAATGGGCTCGAACACTTCCAATATCGAGGCTTTGGTGGCTCCGATATTCCTGGTGGCTACGGCCAGCATGGCGGTGGAGACGATGGTGGGCAGCACGGCCAGCCCTGTCAGGCTGAGTATGGCACGGGCGTTGTCTAAATGAGCGGTCAGCGAGTTGCCGGACCAGGCCGCTATTCCGAGGAATACGAACGCTCCGACCGTCAGGACGTAAAACGTGAGCAATGTGTCGGAAATGCCGGCTATCCTCTTGTTGTGGTTGATTATCACCATGAATATGGCATAAGCCAATGCGGATGCGATGGCAAGCCAGATGCCCCGGGCGTCGATGGCTGCGCCTTCGTCGCCTCCGGTCATGATGAGCACTCCTGCGAATGTGGCCGCTATGGCCAGCCATACCGGCCATGAGGGAGTCTTGCCTAAAAAGACCATGATTATGGCCACAAATACCGGGGCGAGGAACACCAGGGTGGTGGCCAGTCCCGAGGCGACGTATCGGTAGGCCATGAACAGGAACAGGCTGCTTGATGTGTACAGAATGCCCAGCGCCAGCAGGACGCCGGCCTGTCGTAAATCCACTTTGAAATTCTCGCGGCGCAGCAACAGCCAGCCGCCAAGCAACACCACCGCGATGGCGTAGCGGAAAAACAATACGGACTGCACGGCCGCGCCGGCCATGAGGAGAGGCATGGCGAACAAGGGGTTGAGACCGTAAGTCACACCCGTAATGATACCCGCCGGATAACCGATCAGCGCCTGTTTGCTAAGTTTCTTCATCAATAGGTGGTTTCAAGAATCGAGCCTAATTCAACCAACGAACAACCCCGGCAACTTATTTTACGAAAGCTTGTGGGAATTATTCAATATCGAGGCTGGGAAACCGTTAAAAGCATAACAAATACAAGGATATGGAAGTAAAGAAGTGGGAGATAGTCAGTTCGGAGTATAAGCTGCGGAGTCCGTGGGTGAACGTGAGGCGTGACGTGTGCCGGCTGCCGACGGGCGTGATAAATCCGGAATATTATATCTTCGAATTGCCGACATGGGTGAACATCATAGCGATAACGCGCGAGGGAAAGTTTGTGATGGTGGAGCAATACCGTCACGGACTGCGTGATGTCTACACCGAGATAGTGGGTGGCGCCATGGAGGAGGGGGAGACCTGTCTGGAGGCTGCCAGACGGGAACTGCTCGAGGAATCCGGCTACGGCAACGGAACGTGGCGCGAGTTCATGACGATATCCCAGAATCCCGGTAATTCCGACAACCTGACCCATGTATTCTTAGCCACGGATGTTGAGAAAATATCGGACCAGCATCTGGACGCCACCGAGGACATCAAGGTGCGTCTGCTGACCGAACAGGAGGTTTACCGCATCCTCGTCGACGACGAGATGAAACAGGCGCTTATGGCCGCCCCGCTCTGGAAATACTTCGCCCTGAAGGCGCAGGGCCGGCTCCCGGAATGAGAATACATCATATTGTCTTGTTTGTAGAACAAAAATAGACTCATATTGTCTTGTTAGTAGGACAAAAATAGGCAATAGTGTCTTGCATATAAGACAAAATATGCGTAATTTTGTCTTGTAAATAAGACAAAATGAGGTATGATAAAATCCGAAGTGCTTCGTGAGGTGATGCTTGAAAATCGGGAAGAAGTTATGCGTCACCAAGTTGTTAAACGTAATGTGTCGCTTGACGGATTCGATTGTCAGGTGTTGGTGGGTGTGCGCCGTGCCGGAAAATCCTATCTGTTGTATGGCAGGATTCAGGAACTGATTGCACAGGGCCGTTCCTGGAATGAAATTGTATACCTGAATTTTGAGGATGAGCGTCTTGCCGGTATGGAGCTGGCAGACCTGAACATGATTCTGGAAGTCCATGCCAGCTTAAGCGACAAACGGCCGATGCTGTTTCTTGACGAGATTCAGAATGTAGATGGATGGGAACATTTTGCCAGACGCGTTGCCGATAGCAAATATACCGTGTATATTACCGGAAGTAATGCCAAGATGCTGTCTAATGATGTGGGGGCTGTGCTTGGAGGAAGGTATCTGACGCGCGAAGTGTTTCCCATGCAGTTCAATGAATTTATTACGATGAATGGGGTGAACCCCACAGATGAACTCTTAACGGCCACGACTGCGGCCCGGGGAGAACTTATGGGACTTTTAGAAGAATATTTTCAGTTCGGAGGCTTCCCGGAATGCGCCACGTTGCCGGTAAAACGTGATTATCTGATGAGCTTGTATCAAAAGATATTTTTAGGTGATATAGCGGCACGAAACAACATTGAGAATATTTTCGCCTTAAGGGTTCTTATCCGCAAACTGGCTGAGAGCATCAAACAGCCGCTGTCGTTTACCCGCGCGGCTAATATCGTGGCCTCTACCGGTGCAAAAATAGGTAAAAGCACAGTCATAAACTATCTGTCGTATGCTATTGAAGCGTATCTGATATTGCCTGTTGCGAATATTGCAGACAGTATTGTGGATAAGGTGTCCAATCCCAAATATTATTTTATTGACAACGGCATCGTATCGTTATTGGCATTGGACATCCGTACGTCGCTGCTTGAGAATATCGTGGCTCTTAAACTGTTTTCCACTTATGGCACAAAGGAACAGGCTGTGTTTTTCTACAATCATGGCGTGGAAGTGGATTTCTATATCCCGCAGACTGAAACGGCCATACAGGTGTGCTATACCATGAATGACGCCGAAGGCACGTTTGAACGAGAGACAAGGGCATTGGTGAAACTGCAATCGCGATTGTCTTGCCGCAGGAATATAGTCGTGACCTATGGCGATGAAGGAGTGATTGAGATGGGCGGCATAAAAATAGAAGTAATACCTATATGGACATTTTTACTGAGACCTCTGTAAAAATAGTTGGATTATCAATAAATGAGATCTGAATAAAATATGGCAGTCGCGTGGGTTTCACGCATTGCAAATAATAAAGCCGGGGTAGTGAGAATAATAAACCCGGGGCTGTGCGAATGAGCACAGCCCCGGATTGTATCATGGATATTCGGGATTATTTCACGAGGATTCTGCGGGAGCCGTCGGCATCAACCACGATGTAGACACCGGGCACGATGTCACGGGTGGAGACGGGTATGCCCTGCAGGTTATAAACTTTGGCTTTCTTAAGGTCATCGATGCTTACAGCCTTAATGCCGCTGTGCGTGAGCAAAACCTCTACCTCGTTGCTGACACGCGCTGCGCCGTGATTGTAAACAGGCACTACGGAGTAACGGAACGTGTAGCTGCCGGGTTCGTCAGAAGTGGCCAGAGGAGTATCCGAGTATGAGGTGCCGGTCACAATCTCATCGGTGATCTGCTTGCCGTTGCGGAAGACATGATACCCTGTTACGGCGAGATCAAGCGGAATCTCGGGAGCCGCCTCGTAAGTCACGTCGTCAATCAAGAGTGCCAGCGTGTCATCGCTGTCGTGATGGATGGCGAAATATTTCGCGCCTTCCGGCAATACGGCCTTGAACTCGGTCCAGACCTCAGGCACCTCGCCGCTGGCGGGATAGTTCTGCACCTCGACTGTCTGTGTGAAGCAGTCGCGGGTATTTCCTGTGACGGAGTAAAGCACCCGGAATGATTCGGGCCATGCCGACATCATGCTTTTGGCCCAAAACGATATGGTCTGTGCATTGCCCGACAGCTCGGGAGATATAAGCCAGTTGTCGTTCTGTGACTGGGCGCTGGGGGCCATCATGAACGAGTCGCCGCTGTGGGTCTCGGCATCCGGCTGATACTGCTCGGGAATCTGAGCCAGCTTCGTATTGAACAGCTGGAAGGCCATGGGCTGAGTCTGGAAGGGGTTGTACAGTTCGCGGAATATGTTGTAGGTCTTCTGTTTGTCGCCGTCGTAGACGGTCCAGCCTCCGGCGCCGGTGATGGACATCGGAGTGTAGTCCTCGCATTCGAAATCCTCGGTGACAGTCTTCGGACCGGGCAGATTGTCGAGTGCCGGGGCTGACCATGTCAGGCTGACGGATTCCTTGTCGGTATTGGCTGCAAGGTCGGTGACGGTGGGGAATTCATTGAATTTCACTGTCACGGAAGCCGATAGGGAGTTGTTATGCTCCATGGCGTCACCATCATATACGACCTTAGCCGATACTTCGACCAGGTCGGTGGCATTAAGGGCTACCGGCAGTTCGGCCGAGACTATTCTTATTTCGTTTGCAGAGATGGCCGACAGCGAGTTTTCGGCAACAGTCTCTCCGTTGATGTACCAGGCCAGCGTTGCCTCGGCGGCGTCAGCCGTGCCGGTATTCTCCACGCGGACCGTTACGGGCAGTTTCTCACCGGCCTTGACTGATTCGGGTACGTCCAGTCCGCGCACGGCCAGATCCTTCTCGACAAGATCGTGGATGGAGATATGGTCCAGCGGTACGCTCCACATCTCGGTGTCGGTGTTGTCGGTGGCTGTAAGGCGCAAGGCTATGCGCACGGTGCCGTCGGCCTTGAAGTCGTCGAGTGATACGCGACAGAGGGTCCAGTCGTCGGTTGGAGCGTCCTTGAGGGCTATGGTGCGCAACGGAGCGAACTCATCCTCGCCATGTGCGGCCATGATGTCAAGGGTGCTTCCCTTGCCCTGATACCATACATCGAGCACAGGATTCTTGGTCTTTGACAGATCTACTCGCACTGACTGCAGTCCCCACATCACATCGGTCTCTATAGGCATCCAGAAGAAGAAACCGTTGTCTGCGTCCTGCGATTTCAGAGGCTTGGGGGCCTCGGGGTCTTCGGGATCGAGCAGCGACTCGAAGTAAGAGTCGTCGACCGTGCCGTAATCCTGTCCGTTGTACGATGTCTTGGGATCAAGCACCCATACCTTGTCGTAAGTGCCGTCCGTGAAGGATTCCATGAACGGAGCCTGGTCAGGTTTGCCTACCACTACGATGTTGGACGATGTGTCGAGCGAATACAAGTCGCCGTTGCCTGCGGTGACCTGATAAGCCACGAAGTCCTGAGCCTCGAGGTCGGAGTAATCGAAGGTATATGATGTGGAACCCTTCACCTCGGCGATGGCCGGATCATAGTAGGATCCGAAGGCATCGAAGATGTAGTAGGTCAGAGCTGAAGGATCGACATAGCCGCCCTCATGCTCGCCCTCAGTGACGGCGTCCCATGTCAACGTGGCCTTCGTGTAATCAGCCGAGGGCGTCAGCTTCACGTTTTCAGGGGCTTTCGGAGTGTCGGGGCCGCACCAGATGTTCTTGTATTCCACTTTCTCGCCGGGGGTGTCGCCCACGTATGCAACGGCGGTGAAGCGGTTGTTGATGCCGGCGTACATTTCCACTTCGCATGGGATGGTCTGTCCGGGCTGAACGTCGGTGTATTCAAACTTGTCCACCTCCCATCGCGAGGTAATCAGCACCTTGGATATCTCAGTCAGGTCGGCACCCGATACGGTCTTGGTTGGGGCCACGTATGTCACCGTTGCCTTCAGCTCGCCCTGGGGCGCGAGTGTCCAGCTGAGCTGTCCGGCAGCCGGCGGATCGACGGGAGGTGCGACCGTACCTGCTTTCATGCCTACGTTGGCAAGTTTGAGCGTGCCTTTCTGTTCCTTGGTCGTGGTGCAGTGGAAACCTACGTAGTAATAGCCTTCCTCATCGATAGTCAGGCCATACTCGTATGTCTTGAAGTCCTTCTGGCTCTGGGTCAATGGAGCTACTATCTGAGTGGTAAGGCCTTCGACCGTAGGAGCCTTGCCGATGCTTGCATCCATGGAGACGGACGGTGTGCCGCTTCCCATTATGCCGATCTGGAACGAGAGGACGTAGCTGCCGGCGGGCAGATGGATGGGTACTGTTATGAGCCAGTCATCATTGGCATCAACGTTGTCAGCGTTCGGCACCATACAGGCGGCATAACCGTTGACAGTGCCGTATTGCCATTTGCGATTGTCACCATTGACATTGATGTCGGTGTAGTTCTTTATTTCGGTTCCATTTTTGCCCAAGTCATGGGTGAAAGGCACCTCTACTGTGTTGGCCGGCGCCTCCTTGGCCACCGGAATCTGAACCGGAGCAGCGGCCATCTGCTGACGCGGAGCCCGCATCTGTCTGATGGCACCCTGCGACGTGACATGCGTCGTACGTTCCGGCACCGCCGCCGTCGCCACGGAGGACAGCGTCAGCAATCCGGATGAAATCAGTAATAATGTTCTCATACGCATAATATTATGTTGTTTCAATCTGCAAATTATCGGGTGTGCTTCTTCAGTCGCGATAATGCATATCATTGTAGATAATCCTGATAATTCCAAAATTAACAAAAATAGTTGGATTATCAATAAATTGTTTGTAATTTAGACGCGAAAAACTGATATGTGCCGATCCATAGCAAGCGGATTGTGCCAGGCCCGGGCTCCGGGCGAAGAAAACCTTAAATACCGAGAACCTTAAATGCTACTTACCATGGAAAAGAGTCTCAGATTGTCAAAAAACGAAGTGACGGCGTGGCTGGGCAAGCATCCGGCCGACTTCACGCGCGAGGACATAGTGCGCTTCATCACCGAGAATGGCGTGGAGATGGTCAACTTCATGTATCCGGCCGCCGACGGTCGGCTCAAGACACTGAATTTCGTAATCAATTCGCTGGAATACCTGGAAACCATACTGACTCTGGGCGAGCGTGTGGACGGTTCGTCGCTGTTCCCGTTCATCAGCGCGGGGGACGCGGACCTGTATGTGGTGCCGCGTTACCGCACGGCGTTCGTCGACCCGTTCGCGCCTGTCAGGACGCTGACCATGCTGTGCTCGTTTTTCGACAAGAACGGGCGTCCGCTGGAGTCGTCGCCCGAACTGACTCTCGACAAGGCCTGCCGACGCTTCACTGAACTGACCGGCCTGGAGTTCCACGCCATGGGCGAGCTGGAGTTCTACGTCATAGCGCCGGATCCGGGCACCTTCCCGGCCACTGACCAGCGGGGATACCACGAGAGCGCTCCGTTCGCCAAGTTCAATGATTTCCGCACGCTGTGCATGAGCTACATAGCCCGCACCGGCGGCCGGATAAAGTACGGCCATTCGGAGGTGGGCAATTTCACCCTTGACGGCATGGTGTACGAGCAGAACGAGATAGAGTTTCTGCCGGTTGACGCGCGCGAGGCGGCCGAACAGCTGCTGATAGCCAAGTGGGTGATACGCAACCTGGCCGCCAAGATGGATCTTGACGTGACGTTCGCGCCCAAGATCACGATAGGGAAGGCCGGCTCGGGTCTGCACATACACATGCGCTTCATGAACCCTGACGGCACCACGGCGATGCTGAACGCCGACCGGACGCTTTCGGACTCGGCGCGCCGCGGCATAGCGGGCATCATGGACCTGGCGCCGGCACTGACGGCCTTCGGCAACACCAATCCGACCAGCTATTTCCGTCTGGTGCCGCATCAGGAGGCCCCCACCAACGTGTGCTGGGGCGACCGCAACCGCTCGGTATTGGTGCGTGTGCCGTTGGGCTGGACTTCGGGCAGCGATATGTGCGCCGAGGCCAATCCCGGCGAGTGTACGCCGGCCGAGGTGGATGCCTCGCGCAAGCAGACGTTCGAGATACGCTCGGCCGACGGATCGGCCGACATATACCAGCTGTTGGCCGGACTGGCCGTGGCCGTGCGTCACGGGTTCGAGATGCCCGACGCTCTGGAGGTGGCCGCGCGCACGTATGTGGACGTCAACATCCATTCGGAGGAGAATGCCGAGCGGCTCAAGTCGTTGGACACGTTGCCCGTATCGTGCCATGAGTCAGCGGCATGCCTGGAGCGCAGCGCGGAGGTGTTTCAGGAAAAGGGAGTGTTCTCGCCGGCCATGATCCGGGGAGTGTGTGCCCGACTGCGCGCACAGGACGACCGCGACGCTCGCGCCGCCCTGCAGGATCCCGACAAGATGCTGCGGATGGTCAAGGCCCACTTCCATTGCGGCTGATGCGTACAACCGGCATACGACACACATACACAGCCGACATATAAAGCTGACATATCCGGCTGACCTCTACAAGGCTTCTCTGTGAAAACAGGGGAGCCGACTTTTTTTGAAACAGTGAGGCGGGGATGGAATCTTATTATTTTTGCATATTTTTTGGCGATTATTTCAATATTGTCCTAAATAATTTTTGAGTGCTACTCAACGTGCAGAGGCATCAGCCTTTGCAAAAATGACATCAGAGTAATCCCCCTAAGGCAAAAACGGCTCTTCGGGAGGCGGTGTGAAGGGTTCGTCAAGCCATTTGTTGAGGTCGATTTTGGTAAAGGTGTTAAGTCGCAGAGAGACAACAAGATTAGCCATTGCCCACTTGTACTTGGCGATGTGTTTCAGCCATGTCAGGATGAGCATGGTTATCAGTGCAGTCCAGATCTGGATTTCCACGGCGTTGCGTGTGGTGCCGATGAAGCTCTTTATGCGCAGAAGCTGCTTTAGATTGCGGAAGAAAATCTCAATATTCCATCTTGCCTTGTAGATTGCGGCTATCGTGGAGGCGGCAAGAGTGAAGTTGTTTGTCAAAAGTTCCACCACGAAACCATGTTCTTCGTTCCATACGGCAATTCTGCGGAGTTTCTTTGGATATTTCTTTTTCGCGACTGGAAGTTCCAGTTCAATTTCCTCATCAATAAGCACGTCCTGCGCCCGCTTTTCAGGCAATAGACGCTCACGGACGGTCTTATACCTGATGTTGTCCTTGTGCCGGACCACAAAGAACACATTGTTGCTGTCCCAATGGCTGAGCAGGCTGTAATCACAGTAGCCACGGTCGGCAACTACAATTGAATACGGATTTACAGGAATGTCGTAGGCCGCCTTGTTGTCAGAGCCTTTCCCGTCTGTAATGTTCACGAATTCAGGCAACAGACAGTCATAATCAAGAAGCGTGTGCATCTTCACAGCGCCTTTTGTCGTGGTATAATGCGCCCAGTCGTAGACAGACAGCGTAAGCGATATGAGCGTCGAATCCAACAGCCGCAACGGCATCTTGAAACGAAATTT
>ERZ1027048.543-NODE-543-length-11452-cov-13.566465_pt1 | contig 11452 bp, 9 predicted proteins | sample MGYA00519430_ERZ1027048 | MGnify/ENA primary metagenome ERZ1027048 (study PRJEB26926, sample SAMN06164594) | human gut metagenome | biome: ENVO:00009003; feature: ENVO:2100002; material: ENVO:00002003 | host: Homo sapiens | place: USA | collected 2012 ...
TAACTTATAACTCATCACTTAAATTAAACTTCCGGTTTGTCGTCGGGCTCTGCACTGTACGGATATACATCCATAATGGCGGTTTCCGCTACAGATGCTATCTGGTAGTCGGCCATTGTGCCTTTCATGCCCTCATCCAGTTTCTTCACTGCATCACGCAGGTCGGCAGCCTGCACCAATACCTGGGTAGAGGTTTTCTTTTCCGCACCGCTTTTCTCGTCCAGTGTGATGAAAACCAGTTTACATTTAAACCAGCGGTCGGCAGCTTCCTCTTCGCTGGGGAACAATTCGCTATAGTTGGCACGTTTGATGTCCGATACGGTGAACTCTCCCGAAATGAACGGCGTCATCTCTTCGATGATGCGTGCTTCCGCTTCCGTAAAACTGAGGGCATCTACCAGGTACGGTTCGGTCACCTTCTTGTTCATTCCATTTTCCATTGTTTTCTCGTAACGGATCTTACATTCAAACCATGTATGCATTGCCATAATTTTCTGTTTTTAATTATTGATTTATTGTTAGTTAAGCTGCTTTATGCGTGCCTATGCCCGCCGAAAGCAGTGCAAAGATAGCCAAAAACTAAATGGATATAAAAAGTTGCCTTGCATTTTACGTGAAAATTTTATTGGAGAACCGGGACGGTACGTATGGGCATAAAAAAAGGAGTACCGCTGTACTCCAACCTTTGTTAACCTTAAATCTAATACTATGAAAAACACATTACAAAGGTACGGACTTTTTCGACATTTGCAAGAGTGTCGGGGCATAAAGTGTGTATTTGTAACACTTATTATATTTTATGCCTTTGTACTACATCTTTTTTAAAACTTGAGGCGTGTTGCTGAAACATAAATTTGCATCTGTTTTGCTTCCACACTTCCACCCACCTCCTGCATCTCCCTATCCATCGGCATTTACTCTGCGGTGGAAGCAACCTGAAAAGGTGGAAGCAAAATTTGCTTCCACCTGCCAAAAAACGTCTGAGTTTTGCCGTAACTTATTGTTTTTTTATGTAATATCGCGCGTGGGTTACATAAATCGGTCAGTGTAGTTTTCCTGCATTTTCGAGTTTGCCCGACTATGAATAGTGGAGTCTGATGTCTTTTAAGTTGCTGTACAATACGTTTGCACCTTGTGCGCAATAGGCGCGGGCTACGTACTTCATCTGTAAAAGCCTTGGAGTTAGTGACGCCTAACGGCCATGAACAACCCTGCTTATGGTCGTTAAACGATTGCTTCATGGCCATTAGCAGGGGTGTTCATGGCCGTTAGGCGTTATTAATTCCTTATGCAACAGTAGACCAAGCAAGGGTGAAAAGCAAAGGAATGCTTGTGTTTTAGATAGAAATCCACGGGCTTTCACTCTCTCCATAGGTTATGGAAGTGGGCTTTTATTTCACTTGCGTTCTGTGCGATAAATTCCCATTTATCAGTAGGTATATTTACGAAACTTCAATAATGCATTTATGAGGGTAAGATGTTGGAATGTAGAATGATATATTGGAAATGATGAGGTGTTTTTTAAACGTTCGTTTAATAAACGTCTATTTTTAAGAAAATAAGTAGAGGTATAAAAGTTAAAAAGGAACAGAACTTTAATATGTTAAATGTTAGACGTACACTGCTGAAATTCAATAGATTAACATGAAACAGAAATCACTTTGGGAATATTTTTATTAAACATTTTGTTAGTTCAAAAAATACAGCTTATCTTTGCGTTCATTAAACGAACGTTTATTGGACACTTCTATGAGTCTAATATCTTCTTTAATAGCTTATTATCATTGCAAAAGTGTACAATACGGTTTGGGTGGGAAAATGTCTCGTTCAAACCGCGAAGCGCACCCGGAACTGAGCTAATTCATTCGAAAGAAAATTTCTAAGTGACTGAACAACAGAAATATTGGTTTGCGGCTCGCACCCGTGACAAGCAGGAATTCACAGTCCGGAAATCTTTGGACCGACTTAAATCGGAAGAGCATTTGGAGCTTGACTATTATCTTCCCACGCGTTTTGTCATTTCTCAATTGAAATATCGCCGTAAGCGTAGCGAAGTTCCAGTAATCCGTAATCTGGTGTTTGTTCATTCCACCAAGCAGACAGCCTGCGATATATCCAACATCTATAATGTCCCCCTTTTTTATATGAAGGATCTTTCCACGCACTCTATGCTGGTAGTCCCAAATAAGCAAATGGAGGACTTTATGTTCGTAATGGATTTGAATCCTGACGGTGTCAGCCTTGATAGCGAAATTCTGACTGTTGGGCATAAAGTAAAAGTTATCAAAGGCGAACTCAGCGGTATTGAAGGTGAGGTTGCCATCGAAGCCAATAAAACATACGTTGTTATCCGCATTAAAGACCTTTTGACTGCAAGTGTCAAAGTCCCCAAATCCTATCTGAAAATAATCGGGTGACTTCTAAATAGGTATAATCTTATATTTTAATCATATATCATAATAATGGATGATTTAACTTCCCGTGCTCTTGAGCTTCAGCATGCAGCTCATGAGCTGATGTATCTTGGTATGGACGGTGAGCCGGTCTATTCCGACACTTTTTGCCGGTTGAATAAGGAAGTGCTTGTTAAGTCTGATTCTCTTTTTTCTGCTCAGAGTTCCGATGTTGAAGAAGAGGCGAATTTGTGTCTGGCTCTTTTGATGGGGTATAATGCTACTATCTATGATGATGGAGATAAAGAGCAGAAGAAGCAAGCAGTACTGGACCGGATTTATCCTATTTTGGAACAACTTTCTGCCTCTTTGTTTAAAGTTCATCTGCTGACTTATACGTATGGGGAAGTTTATGAGGAGTCTTTACTTCAAGAGGCTCATTTTATTGTAGATGGTTGGGGTAAAAGGGAGATGACAGCGGAGCAAATGGAGGTAGTGAAGGAGTTGAAGAATATCGAGGAGAATCCGTATCCGTTTGAGGAAGTGGTGGAATAAAAAAACGGGTGAATATGTATGTAATATATGATTGACTGCATCGGGGAATTTACGGGCTGGAAGCATAAAAACTTTCATCCGAACAAATCACTCAATGCAGACGGTTATTCAAGACAAAGGAAATGGTTAGAAGAATCTGAAGCAATTTGGATGTATTGACATACTTGGTTCATCCTTCAGTAGGAATTCATAAATAAGGCTGTGAATTGCCTGAGAACCTTCTGAAAGTAGTTTTTTGCCTACTTGAAAAATGACCCTATAGTATAGATAATTCAATAGTGGAGCGTTTCATTCATCCTCTGGTAGGTGAACGTAAGAACTCATTGTCTTTGTAGACCGTGTAGCAAATGTATCGGCAGCCTATCCACGCTGATATTAACTTGTCGTTCTACATTGGAATATTTAAATAAATTCTTCTGTGAAATTTAAACGGTTGCAGGAATTATGAGAATCTGTTGCCGATGGCAATATGAAATCAGTATTAATGGTTTGTAAAAATAAATTATAGTTTTTGCTTGTTTAAGAGAGAAAACAGAAAGGAGTTTTTCTCTGTGCGATAAGTCAAAATTGGACGTTTGCATAACTATGATGATGGCAAAATATTAGTTGGGGGACAATAAAAAGAATGAAATTATAAAAATAAACATATGTCAGTATTTGAGAACAAAGTCCTATTGATAACAGGTGGTACAGGCAGTTTTGGAAATGCTGTGCTTCGTCGCTTTCTTGATAGCGACATCAAAGAGATTCGTATCTTTAGTCGTGATGAGAAAAAGCAAGATGATATGCGCCACTTTCTCCAAGCAAATCATGCCGATGTAGCAGATAAGGTAAAGTTTTATATCGGTAACGTGCGTCAGCGTGAGGCTGTTGATTTCGCAATGAATGGTGTTGACTATGTATTTTCAGCAGCAGCTCTCAAGCAAGTTCCTTCATGTGAATTCTTTCCAATGGAGGCTGTTTGTACAAATGTTGAGGGAACAAATAATGTTCTCCTTTCTGCTATTGCATATGGTGTAAAAAATGTTGTTGTTCTTTCTACAGATAAGGCTGCTTATCCCATTAATGCGATGGGGATATCTAAAGCTATGATGGAAAAAGTGGCAATTGCTCAAGGACGAGCCCTCGGAACTAATTCCAAGACTACTATCTGTTGTACTCGTTATGGCAATGTAATGGCAAGTCGTGGCTCTGTTATTCCTCTTTGGGTAGAGCAAATGATGGAAGGTAAGCCTATTACCATCACCGATCCTAATATGACTCGATTCATGATGACTCTTGATGATGCCGTTGATCTTGTCATCTATGCTTTTACTCATGGTGAGAATGGAGATCTTTTTGTACAGAAAGCTCCTGCTGCTACTCTTGCTGTACTTGCTGAGGCTCTCAAGCAGATTTATGCAAAGATAGATTTAAAACATGGCGAAACAAAAATTAAGGTTATTGGTACACGTCATGGAGAAAAACTTTATGAAACTCTTGTAACACGTGAGGAAATGGCTAAAGCTATTGATATGGGGGGCTATTATCGTATTCCTTGTGATAGTCGTGATCTCAATTACGATAAGTATTTTTGTGAGGGCGACCACAAGGTAGAACAAGTGGAAGAGTATCATTCTCATAATACTTCTCGTCTTGATGTAGAAGGTATGAAAGAGCTGCTTCTTAAACTTAATTTCATTCGTGAAGATCTTGGTCTTCAACCTCATGCTAAAGCTCGTGATTATCGTTCTGAATAGGTAACTAATGTCAATAACAGTAAATATTTTTCATATCACAAATTGAAATAAGCAACTAATTGCAGAAAACTCAAGAGTATGAAAATCTTAGTATTGGGTTGTAACGGTATGGCTGGCCATCTCATTTCACTTTATTTCAAAGAGCAAGGTCATGAGGTGGTGGGGTTTGCACGTTCAATCTCTAAATTGCTTGACTTTACTATTGTAGGTGATGCCTCGGATATGATTCTTATTAAGAATATCATCAAAGAGGGTAACTTTGATGCTGTTATTAACTGTATAGGTCTTTTGAATCAGTGTGCAGAACATAATAAGGCGATGGCGGTCCTTCTGAATAGCTACTTGCCTCATTATCTAGTTAAAATCACTAAAGATATGAATACCAAGGTTATTCATATGTCTACCGATTGTGTGTTTGCTGGTAATGATGGTCCTTATTACGAAGATTCATTTCCTAATGGCATAACTTTCTATGATCGTTCAAAAGCAATGGGTGAAATTAACAACGACAAAGACCTCACATTTCGTAACTCTATAATTGGTCCAGATATTAAAGAATCAGGTATTGGACTTTTTAATTGGTTTATGGCACAGGAAGGTCCTATTGGAGGTTTCACTGGGGCTATTTGGACTGGTGTTACCACTTATACTCTTGCCAAGGCTATGGATTCCGCTCTTAAAGAGAATCTCACGGGCTTATATAATCTTGTGAATAATGAGAGCATTAATAAGTTTGCTCTCTGTTCGCTGTTCAATAAATATTTTCGTAATGGAGAGATCGAAATTACTCCTAATGACAAACTTCAACTAGACAAAAGTCTTCGCAGAAAACGTAATGATTTCTCTTTTGTCGTTCTTTCATATGAAGAGCAAGTTAGGGAAATGCGTGAGTGGATTGATACTCATAAATCACTTTATCCACACTATAATATAAAATGACATGGAAAAACTTAAGTTGATGACTATTGTGGGCACTCGTCCAGAAATTATAAAGATGTCTGCCATTATTAAAAAGGCTGACGTGTATTTTAATCAAATTCTTGTTCACACTGGTCAAAACTATGATTATACTCTTAATGAAGTGTTCTTCAAAGAACTTGGTCTTCGTGAACCTGATTACTATTTGGGCGTAGTCGGTAAAAATGTTGGCGAAACTATGGGAAACATTATTTCCAAGGCATATAATCTTATGAAGAGGGTAAAGCCAGATGCAGTTATAGTTCTTGGAGATACTAACTCTTGTCTTTCTATTATTGCTGCTAAACGTCTAAAAATTCCAATTTTTCACATGGAGGCAGGCAATCGTTGCAAGGATGAGAATCTTCCAGAGGAGGTAATCCGTCGTATTGTTGATGTTACCTCCGACGTAAACCTCTGTTATTCAGAGCACGCACGTCGTTACATCCTCCAGAGTGGCGTGAGGCCAGAGTATACCTACGTTGTAGGCTCGCCAATGGCAGAAGTCCTCTCATCTGTCCTCTCTCAGATTGAGGCATCCAATATTCTTCGGGAACTTGGTCTTGAGAAGGGTAAATACCTCCTCCTCTCGGCTCACCGTGAGGAGAATATTGACATCGAACAAAACTTCTTCTCTCTGATGAATGCAGTCAACGAAATGGCACGTACTTACGATATGCCTATTCTCTATAGCTGTCACCCACGCAGTGAGAAGATGATCGAAAAGAAAGGCTTTAAGTTTGACGAGCGCGTCATCCAACATAAGCCACTTGGCTTCTTTGACTACAACAAGCTTCAGCAAAACGCTTTTTGTGTCGTTTCCGATTCTGGTACCGTACCAGAGGAAGGTGCTTTCTTCCATTTTCCGGTTGTTTCAGTCCGCACCTCTACAGAGCGTCCTGAGGCTATGGACAAAGGGGTCTTTACCATTGGTAGTATCACTTCTGAGGCGGTTTGTCAAGCAGTGGAACTTGCCACGACTATGCATGCCAATGGCGATGATGCATGCCCAGTACCTGCATATACCGATGAGAATGTCTCTACCAAAGTCATCAAGCTCATCCAGAGCTATGTAGGCATCATTGATAAGATGATCTGGAGAAAATAAATCAGAAATTTTGGCAGCATAGGTGGAGTAAATGTCTACAGTTCAATACTGCCTGCTAGATAAAACAGAGAAAATATTATTTGCAAAAGAAATGTTTATAAAATGATAAATAGAGAGAATATTCAAGCAAAACTTATTGCTGATATTGATATCATAGTTCAGGGAATACTTCAAAATATGTCTCAAAAGCCTATCGCAATCTATTTATGTGGGGGGATAGGTAGAGACGAAGGTTCTTGGTATATGGACAATAATGGAATAGTTTGTCCTTATAACGATTATGATGTAGCGGTTATTTCAGAATATGATATTGAATATGAACAGTTACAAGACCTTCGCAAAGAACTGGCTAAACAAATAAATATTCATTGGGTAGATATAGATTTCTATTCACCGAAATCGTTATTGTCTTTAAAACCTACCATTCATAATGTGGATTTGCTTGAAGCAAGTAAGCTAATATGGGGGGAGGATTATATATGTCGTGTGCCAAAGTTGGATAAAAGAAGTATTGGAGAATATGATTTAGATGTTCTTTATCGCACTAGGATGTGGACTCTTTTGGGTTCATGGAGTGGGAGTTTCCATGATATTCAGAACGATGAGGCAAGATTTTTTAAAAACCAAATGGCAAAATGTGTTCTTGCAGCCTGCGATATGATTTTGTTAAAGAATCATGCATATACGACATCATACAAGGATAAAGCTATAATTGCTTCAAAATTTTCAAATGATACAACATTTGAAAAATTAGCAACATGGGCTATTAATGAAAAGCTATTTCCATCGAACACCTCGTTGTCTAGTGAAGAGATGGTTTCTTTATATGAAGCAGCTAGATCTATATTCTTCAAATCATTTAAATATTCGATGGGTGAGAAGGCAAATTTATATCTTGACCCAGATAGAACACCTGAATTACGACGATTGAATTTAAAAAACGTAGTTGTTGATATATTCGGCATTTTTTTTAAACGCTATCGTAGGGTAAAAAAAGAATTTGAGATATTTCGTGCACAAAATTATGCAATGCATGCTTATTGCAAGGGTGCAATCAATAATGAATACGTATTAAAAGCCTCTAATATAATGAAAAGATGGCATTATGGTGCTTATTCATCTTGGGATGAACTCCACGAGGCTGTTGCGAATGCTAGAAATAATTTATGATATGAAGTTGGTTTTTGTTTTAGTTGATGCTTTAAAATCTTTATATTTAACGGAAGAGAACATGCCGTTTTTATATAACCTTTCAAAAAAGGGCCGGCACATTAAGCAAATTATTCCAAGCCCAGGATTTTGCGAAAGAAGCGAAATTTTCTCGGGGTTAGATTGTTATGATACAGGTAACTTTACAGCTATAGGATACCTACCAGAGAATAGTCCATATGCCAATGATAAGGTTGCTATTCAAATAGCATCATTAAGTGAAAAAATATGTAAAAAAATTACAAGAATGGGCTTTCAGAAGTGGCGGTTATATAATAAAAGAAAATTGAATCCGTATAGAATCCCCTTTTGTAGTTTAAAATATTTCGCACTTTCTGAAGATGGAGCAAAACAGCTAATTCCTCATAGAGATATTTTTGATGAACTCCGGAATCATAACAAAACTTATACATTGAATGCTTTTACATCATTGGCAGATCTTGGTCCAAGAACAACGAAAGGTATAGTTGATTTTATCACCGCAAGTATGGATGAGTCAACATACTTCATTCCGTACTATATCGGGACGATTGATCAGGTAGGTCATTTATATGGAAATGATATTGATTCTATTCGACCCCATTTACAAAAAGTCGATAAGCTACTTAGTGAAATATTTAATCTTTGTAGGTCTCGAGATTATTCTTTTGCTGTCTTAGGTGACCATGGCATGATACCTATTACGCAAAAGATTAATATTATGGAAGAAGTTCAAAAATTGTCTTGTAAACATTTGCGCGATTATGAAGTATTTTATGATTCAACGACTGCAAGATTTTGGTTTTATAACGAAGATGCTCGCATGATTATTATGGAGTTGCTGGTAAATAAGTTCTCTAATCACGGTATAATCATAAATGAAGGAAATTATAAAGATTATAGAGTTCCTCTGGATGTCATATCAAAAAGCGGAAAGCCTATTTACGGTGATATTATTTGGGTTGCTAATCCAGGAGTCTTGATCTCTCCAGATTATTTTCACGAAGGAGAAATACAAGAAAAAGGAATGCATGGATACCTTTTCACTAATAATAAGCATTCAACGGGCTTATTCATTGCATCTGGAGCTAAGATAACCAAAACTGAACTATCTATAGACTATTCTTATGCTGTTTGTGGAGAGTTATGTGATATACTTGAAATACCACAACCAAACATTAATTGGAAAAGAATACTCTCATGAAAACAATCAAAGTATCTGTATGCATATCTGTGCATAATACTGCACACTTGCTTCCTCGTTGTTTAGATTCTCTTTTGAAGCAAACTATGAAAGATTTGGAGATTGTGTTAGTAAATAATGGCTCATCAGATAACTCAGAAGACATTATGAGACAGTATTCAAATCACTACCCGCAGATACAATGGCAAATAATTGTTCAAGAAGATAGAGGTTTGGCGCAAGGCCGACAGACGGGAATAAATCATGCTATCGGAGAATACATCGCTTTTTTGGATGCAGATGATTATGTAGATAGTCATATGTATGGTAAATTATATGATGTTGCCATAGAAAATAGCGCAGATATAGTAGAATGTGAGGTTTTCAGAGATGGTAGCATTTTGTCATCACCATATACAGGCCTTTATGATGCGAATTTTATATTTAGAGATTATCTTTTATATAATTCATTACATTCTATGCTTTGGATGAGGTTGTACAAACGAACCCTCTTCCAAAAAGATGTTATGCCAGAATTGTATGTAAACAATGAAGACATGTTTGCATTACCCTGTTTATTATATACAGCGAAAACAATATATTTTCTGAAAGAGCCATTGTATTATTATACAACCGATAATGAAATTGGTGTAATGAAAGTAACAACAAACAATCCTGCTTTTAGACAGAAGTATTATGAAAATAGACTAAAAGCTTTGTTATGCTTTAAGCATCTTAAGAGTTTTGTTGGCGTTGATATAGAGAAATATTTTACGGAATATGAAGCATGGAGAGCTAATTTTTTATTTGGCTTTTTATGAGTTATGGCTTCATAAATTAAGAAAACTGCTCTTCCACCATCAAGGGCAGGAATTGGTAAGAAATTCATAATACCAATATTTACGGATAATAACGCAATAAGGGATAAATAAGCTAAAAAGCCACTACTTAAGGTTCGTGATACTAAATTGAAGATTCCAACAACACCCGAAAGATCAGAAAGTCCAACCTCCCTAATATTTGCAGATGGTGCAATTAATTCCTTAAGAGTTGAAAATATTACAAGTGATGATTCGCCAAACTGTTTAAAGCCTGCCTTAGTACAACCCCAAAAATCAAAATGATATTCTGGAGAAACTCCAATATATGCCTTAAGCTTAATAATATCCTGACCACTTAATAAAGCATCTGAATAAGAATAAATCGGTGTTTGAGAATCAATTTCTTTTTTCTTATCCTGACTATAGAACTTGTAGTCAATTGATATAACATCAGTATAAGCATTTAAATTACTAATTAAATCAGACCAATCATTAATTACTGTCCATTCACTATTTCCATGAATCCTAATCGCTGTAATATAGTCACCATTTTTTAAAACGGTCTCATCATCTGAAGGAGTCGCCTTATCTTTACCTGTACCATATTTAAGTCCTAAATTACCAACCTGAGCACCTTTATCATATGACGAAGCATTTTCATCAATTTGCATATTTGAAAGACCAAAGCTATTTAAAACTAAATAAACTCCACAATTATTTTCTTCCTTAAGCACACCATCATGTATATACTTAAGTGTAATGGTCGTTTTTCCTTCCATAGCAACATCTTCCATAATAACGCCTAAAGAATTCCAATCGGTCACTTCTTTACCATTTACTTCCTTTATAATATCACCTGAAGACAAAAACTTAGCTGAAGGATATGCCTCACCAACACTTCCAACAATATTAGTATTAGCAGGTACTCCTGTTACAAATGAAATTATTAAATAAAGAACAATTGATAGGACAAAATTCATTATTACACCAGCACTAATAGTAATAAATCTTTGGGATATTTTCTTAGAATCAAAACTACGATCATATGGTGTAATTTGCATTCTATCCTTAGGCGATGATACTAAAAAGGCATCTCTTAAAATAGGATATGTTTTATCCTCACCATCAATTTCAAGGGTTACTTCTAAGCCCTCACCATGTACTCCTAAAAGCTCAATATGTTTTACCACACCTCTAAAATCAGCATCGAGATTTTGATCAAGAACAAGTTCCTTAACTGAACCATCCTCTAAATTAATACCAATTGTTTCGCCTTCATTTATTAGAATTTGTTCCACTGTACTATCTGCCATTGCAACATATCCGCCAATAGGAATTGCACGAATAGAAATCATTGTTTCACCTTTGCGCTTTTGCCATAATACCGGACCCATACCTATTGAAAATTCATGACATAAAATACCAGCTTTTTTAGCACAGTAAAAATGCCCAGCCTCATGAATCAAAATAATAATTCCAATTGCAAATATAAATGCAATTATATTTAA
>ERZ1027048.572-NODE-572-length-11278-cov-11.009088_pt1 | contig 11278 bp, 8 predicted proteins | sample MGYA00519430_ERZ1027048 | MGnify/ENA primary metagenome ERZ1027048 (study PRJEB26926, sample SAMN06164594) | human gut metagenome | biome: ENVO:00009003; feature: ENVO:2100002; material: ENVO:00002003 | host: Homo sapiens | place: USA | collected 2012 ...
CGCGAATGAAACGCAGCGTAGCAGCGCTACGCTAAGTGGAATGAGCGGACGCAAGTGCGGAAAAGGTGCGAGCAGATGGCGCAGGTGAATTTGGAAATAGTATTAAACAGTAATTTTGCGGAGAGGAACAGAATGGACACAACGCTACAAGATACTCTTTTTTCTTTGACTGGCATCAAGCTGTCTATCCGCTGTATGATTGCTTTCAGGAAAAGCTGCTTGCCAGATTCCCTGAAAGCCGAATCAAAGTGCAAAAATCCCAAATTTCATACTGCAATCGCCACCTTTATGCCTGTGTGTCCTTCTTGAAGGTAAAAAAGAAATCAGAACTGCCCGAAGACTATTTTGTGCTGACGCTGGGGCTGTCCGCACCGCTGGAATCTGACCGGGTGGCGGCAAAAACCGAGCCGTATCCGGGACGGTGGACAACACATTTTGTCATCAGCAGTCCATCCGATTTGGACGAGAAATTATTTGATTGGATCGAGCAGGCATACAGTTTTGCTCAGGAAAAATGATGCAGTACAATTCTAAGGTAACACCGCACAAATGAGGTGGTCGGCTAACGTATGGATTTTTCGTCAGATGCAAATGCAAATTTCGAAGGTTTATTGGCGGTACATCGAGGAATTTGCATGCCGCAGATGGCGGAAAAGACATCGCCAGACGCGCCGCCGAATTGCACGGCGGCGCCTTTATCAAACTGCCGTTTGTGTCAGGTTTTTTTACATCGGCTGCGGTTTGTTTATTGTATTCCGGGGAAAATCGGGGTATCATACAGGCACGAAGCGAGATGAAGTGCGCTTCGGATGAACAACAATTTTTCTCCACTGCGTCTGATTGAAGGAGGACGAACTTATGTATTATTCCAGCGGCAACTATGAAGCCTTTGCCCATCCCAAGAAACCGGAAGGCGTTGACCACAAGAGCGCCTATATTGTCGGCGCAGGTCTGGCATCCCTGACGGCGGCGTGCTATCTGGTGCGCGACGGTCAGATGAAGGGCGAGCACATTCACATTTTCGAGAAAGGCCCTGTGTCCGGCGGCGCGTGCGATGGCCGGAAGTATGATGTCGGCTACATGATGCGCGGCGGCCGCGAAATGGACAACCACTTCGAGGTCATGTGGGATTTGCTCCGCTCCATCCCGTCTATTGAGACCGAAGGCGCAAGCGTGCTGGACGAGTATTACTGGCTGAACAAGGAAGACCCGAACTTCTCCCTGTGCCGCGCGACCGAAAAGCAGGGGCAGGATGCCCACACGGACGGCAAGTTCGCCATCTCCGACAAGGGTGCGATGGAAATCATGCACCTTTTCTTCACGCCGGATGAGCAGCTGTATGACAAGCGCATCACCGATGTTTTCGACGACGAGGTGTTCTCCTCCAACTTCTGGATGTACTGGCGCACGATGTTCGCCTTCGAGAACTGGCACAGCGCGCTGGAAATGAAGCTCTACATCAAACGCTTCATCCACCACATCGGCGGTCTGCCGGACTTCAAGGCATTGCGCTTCACCCGCTATAACCAGTATGAATCCATCATCCTGCCGATGGAGAAGTACTTGAAGGAACATGGCGTGCAGTTCCACTACGCCACCAAGGTGACCGACGTCCGCTTTGACGTTACCGCGACGCGCAAGCAGGCGTCCTCCATCACCGTGGAGCATGATGGGCAGACCGACGTGATCGACCTGACCGAAAACGACCTGCTGTTCATCACCAACGGCGGCTGCGTCGAAAGCAGCACCTACGGCAGCCAGAACACTCCCGCGCCCTTTGACCCGGAGCTGAAGCCCGGCAACGGCTGGGATTTGTGGAAGAAGATTGCCGCGCAGGACGCTTCGTTCGGCCGTCCGGAAAAGTTCTGCTACGATCCGGAGCAGAGCAACTGGATGAGCGCGACCGTCACCACGCTGGACGACAAGATTCCGCAGTATATCCAGAAGATCTGCAAGCGCGACCCCTTCTCCGGCCATACCGTCACCGGCGGCATCGTGACCGTGAAGGACTCCAGCTGGCTGATGTCCTGGACGCTGAACCGTCAGCAGCAGTTCCGCGATCAGCCGAAGAATCAGCTGTGCGTGTGGGTGTACGGTCTGTTCTCCGACAAGCCCGGCGACTATGTAAAGAAGCCCATGCGTGACTGCACCGGCAAGGAAATCTGCATGGAGTGGCTGTACCACATGGGCGTGCCCGAAAGCGAAATCGAGGAACTGGCGGAGCACAGCGCGAATACGGTGCCGGTCATGATGCCCTACATCACGGCGTTCTTCATGCCGCGCGCCGCGGGCGACCGTCCGGACGTTGTGCCGGAAGGGGCTGTGAACTTCGCGTTCCTCGGTCAGTTCGCAGAGGTGCCGCGTGACACCATCTTCACCACGGAGTACTCCATGCGTACCGCGATGGTTGCCGTGTACACGCTGCTGAACGTTGACCGCGGCGTTCCGGAGGTCTGGGGCAGCACCTACGACATTCGCGACCTGCTGAACGCGACGGTGCAGCTGCGCGACGGCAAGAAGATTACCGACTTGGATCTGCCGCTGATGGAGCGCTTGGCGCTGAAGGAAGTGCTGAAGAAGATTTCCGGCACGGACATCGAGAAGCTGCTCAAAGAATATCACTGCATCTAAGAGATTTGCCCCCGCTGTCTGGATTGGCAGCGGGGGATTTTTTTTCGTGTTTCGCGTGATTTCCACATAAACATTGCTTTGTCATGCAGAGAGTTTCGCGTCTGCGGACGCGACAAGGGGGCAATGAAAACAGACGAATGTCTGCGGTCGCCCCCTTGACCCCTTCGCCCGCCACCCATGTTACTTGTTTTTTATCGAAACTATTATTTATGTAGTTAGCTTTCCTTTCGTCTTTTCAAGCTACGGCATAATTCAACCGCAAATAACCCCAAAAGTGGCGGCGCCGAAGGTTTCCAAAGGGCGATCGCAGACTTCGCCTGTTTTCATCGCCCTTTGGTCGCCTCCGCAGAGGCGAAACCCCTGCATGATAAGCACAAATCTATGCGAAAATCAGATTCCCGAAAAAATCCGCAAAAAAATAAATTTTTTTTGAAAAGCAAGCAGGAAAATTGCAAAATACGTCGAATATAAATACTGTCAGAGTTTTTGACGCTGACCAAATGCGGGAATGGCGGAATTGGCAGACGCGCTAGATTCAGGTTCTAGTGAGGGCTAACTTCATGCAGGTTCAAGTCCTGTTTCCCGCACGAAAGAAAGACATCCGGGCTGGTTGCTCCATAGGCGGGCAAACGGTTCGGATGTTTTTTTGTAATCGGATGTAACGTTTGGCGTTTTCGCGCGACTAACTTCATGAAGGGAGGTGCTGGAGATGCTTGACGCAGAAGAAGCATATCAGCAGTACCGAGACATGGTGTACGGCTACCTGATCCGCCTGTGCCGCGATCGTGACCTTGCGGAGGAACTCACGCAGGAAACGTTCTATCAGGCGGTAAAGAACCGGAAGCAGTACAAGGGAAAAAGCGAAATCGGCACATGGCTCTGCGCGATTGCACGGAATCAGTTTCTGCGCATCATGCGCAGGCGGTCGCCGCTGCCCCTCGACAACGTGCCGGAGCAGTCCGTCCCGGATTTCACGGAGATGGTCGCGGAACACAGTCTCGCCCTGAGTGCGCATCAAGCTCTCCACCGTCTGCCGGAACCGTATCGCGAGGTGTTCACGCTGAAAACCTTCTGCGAATTGTCCAGCAAGGAGATTGCGGCGCTGTTCGGGAAATCCGAAAGCTGGGCGCGCGTAACGGCGTACCGGGCGAAGCTGATGCTACTGGACGCGATGAAAGGAGAATGCAAGGAATGAAGCAGGAATGTGAAATCGTCCGCGACCTGATGCCGCTGGTGCTGGATGATGTCGCCAGCGACGGGAGCAAGCACATGGTGTCGGCGCATGTGCAGACGTGCGCGCAATGTGCCGCATACATGAATCAGCTCAAAGCTGACCTGCCCGCCGGAAAGAAAAGCGAGTTGGATTCGCGCGCCGCGTTCGACGCCGCCGCCCAGACGCTGCGGAAGCAGAAGCGCCGCCGCACCCTCCGCAATATCCTGCTGGGTGCGCTGATTGTGTGCATCCTTGGGCTGGCAAATCTATACTGCTTCGATTGGCTGATGAACGAAACGCGCCCGATTCCGACGAGCGAGTACGGGATTCAGCTGGCCCAGCTGGCGGACGGCAGACTTGTCACATCGTTCGACTATCACGAAAGCATGACCCCACTCTACGTCAAGCAGCAGCAGGTGACGGAGACGGCAGCTGACGGAAGCCGCGCCGAAATCCTCTATCTCTATGCCGAAAAGCATATCGTGCCGCAGACGGCAAGCACGCCTATGCAAAACACCGGCTTCACGCTCGATTCCGGCTGGCAGACGACGACGGCGGAGATTCGGCAGGGTACGCCGGAGGAGTATCAGGTGCTGTGGCGGCAGGAGGATGAGGATGCGGCGATTCCGACAGCGTCGCCAGAGATGGAAGCATATTACGCATGGGAAGCGGTGCTGACACAGCTTTGGTCGCAGCACTCGGAAAGCGCGGATGGAAAAGCGGGCTTCCCCGGCGTGAATGGAGAACGCTACACTTTGGCAATCCACCACGCGGACGCGCTGGCGGCGTGCGTCCCGGAGTGGCAGCCGCGGGTCACGCCGCAGTATCTGCTGCTGGATGATGAGACGATTCAGTGGATTTTAGCGGGAGTGGCGGAGGAAGTCGAATCAAATGACCCGTGAGCAGTTTCTCTCCCAATAGACCGGGGAATGGTCGCCATCCGACGGGCGTGAAGCGCGATTTGGCATGTACAAAAAAGAAGGTTCGGCGTATGCGCTGATTGGCGAATATGCCACGCCGCAGGAAGCGCTGGCGCAATGCCGCATTCAAGGAATGACTTTGGGCGACATTCTCGAAGATGAATCGACAGAATTGCTTGGGCATGACTAAAGTGGAAAATGATAGCAGCTTTCCTGAAAGGGGAAGCTGTTTTTTACAGCAGATAAATGCCTATTATACTATTTCCAGATAAGAATGCGCCAAGATGCGCCGCGAATTTTTCATTCTGGCTAACGTGAATGGAACGCAGCGTAGCAGCGCTACGCTAAGTGGAATGAGCGGACGCCAGAAGGGAAAAGGCGCAAGCAGATGGCGCAGGTGAATCTGGAAATAGTATTAAATGGAAAAGATGAATCTCTTTCGCGCATTGCAAAACCCGCGCATCTGTGCTATCATGTCGATACAGGCTGAAAACCAGCCATCAAGGAGGAAAAGTGCAATGTATACGCATCAAGGCAACAAGGTGACAGGCTTGACGGTGGCTTACATCGGCGGCGGCTCGCGCGGATGGGCATGGGGTTTCATGCGCGACATTATTTCCGACGGGCAAATCAGCGGCACGGTACGGCTGTACGACATTGACCGCGAGGCGGCGGAGCGCAATCAGAAAATCGGCACGATGCTGGCGGCGCATCCCGACGCGGCATCCAAGTGGGCGTTTGTGGTCAGCAATTCCTTGCAGGAGGCGCTCACGGGGGCGGATTTCGTCGTCATCAGCATTCTGCCGGGAACGTTTGAACACATGCGCGGCGATGTGCATCTGCCGGAGCGCGTCAGCGTGTATCAGTCCGTGGGCGACACGGTGGGCGCGGGCGGCTTCATGCGGGCGATGCGCACGATTCCGATGTTCGTTGAGATTGCCGAAGCGATTCGCGACTTCGCGCCGAACGCGTTCGTCATCAACTATACGAACCCTATGACGCTTTGCGTGCGGACGCTGTACGAGGTATTCCCGCAGGTGAAGGCGTTCGGCTGCTGCCACGAGGTGTTCGGCACGCAGAAGGTGCTGTGCGCAATGCTGGATGAGCAGGAGCACATTCCCGGCGTGAAGCGGCAGGACTTGTACACCACTGTCACCGGCATTAACCACTTCACTTGGATTACCTCTGCCAGCTATCAGGGCATGGATTTGATGTCGCTGTATGCCCGTTTTGTGGACGAGCATCCCGAAGGCATTCAGCTGGGGTCGGACAATTGGATGAACAGCCATTTCGCGTGCGCGCACAAGGTTAAGTTCGACCTGTTCCAGCGCTATGGGGCGATTGCGGCGGCGGGTGACCGCCATCTGGTGGAATTCCTGCCGCAGTGGTATCTGCACAGCCCGGAGACGGCGCACCAGTGGAAATTTGACCTGACGCCCGTGTCTTGGCGCGAGGACGACCTGAAGAAGCGGATGCAGCGCTCGGACGACCTGCTCAGCGGAAAAGAGCCGCTTGACCTTACGCCGTCGGGCGAAGAAGGGCATTTGCTGCTCAAGGCGCTGCTGGGGCTGGGGAACATGGTCAGCAACGTGAACGTGCCGAATCAGGGGCAGATTCCGAACCTGCCGATTGGCGCGGTGGTGGAGACAAACGCGCTGTTCTCGCGCGGGCGCATCGACCCGATCTGCGCGGGCGACATGCCGGCGAACATCCTGCCGCTGGTAGCGCGCCACGTCTACAATCAGGAAAACACCTTGCAGGCTGCGCTGCACTGCGATCGCAAGCTGGGTTTCTCCACGTTCATGAACGACCCGCAATTGGGCGGCGTGACGCTGGAGGACGGACAGAAGCTCTTCGACGACATGCTGCTGCATCAGCGGGATGTGCTGCCGAAGGGATGGTTTGAATAAATGAAAATCAAGCGCTGGCATGTTGCTGTACTGGCACTTTTCGTGCTGCTCTGCGGCGCGCTCTTCTACCATTTCTACACGGAACGCATCTCGAACGAGGCACTTCAAGCGGTTGATTTCCAAGCGCTGCGGGCGCACACCGCCGAACTGTTGGAAAACGGCTTTCGGGCGAATGACCAGCTGTTTTCGTCGGATTATTACGATGTGCGCCCGGACAGCACCTGCTACATTTGGCTGAATGGATCAGAGAATGATGCGGATACCCCCGTGTCTGTGGCGACGGGCTATCTCAATATCCGCAAATCGAGTCCGGATGCGGAAAATAAATGGATGCTGCGGATTGATCTCTGGCAGGAGGGCGGCGCGCGGGTACGCATGGATGTGGATGCCAAAACGAGATGGGAGTGCGTCAAGCTGATGAATCAGCGTATTGTGACGCTGTTTACAGAATTCCGCATTCCGTAAACGGAGGATTTGCATGAAGCTCAGGCGAATGTTGGCACTCACACTGGTGCTGATGACGCTGATGACCGCGGCGCTGGCGGCGGATGACCCCGGTCTGTACTATATCGGGGACGATGCCACCCCGGAGAACCTGACGGGTCACACACGCATTTACAACGCGGTGGATGCCGCGCCGGGCTGGCGCTACGGTTTCGTGGCATACTTGACGGACGGCACGCGCGTGTACAGCGACGTTTGCGCCGAAGATGAGGGCGCTGTGTCCTTCGATATTCCGGAGGAAACGCAGTATTTGTACTTCGTCGTGCTGGGCGCGCCGGAAAGCTATCAGGTGCACGTTTGGGACAACGATGAAGCGACAGATGCGCAGATGCCGTTTGAGATTCGGGTGGAATGGGGAAAGTGAAAATAGTATAGCATACGAGAACCCGCTGCCCATCCCTGCATTGGGGGTGAACAGCGGGTCTTTTTACGTTATATCCCTTACAGGACCGTCAAATCTTCCTTCTCGCAAGCGGCAATCGCGCCGTCATGTCCGACGACGCACACGCCGCCGTCCTTTGCCATCTGGTCAAGCACGCCGCACCACGTCAGCAGCGCGTCCTTGGTGGTGGAGAGCATTTCCGCGCGCTCACGGCAGAGATCCTCCGGCGTGATTCCGCACAGCAGGTTTTCGTCGCTGACAAGAATCTGATTCTCCGAACCCAGCGGCGGTTCGCTTTCACCGACGGTGGAAATGATGTACTTGTCAATCCGTTCGTCGCCCGCCACGAAGTCACGCAGACCCTTCGACATGCTGCGGTTGATGCCCAGCGTACGCGCCGGGGAGGGGTCGCGGTAGGAGTAAGTGACCATGCGCCCCGTCTCGCTGGTGTTCAGCCCTGCGCCGTATGCGCCGCCCTGCACACGGACTTCGTTCCACAGGTAGCTTAGGGACAGGATGTTGCTCATCACGCGCGCAATACCGCTGTACACCTTGCCCGCACGGCGGTAATCATAGCCCAGCGACGCAAAGCTGATCTGCGACGGGATGCGGTAGGCGCACTTGGCAGGCAGGTCGCTGACATACGGCGCGGCATCCGGGATGGGCGTGCCGACCGGGTAGGCGGAGAGAATCGCGGCGGGGGCAAGCGCCTTATTCGTGGACAGGCTGAACGTGACGCGGGACTGCACCGCGCTGTCCTTGCTGAACCGCTCGCAGAGGGCAAGGAAATCCGCGTACTGCGCGTCGAAATTCTCCGCCAGCGCCTTCTGCACCATGCAGGCACTCAGACCGTTCAAGGCTTCCCGCGCTGCCGAGGCCGCGCTCATCGTCGCCGATGCGGCGTACATTGCCATCCTGTGGCCGTCGCTGATGACCTTTTGCTTCGCCATCTCGCTCAACTGGAGAATCAGCGTCTGCACACGCGCCCTGTCGTCAAAGCACGTTTCGGTCAGAATTTCCCGCACGAGCGCGGCTGCCTTGTCCACGTTCGCATCCAGCACGGAGCAGCTCACGTCCAGCACGGGCGTCGCCATTTCCGCACAGCGGGACATGACGCGCAGCTGGAACGTCAGCTTGCCGATATCGCGCTTGATGGCTTGGAAGAGGGATAGCGAATCGTGACGCTTCGTCGGCAGCTTGCCCAGCAGTTCGGGCAGTACCGACAGGCGCTTGAGTTCATCCAAGGTGAAATCGGTCAAGGAGATATACCAGTGCATGATGGTGATGCCGTTCATGGACAGATCATGCGTGATGACCTTCGCCGCGCCGCACTGCGCTTCCGCCGCGGGAATCAGCAGCGGGTCTGCGCTGATTTCGCTCAAGGACAGCACGGGCAGCGTTGCCAGCTGTTCGGCGGTGTCGGGGGTCTGCTGCCACGCGGTCAGCTTCTCGTTCTGCACGCACAGCGCTTCCTTGTCCGCGTCCGTCCACGATGCCTGAATCGCCTGCAGGCGCTCCTTTTCCTCCGCGCGGAGTTCGTCGCCCTGCGTGTGGGACGGCACGGTGCGGATGATGCTCATCGTGCTTTCATCCAGCAGAAGTTCAGCCATCAGGCGGTCAAAGCCGTCGCCCGCCGCCATTTCCCGCAGCTTTTGATAACGCTCTTCGGACAGGAGCGGCTGCATCGGGTCGCCGCCGTAAAGCCACGCATCAAGCGCATGGATGCAGCGGAGCAGCCCCGACGGTTCGCCCGGCTGACGGGCAGAAAACTCGCTGCTGTTGATGGAGGCAGTCAGCGCGTCCTTGTCCAGCCCGGTTTTAAGCAGCTGCTGCACGGTGTCGCGGATTATCTGGCGCAGCTCCTGCTCACTGCCATCGGCAATGTTGCGCAGGGTCAGCATCATGTACGGCTGCGCCATCGCGTTGTCCAGAGACATGCTTACATCCTGACACTTGCCCGTCGCCAGCAGCGCCTTCTTCAGCGGCGCGTCGTTGCTGCCCGTCAGCACATCAAAGAGGATTTCCGTCGCCGTGACGCGCACCGTATCCGACCACGGCGCGACAATCTTCGCCAGCGTCAGCATGGTCTTGTCGGCGGTATCCTCCTCGGCGCCGATTTCATACGCCTGTTCCGCTTCAGCGGCGAAGGGCTTCTGCATGGGGATTTCGTGCTTCTCGTCCAGGCGGTCAAAGCAGCTCAGGTACTCCTCCGCCAGCGTCAGCACCTTGTCCAGCGGAATCGCGCCATCAAGGAAAATGCGCGCGTTCGACGGATGATAATAGCGGCGGTACATGCGCAGGAACTGCTCGTAGGTCAGGTCGGGGATGTGCTTCGGGTCTCCGCCGGAATTCCAGCCGTAGCAGTTGTCCGGGAAGAGGACATCCAGCGTCTTCTGGTAAATCTGCTCGTCCACATCGCTCATTGCGCCCTTCATCTCGTTGAACACAACGCCCTTGTACAGCGGCGCGCCGTTTTCGTCCAGCTCGATGTGCCATCCTTCCTGATAGAAGATGTTCGGGTCTTGCAGGATGCGCGGCGCGAACACCGCGTCCAGATACACTTCCGTCAGGTTCAGGAAGTCCTGCTCGTTGCGGCTGGAGACGGGGTAAATCGTCTTGTCGGGGAAGGTCATCGCGTTCAGGAACGTGTACATGCTGCTCTTGAGCAATTCGACAAACGGCTCGCGGACGGGATACTTGGCGCTGCCGCAGAGGACAGAATGTTCCAGAATGTGGAATACGCCGGTCGAATCCTCCGGCAGGGTCTTAAACGCGACGCAGAACGTCTTGTTCACCTCGCCGTTATCCACCCAAACCAGCTGTGCGCCGGTCTTTTTGTGGTGCATTTCCACCATCTTTCCGTGCAGCTCTTCGCTTTCGCGCACGCGGTCAACGCAAAAGCCGTGACGCGCCGCAGTTTCGTTCAGATTCATCATGGGGAACTCCTTTCCCTGTGACCCCAGGCGGGTCATTCATTTCCTTTATCATAGCACAACGGGCAGTTGAGTACAAGCGCGAATTGGCTGATTTTTGTCAAACGGTTATCGAATGCGCAGAAGTTCCGAAACATCCTTGCGCTTGGGGGCGGCAGGAGATTCCGCAGGCACGCCAATCGGAATCAGCGCCGACACGCTCTCCGTTTCCGGCAGATTCAGCACGTCCTTGACCTTCCCTTCGTCATAAATGCCGAGGATGACCGTGCCAAGCCCCGCTTCATGCGCGGCGACGCAGAAAGCTTCCGCCGCCAGACCCGCATCGAAGGACTGCCAGTGCGTCCCTTTGCTGGTGCTAAACGAGCCGTCGCGTTCGTAGCCGCTGCGGTCGTTCACGGTCGTGAGGACAATCAGCGCGAGCGCGCCGTGCAGGGTATCAATGTTCTTTTGAAAGCCCATCGTGCATTCGTCCGCTACGCGGTCAATTTCCTCGCGCTTGGTCAGCAGGGTATAGCGGGTGGTCTGGGAGTTCTTCCAGCTGGGCGCATACGCGGCGACGGCGACGATAGCGCGGATGGTGTCGGGCGAAACGGGCGTTGGCTGGAACTTGCGAATGGAACGGCGGGCAGTGAGAGCGTTGCTCATGAGGGGTGTCCTCCTTATCAGCATATAAATGGATTTTGTGGATTTCGAGACGTAATTCATCGGGTTTTGTGATGCTTCCATGCTGATTATACTATTTCCAGATAAGAATGCGCCAAGATGCGCCGCGAATTTTTCATTCT
>ERZ1027048.652-NODE-652-length-10551-cov-4.700267_pt1 | contig 10551 bp, 6 predicted proteins | sample MGYA00519430_ERZ1027048 | MGnify/ENA primary metagenome ERZ1027048 (study PRJEB26926, sample SAMN06164594) | human gut metagenome | biome: ENVO:00009003; feature: ENVO:2100002; material: ENVO:00002003 | host: Homo sapiens | place: USA | collected 2012 ...
CAAGATATTATCTGACAATACTGCGATAGATAAATAATAGACAAATTATCAGACAATAGAACGAAAAAAGTGATTTACAAGCGGCGGTCATAGGAGTAAAATGAGAATCAGTTAAGAAAAAGCAACTCATGAATGATTTACAACGAAAGGATAGTTCTATGAAAGAGCAATGGAATGAGAGCACAGCAACCGCCAAAGGATTATATGATCCGAGTTTCGAACATGATAACTGCGGAATTGGTGCTGTGGTAAACATCAAAGGTATCAAGACCCACCAGACCGTGGAAAATGCCTTGAAAATTGTTGAAAACTTAAAGCATAGAGCCGGAAAAGATGCCGACGGAAAGACCGGAGATGGTGTTGGTATTCTTCTTCAGATTTCCCATAAGTTCTTTAAGAAAGCGGTAGAGCCGCTTGGAATTAAGCTGGGAGAAGAGAGAGATTACGGCGTCGGAATGTTTTTCTTCCCACAGGATGAGTTAAAGACCAATCAGGCAAAGAAGATGTTTGAGGTAATTGTCGAGAAGGAAGGAATGGAATTCCTCGGATGGAGACAGGTACCGATTCATCCGGACAAGCTTTCCGACAAGGCCAGAGGATGTATGCCATGCATCATGCAGGCGTTCATCAAAAGACCGGAAGATGTGGAGAAGGGACTTGATTTTGACCGCAAGCTGTATGTGGCACGCCGTGTATTCGAGCAGTCCAACGATGACAGCTACGTTGCTTCCCTTTCGAGCAGAACGATTGTATATAAAGGAATGTTCCTTGTAGAGCAGCTGCGTCAGTTCTTCTCCGATCTGCAGGATAAGGATTATGAGTCTGCAATTGCAACCGTACATTCCCGTTTCTCTACCAACACAAATCCAAGCTGGGAGAGAGCACATCCAAACCGTTTTATTGTACATAACGGTGAGATCAACACCATCCGTGGTAATGCAGACAAGATGCTTGCCCGGGAAGAGACGATGGCATCCGGCAAGCTGCGCGGGGAATTCCAGAAGGTACTTCCGGTCGTCAACACCGAAGGATCTGATTCCGCAATGCTGGACAATACGCTGGAGTTTCTGGTGATGAGTGGCATGGATCTGCCACTGGCAGTCATGATCATGATTCCGGAGCCATGGGCAAACAATGCTGTGATGACACAGAAAAAGAAAGATTTCTATCAGTATTATGCAACTATGATGGAGCCTTGGGACGGACCTGCATCCATCCTGTTTTCCGATGGAGATATGATGGGAGCGGTTCTTGACCGTAACGGTCTGCGTCCATCCCGTTATTACATTACAGACGATGATTATCTGATTCTTTCTTCCGAGGTCGGAGTTCTCGATATTGATCCGACCCATATCGTGACCAAAGACCGTCTGCGTCCTGGTAAAATGCTTCTTGTAGATACTGTGCAGGGGCGAGTGATTGATGACGATGAGTTAAAAGAAAAATATGCGGGCAAGCGTCCGTATGGTGAGTGGCTTGACAGTAACATCGTCATGTTAAAGGATTTAAAAATCCCGAATGAGCGTGTGCCGGAATACACACAGGAAGAACGTCAGAGAATGCAGAGAGCATTCGGTTACACGTATGAGTCCTTAAAGGATTCCATCCTGCCGATGGCAAAGAACGGCATTGAGGGTACCGCTGCGATGGGTACAGATACACCGCTTGCGGCGCTGTCCGGAAACCGTGAGCCGCTGTTTAACTATTTTAAGCAGCTGTTTGCACAGGTAACCAACCCGCCAATCGATTCCATCCGTGAGGAGGTTGTTACTTCTACGACGGTGTATATCGGATCTGCCGGAAACCTCTTAGAGGAAAAACCGGAGAACTGTAAAGTACTTCGGATCAACAATCCGATTCTGACCAACACAGACCTGATGAAAATCCGCAATATGAAAGTAGACGGATTTAAGGTAGAAACCATTCCGATTATTTATTATAAGAATACCAGTCTTGAGAAAGCCGTAGATCGTCTCTTTATTGAGGCGGATCGTGCATACAGAGACGGAGCCAATATCCTGATCCTTTCCGACAGAGGCGTGGATGATAACCATGTGGCAATTCCTTCCCTGCTTGCCGTATCTGCATTGCAGCAGTATCTGGTAAAGACAAAAAAACGTACTTCCCTTTCCCTGATTCTTGAATCCGGAGAGCCGCGTGAGGTACATCATTTTGCAACACTGCTTGGTTTTGGTGCGAGTGCAATTAACCCATATCTGGCACTGGATACCGTAAAACAGCTGATCGACGAGCACATGTTAGACAAAGATTATTATGCCGCAGTTGATGATTATAACCATGCAATTATCACCGGTATTGTAAAGATTGCAGCCAAGATGGGTATTTCTACGATCCAGTCGTATCAGGGTTCCAAGATTTTTGAGGCACTTGGTATTGATAAAGATGTCATTGACAAGTATTTCACCAATACGGTCAGCCGCATCGGCGGAATTTCCATCAAGGATATCGAGAATGATGTCAATACGCTTCATTCCGCAGCCTATGATCCGCTGGGACTTGAAACCGATGTAACCCTTGACAGCAAGGGGCGCCACAAGATGAGAAGCGGAGCCGATGCGCATCTGTACAATCCGGCTACCATCCATCTGCTGCAGCAGTCTACCAAACGTGGGGACTATGAGATGTTCAAGCAGTATACGAGTCTGGTAGATGAAGAAGAAAAGCATACGAACCTGCGTGGACTGATGGATTTTGAGTACCCGAAGAAGGGTGTGAAGCTTGAGGAAGTGGAAAGCGTAGATTCTATTGTGACACGTTTTAAGACCGGAGCGATGTCTTACGGTTCTATTTCGAAGGAAGCACATGAGACACTTGCCATTGCCATGAATCACTTACACGGTAAGTCAAACACCGGTGAAGGTGGTGAGGACAAGGATCGCCTGACCGTCGGACCGGACGGAAAGAACCGTTGTTCCGCAATCAAACAGGTTGCATCCGGACGTTTTGGTGTTACCAGCCGTTATCTGACCAGTGCGCAGGAGATCCAGATCAAAATGGCACAGGGAGCAAAGCCTGGTGAAGGTGGACATCTTCCGGGTAAGAAAGTATATCCATGGATTGCCAAGACAAGACTTTCCACACCGGGTGTATCTTTGATCTCCCCGCCACCACATCACGATATTTATTCCATCGAGGATCTTGAACAGCTGATCTTTGACTTAAAGAACGCAAACCGCGATGCAAGAATTTCCGTAAAACTGGTTTCCGAGGCAGGTGTCGGTACCGTAGCAGCCGGTGTTGCTAAAGCCGGTGCACAGGTTGTCCTGATCTCCGGATATGACGGTGGTACAGGTGCTGCGCCAAGCAGTTCCATCCACAACGCAGGTCTTCCGTGGGAACTTGGTCTGGCAGAGACACATCAGACACTGATTATGAACGGACTGCGTAATAAAGTAAGAATTGAGACAGACGGAAAGCTGATGAGTGGTAAAGACGTGGCCATTGCTGCATGTCTTGGCGCGGAAGAGTTTGGTTTTGCAACCGCTCCGCTGGTAACCATGGGCTGTGTCATGATGCGTGTATGTAATCTGGATACCTGTCCGGCAGGTATTGCAACCCAGAATCCGGAGCTTCGTAAGCGTTTCGCAGGAAAACCGGAGTATGTTGAGAACTTCATGCGCTTTATCGCAGAAGAACTTCGGGAGTACATGGCAAAACTTGGTGTCCGCACAGTGGATGAACTCGTCGGACGAAGCGATTTCTTAAAGGTTCGCGGAGATCTGTCCGAGCGTGAAGCAAAGCTTGACCTGAGCAATATCTTAAATAATCCGTTTGCAGGAATAAAGCAGAAGGTTATTTTTGATCCGAAGCAGGTATATGATTTCGAACTGGATAAGACCAAAGATATCACGGAGTTCTTAAAACAGTTAAAGCCGGCACTTGATAAGAAGCAGAAGCGTATGATCGATACCGAAGTAACAAACGTAAACCGTTCGCTTGGAACAATCTTCGGATCAGAGATTACAAAGAAGTACGACGATACACTGGATGAGGATACTTTCATTATTAAATGCAGCGGAGCCGGCGGACAGAGTTTTGGTGCCTTTATTCCAAAGGGACTGACACTCGAACTGGTGGGAGATTCCAACGATTATTTCGGAAAGGGACTTTCCGGCGGAAAGCTGATCGTTTATCCACCGGCAGGAGTAAACTTCAAAAAGGATGAGAACATCATTATCGGTAACGTAGCATTGTACGGTGCGACAAGCGGTAAGGCATTCATCAATGGTGTGGCAGGAGAACGTTTCTGTGTCAGAAATTCCGGAGCTACTGCGGTTGTTGAGGGTGTCGGCGATCATGGATGTGAGTATATGACGGGCGGTCGTGTCGTTATCCTTGGTAAAACCGGAAAGAACTTTGCCGCAGGTATGAGCGGTGGTATCGCTTATGTACTGGATGAGGACAACGATCTGTACATGCGAACCAACAAGTCTATGGTATTCAGTGAGGAAGTCACCAATAAATATGACGTATTAGAGCTCAAAGAAATGATCAAAGAACATGTTACCCTGACCAATTCGGAAAAAGGTAAGGAAATTCTCGATCACTTCAGTGAGTATCTGCCGAAGTTTAAGAAAGTCATCCCATATGATTATAACCGTATGCAGATGGCAATCGTTCAGATGGAAGAAAAAGGTCTGAATGCAGAGCAGGCACAGATTGAGGCATTTTATGCCAGCACGAGAGCATAAGGAGGGAAGAAACAATGGGAAAGCCAACAGGATTTATGGAATACGACAGATGTGAGGCGCGTTCGGTGGAACCAAAGGAACGAATCAAAAATTTTGATGAATTCCACATCTTCCTTTCCAAAGAAAAACAAAGAGAGCAGGCAGCGCGCTGTATGGATTGCGGTGTCCCGTTCTGTCAGTCGGGTATGACAGTTGCCGGAATGACTTCCGGCTGCCCGCTGCACAATCTGGTACCGGAGTGGAACGATCTGCTTTATACCGGAAACTATCAGCAGGCATATAACCGTCTGCACAAGACAAATAATTTCCCGGAGTTTACCTCCCGTGTATGTCCGGCTTTGTGTGAGAAGGCATGTACCTGTGGACACTGGGGAGATCCGGTATCTGTCCGGGACAATGAGCATGGAATCATTGAGACGGCATACAAAGAAGGTTATGCCGGACCACATATTCCAAAGGTTCGTACCGGAAAGAAAGTTGCCATCATCGGTTCCGGTCCTTCCGGACTGGCAGCAGCAGATCAGCTGAACCAGAGAGGACATGAGGTTACGGTATATGAGAGAGATGACCGTGTCGGCGGACTTCTGATGTATGGTATTCCGAATATGAAGCTCGAAAAGCAGATCATTGACCGTAAGATCAATGTCATGAAAGAAGAGGGCGTGAAGTTTATCACGGGCTGTAATGTCGGTGTGGATATCAAGAGTGCAGAACTGTTGAAAGAGTATGACAGAGTCATCCTCTGCTGTGGAGCAAAGCATGCGCGTGATATCAAGGCAGCAGGTCGTGATGCAGAAGGAATCTATTTTGCAGTCGATTATCTGTCACGCAACACAAAGAGCCTTTTGGATTCCAATTTTAAGGACAACAAATTTATTTCCGCAAAGGGAAAAAATGTTGTGATCATCGGTGGCGGTGATACCGGAAATGACTGTGTGGGAACGGCTATCCGTCAGGGTGCAAAGTCTGTAACCCAGCTGGAGATGATGCCATGTCCACCGGCAGAGCGGGCAGCAAATAACCCATGGCCGGAGTGGCCGAAGGTGTTAAAGACCGACTATGGCCAGGAAGAAGCGATTGCATGTTTCGGTACAGATCCACGAATCTATCAGACAACCGTAAAGGAATTCCATAAGGATAAGAACGGCAAGCTGAATGGTCTGACAATCGTCAGACTTGAGAGCAAGGTGGATGAGAAGACCGGACGCAGAAATATGGTGGAAGTTTCCGGTTCCGAGAAGAAGATTCCGGCAGAACTTGTACTGATCGCTGCAGGATTCCTTGGAACAGAGGAATATATTGCAAAGGCATTCGGTGTAGAGCTGAACCAGAGAACAAATGTAGCTACAGAGCCTGGAACATATGCAACAAATGTAAAGAACGTATTTGTTGCGGGAGATATGCACAGAGGACAGTCACTGGTTGTCTGGGCAATTCGTGAGGGCCGTGAGGTGGCACATGACGTGGATACAAGTCTGATGGGATATTCTTATCTGTCCGTACAGTAAAATAGAGACTTATGGCTGGTGCATAGCCATATGATTTTTGGGAGTCATCTGAAACAGATGGCTCCTTTTTTACCTCTTGTGGGCTTCACGCAGTTATTCTTATTTTTATCGCAGTATATCTGGTGGCAAGCAAAATGCACATGATACTTTGAACACAGCAATGCAGGCGGACATGTGGAATGTAAAGGTCAGGGCAGCAGTGATCCGGATGCTCCGTGTGTGGAACTGCAGATCTCAAGCAGTTTTGGACAGACTTGTATAATTTTGTATAATTTTTGGATAATTCTGCTTGATATTATGTACATTTCGATGTAGAATTATAGATAAATAGTATACGATACATAGGAGGAAACGTATGCGTAAGAATTACTTTCAAAATGTGAAAATTGCGGATAAGCTGAAAATGGTTATGAAAGCAATTTTTGCAATTTTACTGGTGAACAATATTCTGTTTGCAATTTTAATGCTTGTATTTGGACATCCGGTATGGATTATCATTCCTGTCATTGCAGTAGTTGGTATGCCATTGCTTTCCAAAATGATCATTCAGGAACTGACAGAAAATATTCTTGAACCGTTAGACCAGATAGAAAAGGCCGCAGATGACATGGCACACGGAAATCTCGAAATTGATATTTCTTATCAGGGGGAAGATGAACTGGGAAAGCTTGCAGAAAGTTTCCGCAATACATCTTTTTATTTAAGGGGTGTTGTGGACGATATCAATCAGCTCCTTACAGAGTTTGCAAAAGGAAACTTTGATGCGAGATCCCATGATATTGAAGCCTATCAGGGAAATTTCGGTGAAATTTTAAAGAAACTGGAAGCGACAGAAAATAATCTGAGCCAGACGATCAAAAATGTACAGGAATCTTCCAATCAGGTATCCGCAGGAGCTGACCAGCTGGCACAGAGTGCGCAGGGACTGGCAGAGGGAGCTACCGATCAGGCAGCGGCAGTACAGCAGCTGACATCTTCGGTTGCCGAGGTTGCTACACATATCGAAGAAAATACAAAGTCTACAGACAGTGTACATGACCAGGCAAAGCGGGTTGCAATCAAGGCAGACAGCGGAAGTGCAAAGATGAAAGAACTGGTCGAAGCCATGCAGCATATTTCAGAGACCACCAATGATATTCAGGTTGTCATCGGAAAGATTGAAAGCATTGCCAGCCAGACAAACCTGTTGTCTTTAAATGCATCCATTGAGGCTGCGCGTGCCGGTGAAGCAGGAAAAGGATTTGCGGTTGTTGCAGAACAGATTAAAAACCTTGCGGAAGAGAGTGCTTCTTCGGCAGAAGAAACCCGTGTCATGCTGACAAACAGTCTGAATCAGGTGGGTGTCGGAAGCTCTGTTGCAGATGAGACTTCCCAGTTTATGTCGGAAATGATCGAACAGCTGGATGCGGTTGTTATGGAGGTGGCTAAGATCCGTCAGATTTCTGATCAGCAGGCAGAATCGGTAAAGCAGATTTCCGCTGCTGTTGAGCAGGTAAACGGGGTTGTGCAGTCTAATTCTGCTACTTCTGAAGAAGTATCTGCAACCAGTGAAGAACTTTCTGCATCTGCTGAAAGTCTGGATGAGATGGTATCTGATTTTGTTCTTCGCAAATAAGATACGAACAGATGACTGGCACATTGTACAGATGAGGTGATTTTATGCCGTCGATCATGGTGTATACGGAAGAAACATTTTATTATACAGACGGAATCCGTGTTGTTGCGCGGGAAGAATATATGCGGCCGGATGTTACGGAACTGAGTTTCTACCGGAAAGAAGGTTTCTGGTTTGGATTTGAAGCTCCGTATTCTATTTATACCATGCAGGGAATCCGGGCATTGATTGAGTTGAAACTCAGACAATACGATTGTACACCGGAATTTCGCTATACGCGTAAGAAAATTGAATATAGTTACAGTGAAAAAAAGATTCTCGATTCCGTGATTTTTTATATCACGAAATCCGATCAGCCGGGAGTTTTGTCTGTGATCGAGGAAATTAATCATTCCACTCATCTGTGTTTCTGGAACATGAAAGTGCCATACCATGATTTTGGGGAAATCCGTAAACATACCGATGCGGTATTTTACGGAATGTTTCAACAAAAAGCGCAATAGTTCTTGACTTTTTCGGCAAAAGTTCTATAATACATTCTCGGTAATAGAGGATGTGTCGAATGAATAAAGAGAGAGATTATTTTTTTGATAATTTGAAAGCGGTATTGATATTCTTAGTCGTGCTGGGACATTTTTTGCTCCCTATCCACGGAGAAAGTGTTCTTGTGGTGGTAAAGCGCCTGATCTATGTATTTCATATGCCGCTTTTTGTATTTGTGTCAGGTTATTTTGCAAAGAAAATATATAAAAACGGGCAGTATAATTTTAAAAAAATATTGTATCTGATCAAGGCGTACATCATATTTGTTATTGCAATTCAGATAGTATATGCACTGTGTGGATTCCGGGATTTCTCAGAGATTAATTTTTTCTCGCAGAGTGGGGCGCCGTGGTATCTGTTTGCCATGATTGTGTGGTATCTTACCATTCCTGTCATCCGGAAGTACAAAGAGATACCGGTATTAATCGTGACGGTTGCGCTGGCCCTGATCGCCGGATATTTCAAAAATATCGGCGATTTTTTGTGCATGTCCCGTATTCTGGTATTTGGTCCGTTCTTTTATCTGGGATATTATATGGAACAGCCGGTGCTTGAACGGGCATTGCGACCGGTTTACCGGAGAGTTGTTGTACCGGCTGCTGTGGCAATCTGTGCGGGGATTCTGGCGTTTGGCTCAAAGTTAAAAGATGAGCTTGGCATGGTCTATGAAAACATTTCCTATTATGAACTGGATGATGTGTGGGAAGGACCGTTTGTTCGTCTGGCACTGATGATTGCCGCGTTTCTGATTTCGTGGGCGATTATGTTTTTTGTGCCGCGTGGGAAAACCTGTCTGTCAGTGATTGGACAGAATACGATGCCGGTATATATGCTGCACCGGATCCTGCGGGATATCCTGATGTTTGCGGGAATCTATGACTATCTCGGAGACTGGGGATGGTTTGCGCTGTTTGTTCTGATTTGTCTGAGTATCTGCGTGATTTACCTGCTTGTTAATCCAAAGGTAGTAAATCAGGTAAATAAGATTCTGACACTGTATACCCCGCGGCTGTGGGGCAGAATACGCCGGAATCAGGAGATATAAAGGAATCGTAGATTGACGTTTCCTCCTATATTTTCTAAGCTTAGAACCAGAAAGATATAGGAGGAATTTTTTTATGGATGCAAAAAAGTTTGGAGTACTCTGGTATTATGGAGAAATGTCTGCACGGATACTTAATGGTGTAACGGCACAGCGTATGATAGAAGTAATTCGTATTTGACAATTCCAAAAAATGATTATATAGTGGCAGAAAAGAACTTTTGTTTTCACAGAGAAAATACACTGAGGGAGGAACGTAATAATGTACGAATTTACGCAGGATTGTCTGACGGGCATCGACCAGATCGATGAAGAGCACCGCAAACTGTTTTCGCTGATCAATGAAGCGGTTGAACTGCCGAAGGAAGCACGCACACCACAGACGGTAAAAAATATACTGGAACATTTAAGTGATTATGCCGTAAACCATTTTGCACACGAAGAAGCCTATATGCAGGCACAGAACGATCCGGAACTGCCGTTGCAGAAAAAAGAGCATCAGGCATTTGCCGATCACGTAAAACTTCTGGAAAAGCAGCCACTCACCGGGGAGAATGCATCGGCGATGCTCGATGAGATTCTGACCTATCTGGTACGCTGGCTGTACCGGCATATTTTAAGCAGTGACATGATGATCGGGAAAATGCAGAAAGAAGATCCGTTTGTGTTTACCGCGAAATATTACACGGGGATCGAGCTGGTGGACAAGGAGCATCAGAGACTGTTTGAGATTATCGGAGAGGTAAATGCACTGATCCATAACGACCTGCTTCATGACAAATACGATGAAATTGTACGTCTGCTGGATGAACTCCGGGAATATACCAAGTTTCATTTTGAAGATGAAGAGGCCTATATGCAGAAAATCAACAGCCCGATGCTGGAAGCGCAAAAGCGGGCCCATCAGGCATTTGTGGACAAGCTGATGAGTATCGATCTGGATAAGCTGGAAGAAATTGATGACAACCAGCAGGAATATCTGCATGAGCTGATCGAGTTCCTCGGCGGATGGCTGATTAATCATATTTTAAAGATGGATACGCAGATTGCAAAAACAGAACAGTAATTATTATGTGCGGTGACTGTCTCTTATACACATCTCCGAGCCCACGAGACAAGAGGCAATCTCGT
>ERZ1027048.656-NODE-656-length-10527-cov-7.160046_pt1 | contig 10527 bp, 6 predicted proteins | sample MGYA00519430_ERZ1027048 | MGnify/ENA primary metagenome ERZ1027048 (study PRJEB26926, sample SAMN06164594) | human gut metagenome | biome: ENVO:00009003; feature: ENVO:2100002; material: ENVO:00002003 | host: Homo sapiens | place: USA | collected 2012 ...
CCACCAGCCCGTCACAGACGTTCATCATGATGTTCAGGATAGCATCCACACCGAGGAACGCCTCCGCGACGGCAATGCGCTTGTTCGCGGAGTCATCCAGCGTGCGCTCGAAGAATTGCAGGGAGGACGTCATTGCCGTGTTCAGCGTATCGACGCAGACGTAGCGCGCCAAGGCGTTGATGCGCTCACAGCGCATGGGGTTGCGCTTGTAGGGCATGGCAGACGAGCCGATTTGGCTCTTCTCGAACGGCTCCTCCATCTCCTTGAAATTTGCCAGCAGGCGCAGGTCATAGGCGAACTTGCTTGCGGACTGCGCAATGCCGCTCAGCACGGAAACCACCTGATAGTCCATCTTGCGGGAGTACGTCTGCCCGGACACCGGCACGACCTTGTCAAAGCCCATCGACGCGGCAATATCCTGCTCGACCGCCTTGATTTTCGCGCTGTCGCCGCCAAACAGCTCCATGAAGGACGCCTGTGTGCCCGTCGTGCCCTTGCTGCCCAGCAGCGCCAGGGAGGACAGGCGGTGTTCCAGCTCGCAATAGTCCATGTACAATTCATTCAGCCACAGCGTCGCGCGCTTGCCGACCGTCGTCAATTGGGCGGGCTGCAGATGCGTATACGCCAGCGCGGGCATGTTCTTGTACTTATCCGCGAAATTCGCCAGCAGGTTCATCACGTTGAGCAGCTTGCGCCGCACGACCTGCAAGCCCTCGCGCATGATAATCACATCGGTGTTGTCGCCCACATAGCAGGACGTCGCGCCCAGATGGATGATGCCCGCCGCCTTCGGGCACTGCAAGCCGTAAGCGTAGACGTGGCTCATCACGTCGTGGCGGCACTCCTTCTCGCGGCGCTGCGCATCGTCGTAGTTGATATCCTCCGCATGGGCTTCCAGCTCGGCAATCTGCTCGTCAGTGATGTCCAGCCCCTGCTTCTTTTCCGCCTTCGCCAGCGCAATCCACAGCTTCCGCCAGGTGCGGAACTTGTTGTCCTCAGAGAAGATGAACTGCATCTCCTTGCTGGCATAGCGGGTCGAAAATGGGCTGATATAGCTGTCATGAGGCATAATGCTTTCCTCCGATTTCATTTCAAAGGGTGATTTTCCGCGCCAATTCCAGCGCCAGATACGCCGCACGGTCTTTTTCATCCAGCTTGGCATGGGTGGACAGGCTGCGTGGATCCCACTGCTCGCGGTCAAGGTTATCGCCCGCGTAGAAAAACTCGAACACGTCGATTCCACGGAACTGTGCCAGCGCCATCAGCGGCGAGCACTCCATATCCACGCAGACACACCCCTGTGCCTTGCGCAGTGCCACCTTCGCGCGGGTTTCGCGGTAGAAGGCGTCCGTCGTCCACACTTTGCCTTCGGTGAAGTCCACGCCCGTTTCGCGCAGGATCGCCTCGAACGCCCCGCGGTACTTCGGATTCGCCGGAATTTCGTCCGACGGCGGCGCGTAGTGGAAGCTCGTGCCTTCGTCGCGCACGGCGGCGGTCGGGATGATGATGCCGCAATCGCGAATCTGCTGATTCAGCACGCCGCAGTTGCCGAATACGACGAACCGCTTCGCACCCAGCGCGTGCAGCTCTTCCAGCATCGCCACGCAGGACGGCGCGCCGACCATCGCCAGCGCAAATGTCAGCGGTGTCCCCTGCCACAAACCGCGGTAAATGGGGTATTTCGCGTTTGCGTCGCCAAGTTCGGCAAGCACGCGCACATCCGCCGCCATGTTCAGCATCCGCTCGAACGTGACGTGCGAAAAGCAGCTGACGACCGTCTCCAGCAAATCCGGCACAGGCGAAAAGAGCATATCGGGGTTGATGACTGCTTGGCGCGACGCATCAAAATCCGTCAAAAGCATGGTGATTCCCTCCTGCCGCCGTTTGCCCTCTATCATAGCAGATTTTGCGGCAAAAGGCAACAGGAGGGACAAGATTCATTCGTTACAGGCGGAAGTAGTCCACGCCGCCCTCAAACAGCGGCTGATACTTGTCTCCGGGTACGTTCTTGTAGAGATTTTCGCCGCTGCGCTCGGTGTGACCCATCTTGCCCAGCACGCGGCCGTCCGGACTGGTGATGCCCTCGATGGCGAAATAGCTGGCGTTGGGGTTGAAACGCATATCCATCGACGGCGCGCCGGATAAATCCACATACTGCGTGGCAATCTGCCCGTTCGCCGCAAGCTGGCGAATCAGCGCTTCCGGGCCGACAAAACGGCCCTCGCCGTGGCTGATGGCGACCGTGTGAATGTCATCCACCTTGCAGCGGGACAGCCACGGGGATTTATTCGACGCAATGCGCGTGCGGACGAGCATCGACTGGTGACGGCCGATTTCGTTGAACGTCAGCGTCGGGCACTGATCAGACGTGTCGATGATTTCGCCATACGGCACAAGCCCCAGCTTAATCAGCGCCTGGAATCCGTTGCAAATGCCCAGCATCAGGCCGTCGCGGCGCTGGAGCAAATCATGCACCGCGTCCTTCATGGCAGGATTGCGGAAGAACGCCGTGATAAATTTCGCCGAGCCGTCGGGTTCGTCGCCGCCGGAGAAACCGCCGGGCAGGACAATCATCTGACTGCGCGCAATCATGCGGCTGGCCTCGGCAATCGACTGCGTAATGGCTTCAGGCGTCAGGTTGTTGATAACGAGGATTTCCGCCGCGCCGCCTGCGCGCTCGACCGCCCGCGCGGTGTCGTACTCGCAGTTCGTGCCGGGGAAAACCGGGATGAACGCCAGCGGCTTGACCGTCTTGACGGCGGGCACGGGGTAGGTTTCCGCCGAATAGGAGAACTTCTCCGTCGTTTCGCCGGTGTGACCGCGGTAGGAGAACACCTTGTCCAGCTTGCCCTCGTAGATTTCCTGCATGGCGGTCAAATCAATGCGCTCGCCCTCGTACTCCAGCACCCACTCCGGCACGGTGTCGCCCACCTTCACGCCGAGGTCGATATCTTCGGTGCATTCCAGCAGCATCGCACCGATTTGCTGCGCGAAGAGATTGCCGTCGTAATCATCGTCGATACGCGTGCCAATCTGATTGCCAATTCCCATCTTGAACAGGCCTTCCGCCACACCGCCCAGACCCAGCGCCCACGCGGAAACCACCTTGCCCGCGCGAATGGCGGACAGAACGGCATCATAATTCGCGGTCAGCGCAGCGGTGTCGTGCGGGTCGCAGGAGACAAGGCGGATGGCGTGCCCCGCTTCCTTGAATTCGGGCGAAATGACCTCGCTCGCCTTGCCGGGGGCAATCGCGAAGGAGCAGAGCGTCGGCGGAACGTCCATCTTCTCGAACGTGCCGGACATGGAGTCCTTGCCGCCAATCGCCGCGATGTTCAAATCCAGCTGCGCATCCAGCGCGCCCAGCAGCGCCGCGAACGGCTTGCCCCAGCGCGTCGGATCCGTGCCCATGCGCTCAAAATATTCCTGGAAGGTCAAATACGCCTGCTTGTAGTCAAAGCCCGCGCAGACCAGCTTCGTCACGCTTTCGATGACCGCCAGATAGCTGCCCTCATACGGCGACTGCGACAGGATTTCCGGGTGCATCCCGTACGCCATGCCGGACACGGTATCCGTCACGCCATGACGAACCGGCAGCTTTGCAACCATCGTCTGGTTCGGGGTCAGCTGATATTTGCCGCCGAAGGGCATCAAGACCGTCGCTGCGCCGATGGTAGAATCGAACCGCTCGCTCAAGCCCTGCTTGGAGCAGATATTGAGGTTGCCAAGCATGTCCGCCAGCTTCTCCGTCACCGTATCGCCCGCAAACTCGTAGGGCTTGACATCATCATCCGGGACAGACGCAGTCGTGTGCTTCTCCGCGCCGTTGGAATTGAGGAACTCGCGGGACAAATCGACAATCGTCACGCCCTTCCACGTCATGCGCAGACGGGGTTCGGCGGTCACTTCCGCCACGACGGTCGCTTCAAGGTTCTCGCGGTTTGCCGCCGCAAGGAACGCATCAACATCCTCCGGCGCAAGCACAACCGCCATCCGTTCCTGCGATTCGGAAATCGCCAGCTCCGTGCCGTCCAGACCGTCGTATTTCTTCGGTACTTTGTCCAAATCAATCATCAAGCCGTCCGCCAGTTCGCCGATTGCCACGGACACGCCGCCCGCGCCGAAGTCGTTGCAGCGCTTGATGAGGCGGGTGACTTCGCCGTTGCGGAAGAGGCGCTGGAGCTTGCGTTCGGTCGGGGCATTGCCCTTCTGCACCTCCGCGCCGCACGTTTCGATGGATTCCAGCTTATGGGACTTGGACGAACCCGTTGCGCCGCCGCAGCCGTCGCGCCCGGTGCGCCCGCCGAGCAGGACAATCTTGTCGCCGGGGGCAGGCACTTCGCGGCGGACGTTCTTCTCCGGCGCAGCGCCGACCACCGCACCGATTTCCAGACGCTTGGCGGCATAACCCGGATGGTACATTTCATCCACCAGCCCCGTCGCCAGTCCAATCTGGTTGCCATAGGAGGAATAGCCCGCCGCCGCCGTGGTGACGAGCTTGCGCTGGGGCAATTTTCCCGGCATGGTCTGGCTGACCGGAACGAGCGGGTCAGCCGCGCCGGTCACGCGCATCGCCTGATAGACATAGGTGCGCCCGGACAGCGGGTCGCGAATCGCGCCGCCGATGCAGGTCGCCGCGCCGCCGAAGGGCTCAATCTCCGTGGGGTGATTGTGCGTCTCGTTCTTGAACATGAGCAGCCACGGCTCTTTCACGCCGTCCACATCCACATCAATCTTGATGGAGCAGGCGTTGATTTCCTCGCTCACGTCAATGTTGGGGGTCTGCCCGATTTTCTTCAGGTACTTGCCGCCGATGGTCGCGATGTCCATCAGGTTCATGGGGCGCTCGCGGTCGCCGTAGACGGTTTTGCGCGCCGCCAAATATCGCTGGAACGCCTTTTCGACCGCCGCTTTGCGCACATCCACCGCATCAAGGGTCGTCAGGAACGTCGTGTGACGGCAGTGATCCGACCAGTAGGTGTCAATCATGCGGATTTCGGTCAGCGTCGGGTCACGGTGCTCGGACGCGAAATAATCCCGGCAGAACGCAAGGTCATCGTCATCCATCGCCAAGCCGTACTTCTTGACGAACGCATCCACCTCATCGGCATTCATCGCCGTGAAGCCCGTCAGCGTCTCCACATGGTCAGGCGTGTCGTACTGCTGCTGGAGCGTCGTCTTTTCGCTCAAATCGGCTTCGCGCGCCTCCACGGGGTTGATGACGTGCTTCTTCACGCGCGCCAGCTCATCCGCCGTGAAATCGCCGTCCAGCAGATACACGCGCGCACTGCGAACCGTCGGGCGGGCGCACTGCCCCACCAGCTGGATGCACTCCTCGCAGGACGCCGCGCGCTGGTCATACTGACCCGGCAGGTACTCCACCGCGAAAACCGCCTTCGCGCCCTGCGGAAGTTCCGTGTACGTCACATCCACCTGCGGCTCGGAAAACACGACCGGCAGGCACTTCTGGTACAGCGCGTCGTCGACACCCTCGACATCATAGCGGTTCAGCAGGCGCAGACCCGTGACCGTCTTGATTTGCAGGATATGGCGAATTTCCCACAGGAGCTGCTTCGCCTCCACCGCGTAGGGGGCTTTCTTTTCCACATAAATGCGTTTGACGCTCATGAATGGCTCTCCTTTCGTGATGCCAAGGCGCGCTGACCGATGTCGCGGCGCATGTGCATGTCGGTGAAGGTGATTTTGTCCGCCGCCTGATACGCTTTGTCAATCGCAGCTTCGAGCGTATCCGCCGTCGCGGTGACGCCCAGAACGCGTCCGCCCGCGGTGACAATTTGCCCGTCAATCAGCTTCGTACCCGCGTGGAAGACGGTCGCGGTTTTTCCCGCTTCATCCAAGCCGGAAATCGGGTAGCCGCTCTTGTAGCTGACCGGGTAGCCGCCGGATGCCAGTACGACGCAGCACGCCGCGCCAGACGCGAATTCAACGGGTGTATCCGCCAGCGTACCGTCCACCGTCGCGCGCATGATGGTCAGCAGGTCGCTTTTCAGCAGCGGCAGCACCACCTGCGTCTCCGGATCGCCAAAACGGCAGTTGTATTCGATGACTTTCGGGCCTTTGGGCGTCATCATCAGACCGAAATACAGGCAGCCCGTGAAAGTGCGCCCCTCGGCGTTCATGGCGGCAATCGTCGGCAGGAAGATTTCGTCCATGCAGCGCTGCGCCAGTTCGGGCGTGTAGCAGGGGTTGGGGGCAATGGTGCCCATGCCGCCGGTGTTGAGGCCCTCATCGTGGTCAAGCGCGCGCTTGTGATCCATGCTGGACACCATCGGCTTAACCGTTTTGCCGTCCGTGAACGCCAGTACGCTGACTTCCGGGCCGGTCAGAAACTCCTCGATGACGACCCGCGCGCCGGACGCGCCGAACTTCGCTTCCTTCATCATGGACGCGACGGCTTCCACGGCGCTTTCGCGGTCGGGGCAGATGAGCACGCCCTTGCCGAGCGCCAGACCATCCGCCTTGACGACGATGGGCATATCTGCCGTCTGCAAATACTTGACCGCCGCGTCATAATCGTCGAACGTCTCATACGCCGCCGTCGGAATGCCGTACTTCTTCATCAGGTTCTTCGAGAACACTTTGCTGCCCTCGATAATCGCGGCATTCTTGCGCGGGCCGAACGCGGGAATCCCCTGCGCCGCCAGCGCATCCACCATGCCGAGGCACAGCGGGTCGTCCGGCGCGACGATGACGAAATCCACCTTGTTCTCCGCCGCCCAGCGGACGATACCGTCCACGTCCGTCGCCTTGAAGGGCAGGCAGGTCGCAATCTGCGCGATGCCGCCGTTGCCGGGCGCGGCGTACAGCGCCGTCACTTCCGGGTTTTCCTTGATTTTCAGCGCGATGGCGTGTTCGCGTCCGCCGCCGCCGACGATGAGTACCTTCATCTTGCTTCCCTGACCTTTCTGAATGCAATCAATGGTGGAACAGGCGCATATGCGTGAAGCACATGACCATATTGTACAGGTTGCAAGCGTCAATCACGTTATCATCGCGAATCGAACCGCCGGGCTGGGCGACGTAGGTCACGCCGGAGCGGTGCGCGCGCTCGATGTTGTCGCCAAACGGGAAGAACGCGTCGCTGCCCAGCGCAACGCCTGTCTGCTGATTCAGCCACGCGCGCTTTTCTTCCTTCGTCAGCGGTTCAGGGCGCTCGGTGAAGAAGCGCTGCCAGCGGCCGTCCGCCAGCACCTCGTCCGGCTCGTCGGAGATGAACACGTCAATCGTGTTGTCGCGGTCGGCACGGGCGATTTTCTCCACGAACGGCAATGCCAGCACACGCGGATGCTGCCGCAGCAGCCAGTTATCCGCCTTCTGCCCTGCCAGACGCGTGCAGTGAATGCGGCTCTGCTGACCCGCGCCGATGCCAATCGCCTGACCATCCTTGGCGTAGCAGACGGAATTCGATTGCGTGTATTTGAGCACAATCAGCGCCACAATCAGGTCGCGCTTGGCGTCCGCCGGCAGGTCGTGATTCGTGGTCACGATGTCGTTCAGCAGATTTTCGTCGATAACGAACTCATTGCGCCCCTGCTCGAACGTGATGCCGAACACCTGCTTGTGCTCAATGGGCGCGGGGCGGTATGCCGGGTCAATCGTAACAATATTGTAATTGCCCTTCTTCTTCATTTTCAGCAGCGCCAGCGCCTCGTCGGTGTAGCCGGGAGCGATGATGCCGTCGGACACTTCGGGCTTAATCAGCCGCGCGGTGCTTTCGTCACACACATCGCTCAGGGCAATCCAGTCGCCGAAGGAGGACATGCGGTCTGCGCCGCGCGCACGGGCATAGGCGCACGCCAAGGGCGACAGTTCCTGTTCACCCACGAAATAAATCTTGCGCAGGGTATCATTCAGCGGCAGACCCACCGCCGCGCCCGCCGGGCTGACATGCTTGAACGACGTCGCCGCGGGCAGTCCCGTCGCGCGCTTGAGTTCGCTGACCAGCTGCCAGCCGTTGAGCGCGTCAAGGAAGTTGATGTAGCCGGGTTTGCCGTTCAGCACGGTCAGGGGCAGTTCGCCCTCTTCCATATAAATCCGCGACGGCTTCTGATTCGGGTTGCAGCCGTACTTCAATTCCAGCTCTTTCATGCCTCTTCCTCCTGATCATGCTTGTTGATGATGATGGTATCGCTGCTGCCGTCCGCCAAGCTGATATAGGAAACGTACAGCGACACCTTGTTGTCCTCATTCAGATTCATCCATGTATCCAGCGCCAGCTGCTCAATGTCGCCGTGCAGCGCCACCTTCTCCGGTTCGCCCGCGAAGGACGGAATCGGATTGCCGTCGCACTGGTAGGTGTGGATGAAATGTCCCTCGCCCGCCTTGGGCTGCGCGTACTCATAGAAATAGCGCAGGACGCTGCTTTCGTCGCCGTCGTCGGACTTGATGATGGACAGCTTGTAGGATGCTTTGCCGTCCGCGACGCGCACCAAGCCGCTGATGCGGGGCGTCCAGTTCGGACGGTCGTCCTCGAACGTGCGGGTACGCAGCGCGTCCTCGAACGTCTGCCCATTCTGCATGAAGTCGTAGACCGTGTCGGTCTGGTCGCCGTTGGTGACGATGGTATATTCGCCGCCCGGCAGCGCACGGACAGGCGCGTAGATAATCAGATGCGGGTCGGTCATCAGGCTTTCATCGTGCGCCTTGGTGATGATGCCGTCGTCCGTCTCCTCAAAAATGCGGTTGCGGCTGTTGACGCTGCGGCCCATGATAAAGTAGACAATCACGGCATATTCGCCGCTTTCGTCCACGCCGAGGCAGATGCCGCGCCCCGGATAGGTGTTATTGCTCAGCACGTCGTTCAATTCCTGCTTTTTCATTGCTCTTCCTCCCGCTTTTTTGCGATTTCGCCTGCCACCTGCTCCAGCGCCTGCGGCAGCAGAATCCACTCCGCCTGTTCCATCACGCGCCGCTGCAAGGTTTCCGGCGTGTCGCCCGGCAGCACTTCGACGGCTTTCTGCGCGATAATATCGCCGCCGTCGGTAATTTCGTTGACAAAATGCACCGTCGCGCCCGTGACCTTCACGCCGCGTTTAAGTGCCGCTTCGTGCACATGGAGTCCATAGAAGCCGTCGCCGCAGAAGGACGGAATCAGGCTCGGATGAATGTTCAAAATCCGGTGGTCATACGCACGGATGACGTTCTCCGGCAGAATCGTCAGGAAGCCCGCCAGCACAACGACATCAATCGCGTTTTCACGCAGCAGGGTCAGCAGACGCTCGCCGTAATCAGCAGGTGCTTCGCCTTTCTCCTTGCGCAGGACGGTGTGGGCGATTCCAGCATTTTCCGCGCGGGTGAGCGCATAGGCGGATGCGTTTGACGCCACGACGAGTGCCAGTTCCGCGGACGGGATTTTGCCCGCCCGTTTCGCGTCGATGATGGCTTGCAGGTTCGTGCCGCCGCCAGAAACGAGGACAGCTGCTCTTACCACAGTTCCACGCCCTTTTCCCCCGCCACGATTTCGCCCAGCACATACGCGCCGGGTTCGCCGTTCTGGTGCAGGATGTCAAGCGCCTTGTCGGCATCCTCGCGGGCGACGGTAATCGTCATGCCCACGCCCATGTTGAAGGTGTTGAACATGTCGCGCTCCGGGACGCTGCCTTCGCGGGCAATGAGGTCGAAAATCGGCAGCACGCGCACGTCGCTCTTCTTGATTTTCGCGCAGCAGCCTTCGGGCAGGGAGCGCGGAATGTTCTCATAGAAGCCGCCGCCGGTGATGTGGCTGATTGCCTTGGGCTGGATTTCCTTCAGCAGCGCCAGCACGGGCTTGACGTAGATCTTCGTGGGGGTGAGCAGCGTTTCCCAGAGGGACTTGTCCAGCTCCGGATAATTGCGGTTTTCGCCGCCGTTGCCAATCGCGAACACCTTGCGCACGAGCGAGAAGCCGTTGGAATGCACACCCGTGGAGGGCAGCGCCAGCATCACGTCGCCCGGACGAACCGTTTCGCGGTTGATGATGCGCTTCTTGTCCACAATGCCGACGGAGAAGCCCGCGAGGTCGTAATCATCCTCCGGCATCATGCCGGGATGCTCCGCCGTTTCGCCGCCGATGAGCGCTGATTCCGCCTGCACGCAGCCTTCCGCCACGCCCGCGACGATGGACGCGATTTTCTCCGGCACATTCTTGCCGCAGGCGATATAATCAAGGAAGAACAACGGCTTCGCGCCGCAGCAAATGACGTCGTTGACGCACATCGCCACGCAGTCAATGCCGATGGTATCATGCTTGTCCAGCAGCATGGCGATTTTCAGCTTCGTGCCGACGCCATCCGTGCCGGAAACGAGCACCGGCTCTTCCATGCCCGCCGCGTCCAGCGCAAACAGGCCGCCGAAGCCGCCGATGCCCTCGACGCAGCCCGCCGTCATCGTCCGCGCGACATGCTTCTTCATCAGTTCCACCGACGCGTAACCGGCGGTAATGTCAACACCCGCTGCCTTGTAGCTTTCGCTCTCGCTCTTCATCATGGTTGTCTGCTCCTTTGTCGCGTTAGTCGTCATCCTGCACCT
>ERZ1027048.661-NODE-661-length-10488-cov-22.854596_pt1 | contig 10488 bp, 8 predicted proteins | sample MGYA00519430_ERZ1027048 | MGnify/ENA primary metagenome ERZ1027048 (study PRJEB26926, sample SAMN06164594) | human gut metagenome | biome: ENVO:00009003; feature: ENVO:2100002; material: ENVO:00002003 | host: Homo sapiens | place: USA | collected 2012 ...
TGGAAGGGAACACAAAGTAATCCCAGAGGCCCTCGGTTTCAAGACGAGTTCGGACAGTGTCGAAATCATTCTTGGAGCAGATGGAGTTCATGACGCCGCGATCGACGAGGCGTCGCACGAAGTCGCAATGCTCGGGATTCATGCTGACCGGACCCTCGGAGATAGTGCCGTGCCAGAATGTATCGTCCAGGTCCCAGACTATCAGTTTTATCTTGTTTAAATCCATTGTCGTGTTCTTTGTGCCTACAAAAATAGTGAAATATGCGCAATTTACAAAAGAAAGCAGAGCTGCCTGAGGCACAGTAGAGTCAACTGACTAATTTTGCACCTGCCAGTTGATTCTACATTCAAATTTTATGCTGTTTAACATGGTTTCCGGGCATCTTATTGACTATTGTGGAGGCAGGTTCGGCAAGAGCCGGCATCTGGCATTTTAAATGGCAGGGAATCATCGTCGGAATAGTGTAAAGGGTACATACATGGAGATATGGATGATTTAAAACAATAATACAGACAAAGTTTCGATGCACAGCAATAGCAAAGACTCCGGTCCGTCGCCATGCCCGGCCCGGAGATCCTGCGCCACTGCCCGGTATACGTTGAGCCATAAAAGAAAGGTTCCGGGCGACACTCTCAGACACTACAATAAAAAGGCAGACAAAACGTTATGATGACAGGCGATTTGACTTCGACCACCAAAGCCCGTCGCCCCGTCGGGGGTAACCCTGATGTGGCAGCCGGACTAAACAATTACAGAAGATTAGACTCATGAAAAATTCCACAATCAGTTCGCTCCTTGTACTTGCCGTTATCATCATGGGCTGCAGCATGCACGTCTACAGTCAGGATGCACCGCCCGGATACCGGGTGGCTATGAATTATCACGAAAGCTTCGCCGAAGCGGACGCGTCTTTCTCGGCCACTACGCTTCCTGCCGGCTGGGTGCGCCTTGAGGATAAGGCGGGTAACATATCCTATTCCACCACCCGTGATAACGGAGGACATGCAGGCAAGGCCATAGGACATACCAAAAGTCAGAGCAACGTGCGGTCGGGCTCTAACACAATCGAACTCCATGACTATCTGATCACTCCCCAAGTGAAGGGAACGGTCAGGTTCTGGATAGCCCGTTATTCCATAGGAACATCGCCACAGGTCGAGGTATACCGGATGACGAAAACCGGCACCGGATTCAGCTGCAATCCGGAAACCGACCTGCTTTACTCGGTCAGCGAGAATTCCTGGCCGCAGTACATCAATTCAAATCCTTCGGGCTGGGTGGAACAGACCTTCAATGTCGCCAATTACGAATATTTAGGATTCCGCATCAGCTGTGCCTATATCGACGAATTCGAGGCCGGCTCCGCGATGGTGCCAGGGACGGACGCTCCCGATTCGAAATCAATCGACCCGGCATCACGAAGCAATCAGGATATTCAGGGCAATGGAGTAAATCAGAGCAAATCCAATACCCGGGTCAACCAAAGCAAGCCGGGCAGTCAGAATAATCAGAATAATCAGATTAATCAAAGTAAGCCGATAAATAAGGCAACCCCGAACAGCCCCGGCAAGCAGTCGGCGAGCGCAACAGGTTCGGCCGTAACGCCGTATTTTACCGCAAATACTCGGTTCATGGTTACGGATCCGTCTCCGAACCGGTTCTCGCAGGTGACAGACAGTGTGTTCGCCATCAACACCGGCGGCCGATATGAATTCTGGACAGTCTCTGGACAAAAACTCTATGACGCCAAATGGACGATGCCTAAGGACTATTCATCGTCTAAGCCTCAATTCGACGGAGGCGTCGTGGCCATGCGTATGGCCGAACCTAACGCAGCCGGCAAGAAACCGATCTGCCTGCTCTATCTTGACGGCCGGGTCAAGGAACTGGATCCCGCCTGGAAATATGTGTCGAAATTCGAGGATGGCCTTGCCATGGCTCAGGATGAACGTCGGAATTGGTTTTACATCAATACGGAAGGCGCGAAAATGTACCCGTCACTGACGGTTTACAGTACCGGTGATGATGAAGCCAGACCCTTGCGCGACGGCCTGAGGGCATTTTTCGGCAAGGCAGATGCCCGCGGCGATGTCGCATGGGGTTTTATCAATGACGAAGGCGCGGTCGTGATTCCCCCGAAGTATAAGTCGGTCACTGATTTCTCAGACGGATATGCCTGGGCCGTAAGCGAAAACGCTAAAGATGGAATATATGCCAAGGAACTGATCGATGTCAGGGGCAATGCGGTCTATAAGGCGGCAAAATACACAGCAAAGACACGGGATGTGGTGGATGGCGTCTTTATCGAGGTAGAGCCGCAGAGAGACGTCTACCGGGATGTGTCGGGTAGGGAACTGGCATCCTTTACCGAAGCGACTTCGTTCTACGACGGCTATGCGTTCGTTCAGACAAAACAGATGGGTGGAAATGTCTCTCTTATCAATCACGATTTCCGGATTGTAAGGGAACTGACCAATGATGTCCTGCCTCCGTCACGGCTCAAATCCGTCAGCTTCGAACCGTTCGGACTTTGCACGGTAGGAGGAAGCCATGTGATTACCCCTGCCGGAGATGAAGTCCTGACGGACTACGGAAGCGGGTTTGAGAATACAATCGGTAGATTCGGACAGTTTTCCGAGAGCGGCTATGCCACTGCCGAGGGTTACATCGACTCCCGGCGGTGCTTCTTCTACATAAAGCCGACCGGCGAAATAGCGTGGATGTTTTCAGATAGCCCGGAAGCCGGCGGTCCCTGGAATGGCGGCAAGCCTCCGTTCCCGACTCCTGAACCGATTCCTCCTTTCCCCGGACCTTTCCCGGGGTTAGATCCGAGACAGCCCCCGCGAGGACCCAAGATTGTTGAAACCGTTAAATTTACTGTTAATGCCGTTGCCGATCCTGCGAGAGGGGGTACTGTTTTCCTCAGCCCCCAAAAGGAATTTGAATACGGCGAATCCTCAACCGTTCATGCCACGGCAAACAAGGATTGGGCCGTTGCGTCCATCGAATGTACTCCTGCGTGTGCCAAGGTGGAGAACGGCAAGCCATTCCGCGTGAAGGGCGATATGACCGTCGTAGTGCATTTCCTTAAGAAAGAAGATGAGACTCCGCCCGACCACACCGGATGCTATCTTGGAACCATGATTCCGCCCGAAGGTCATGAGCTGTCAGGCAAAAAGGAATGGGAAATTCCCGTGTATGCCGAAATCGGCGAGAAGGGTACTGTCGACTCGCCTTTCGGCAAGGACAATTACGGCTTCCTGGTGATGATGTTCGACCCCAATACCACGTACACCTCGGCAAAAGGCGACCTGACATGCAATTTCTTCGCCGTTCCGATGAAGATAAGCGGCTTTCAGAAAGACGGCGACGGCAGAAACTGGATGGTGCTGGACGGAGGCTCGGTTACCTCCACGAATATGTCTGTCGGAGCCAATCCGCTTACTCAGATGGTGTTCGGAGCCATGCTTGGCGCCAGCGGCATGTCGACGGTAGCCAGCAATCCCAGGCATTACAGAATCGAGATGCGGGATATTGATTCAGACACGGGAGAGTTTACATTCGGCCCGTTGCAGACCTATTCGCCTAACAGCGGAGGCTGGGTAGCCGGCGGTTCAAAGGAGCTGACCGACAAACGGAAAGGAGCGTTCGCCACGTATTATGACTCAGGATATGATGCCGACATGTTCGACGGTCTGCGAATGAAGGAGTCTACAAAGCGCAACGACGTGCAATGGTATCCGCCGCAAAGCTGGTTTGACAACCAGACTCTTTTTGAAAAGACTGTAAACGCCATGCGTCAAGCCTTCGGCACGGCCAAATCCGATTACGAGCGAATCTTCGGCAAGTAGTAACTTGATTCCGGCAATGAACGTGATTCATTGCCGAAATTAAAGGATAACTATCACCGAAATTAGTGGATAACTATCAAAAGAAAAGCCGGGGTGCTTTGGACACTCCGGCTTTGTGTTTGGTGATCCGCCCGGGAGCAGCGATTTGAAATATGGTCGAATCAAATTCGAATCTAATTTAATATGGAATATGCTGATAATATGCTGTTTTACTGCGAATTTATTTTAATGGATTGCAAATCGCATTTTATTCATTTTTCGTTAGATTTCAATTAGGAGGACAAAAGGAGGACAAAAGGAGGACAAAAAGATGCTTCGGAGGACAAAAAGTATTACCTTTGTATTGTAGCACTTGAACATTTAATATTCTCTCCCATGGCAACAATTCAAAGAAGCCTCTCGACAAAGGTTAACGACAATGACAAGTCTGAAATAATGCTTAGACTTAGCCTATCGAAGAATGACAAAATCCGTATCAAGTCCGGGATTTTTGTCCTTGCATCACGATTCAAGGATGGTACATTTATAAAACCTCGTGCCAATCAGCAGGAGATTGCAGAACACTACGAGATACAGAAGACAGGCTCATATCGCTTGAAAGATATTTAATCGGGTTGAGCGAAACTCACCCAATAAAAGAACTCACCAAAGATTTCATTACTGAACAGATTGACCGATGGCGCAATCCTGAAAAGTATGCAGCCGGGTAAACACATTTACCGGACACCAATAATTTAAAATCAATCCTCGAATAAGCCAGACATTCCACAGGGTACGAGACAAATGCCGCACTGCCGATGCTGTATTCCATACCAAAACTTGCTTACGAGAATTAGTGAAACTGTTAATCGTTACAAGCGAGCTACCTACACTATGTTCTCGTAAAGATGGAGCTGGCTCTCTGCTTTGACATCGCTATATCGTCTAAACTTATACCGCCCATAAAATATAAGAGTAATTTCCACAAAGGACTTTATAAACACCACTGTAAAGAGTTTGACGCTCTTTTTATTTGATGCTAATCATTTTTCAGACTATTCATTTTGAAGTATGGCTCAAATTTTCATTTACCTATTTTTACTATTTGGGATATGAGTACAAAGACTAAAAACAAGAACTAATATGAAGAAACTAATATATCTTTTAAGTCCGGCTATATGGACCGACATCTCCACCGATATGCCTATTCCCGGTCAGAAAGTCGTGATCTACGGCAAGTATCTCACCGATATCACAGCCATCAACCTCGGCGGCGAGATTGACATTGATGTCAGCACAGTCGAGACCAACGAGAATATGGACCAGCTTGTGTTCACGATGCCTGATCGTATTCCCTCGGCCGAATCCAACGGCCTGATTACCGTAGCCACTCTCGGCGGCCGCGAGAACCTGCAGTTCTATGACTACAGCCGCGTCTATGAAGACTTCGACGGCCACGGAACCCAGATGGCCTACGGATGGGGCACCAACCATTTCTGCAGCTATCCCGCCTGGGGATGGACAGCGGTTCCCGAGACCAGTCCTATAAAGAAATCCGCCGGCTACTACGTCTACTTCGAAGGTGTAACCTGCTGGTGGGACCACAACCTCACCATCAACTCTAAGGCAGCGCCTTCAGGCATCAGCGCCTCGACTCCGCTGAGCGACATTGAGCTCCGCTATGAGGTCTACATGCACGAGCAGTTCACCGTTGCGAGCAACATGACTTCGACCATTACCGTATTTGGCAAGGAGAAGGGCGGCATCGCAATCGCTGACCGTGCGAGCGGCGTGCTTATGCCCGGCGAGTGGATGTCGGTAGCCATCCCGATGACTGAAATCGCTCCCGGCATCGCTACTTACGGTGAACTCTGCGCGTCTGACACGGGTGGCGATAACTTCAAGATTTTCCTTGGCTACGACAACACCGGCGACAATGTGATTATCGCCTACGACAACTTCCGTTTCTACGTCAAATAACCTCTGAACAATGAAATATTATCTGAAACCAATAGCCAGGCTTCTGCTTTTCGTAAGCCTGTTGTTCCCCGCAATCGGGGTCACATCCTGCTCCGACGATGATGAGAAATATATGCCCGAGGGTCCTGTTGAGCTTTCGGTGACCTGCGACGGCTCCGAAGTGACCTCCCTTGATTTCGGCACCTACGGCGGCAACGTCCTGTTGACACTTGTGACAAACGCCTGCTGGGATATCACGAAGTCAGCCGACTCCGACTGGCTCACACTATCCAACCGCTCGGGTGATCCCACTGTCAGCGAAGACCCCGATAAGGCTGACGAGCCCCGCTACATCAAACTGACCGCAGGGCCTCTCGGCAAAGGGGAGACCCGCACATGTACCGTCACTTTCAAAGCCGCTGACAAGGTGAAGACCGTGACCGTGACTCAGAAGCAGCCTGCCGCAGCTGATGAGTCGGGGTGGGAGACAGCCATGACCGCAAGCCGCAACATGGGCTCCGGCATCAATCTCTACAACACTCTCGATGCCTGCGGCGACTGGTTTGACTGGGATGACATCGTGGCGGCCGAGACATGTTGGGGACAGCCTCTTGCGACCCAAGGCTGGTTTGATGCCGTCGCAGCCGCCGGTTTCAAAGGCGTGCGTGTGCCTGTGACATGGTATCTCCACATGGATGAGAACTGGACCGTCAAGGAACCGTGGATGAACCGCGTGGAGGAAGTCGTCAACTATGCTCTCAACGCAGGTCTCTACTGCATCCTCAACGTCCACCACGACACCGGCGCCGGTGACCATGCCTGGGTCTGTGCCGACCTTGAGAATGTCGATGCCATTTCCGAGAAATTCGGCAGACTGTGGACTCAGATTGCAAACCGTTTCAATAAGTATGGCGAGAAACTTCTCTTCGAAGGCTACAATGAGATGCTCGACGCGCAGGATTCATGGGGCGAGCCAGTGGCCGGCGGCTATGAGGCTGTCAACATCCTCGCTCAGAAGTTTGTCGACACAGTTCGTGCCACCGGAGGCAACAACCTCCACCGAAACCTCATCATTAACACCTATGGCGGTGGCGGCAGCGAGACCCGTCTTGACAATCTCGTCATTCCCACCGACGGAATCGGCGGTCACCTGCTTGTCGAGGTCCACAACTACACTCCTGCGGGTTTCTCGAACCTCGACGGCTCGCTCGATGACCTTCCCGATGAAAAAATGCCCGCGTGGACAGCTGATTTCGAAGATATGCTCCGCAAAGAGCTCGACCTGCTTGTCGAATTCTCTAATTCCAGAGGAGTTCCCGTCGTAATCGGTGAGTGTGGCGCCTATGACCGTATCCCCGAAGAGGAAAAGGTCAAATATGGTGAGTTTATCACCGGCTATTCAAAAGGCAAGGCGGATATAAACGTATTCTTCTGGGGACAGTTGATTGACCGCACGACTTATCAGCCGCTCTATCCGTTGTTTATCAAGGCCTTTACGGGTGCATCCAAATAAACTTCGACTCAGCTTTTAAGGTAAATAATTGTAGATCTGCGGGGTTTTCGGACATTAATTTCCTGAATGTTCTGAGGATGAGAATCCTTGAAGTTCTGGAGTCAGACCGGAAATCCCGCTTTTTTTATTTATTTTTGCATTAAAACTTTGACGTGTCAATAAAATCACATTTAATCTCAGCGATGACACTGACGGTGCTGTCGGTGTGCTTCCCTCTTTCGGCCTCAGATTTTGTCAGGACTGACAATGGCGTCAAGGCTGAAATAGGAGACATGAAAATGTCAGTCACATTTTATACTCCGGCTACTGTCAGGATTGAAAAACAGTCGGGCGACAGTCGTAAACCTGCCGAAAGCTATTCGGTCATTTCCACGCCGGATAAAGTCAGACTCACATCCGGCGAGTCGTCCGGACGGTTTGTCCTGAAATCCGACCGAATCAGGATAGAGATTGACAAATCGACCGGCCTCGTTTCATTTTACACCGACAAAGGCAGACTTCTGACAGCTGAAAAAGACCCTGCGGAATTCCGCCCCGTCAGTTACAGCGGTCAGCCGACGCTCGCAGTCGAGCAGTCGTTTTCGATTGACAGTGATGAAGCCGTCTACGGCCTCGGCAATCTCGAACACGGCAACCTTTCACAGCGCGGACTGACTCGTGCGCTTTTCCCAAGCAACATAGAGGATGGAATTCCGCTCATGCAGACATCGAAGGGCTACGGCATCTTCTGGGATAATTATTCACCGACGACATTCAGCGATAAGGGTGACAGATTTCTGTTTTTCTCGGAAATCGGTCCTGACATCGATTATTATTTCATGTATGGCGGCGATTCGGACGGTGTAATTGCGTAAATCCGCGCTCTGACCGGCGATGTCCCAATGTTCCCGCTGTGGACCTACGGTTTCTGGCAGTCGCGTGAACGCTATAAAACTCAGAAAGAGACGGTGGGAGTTGTTGAGAAATACCGTGAACTCGGTGTCCCGCTTGACGGTATCATCCAAGACTGGCAATATTGGGGAAACAATTATCTCTGGAACGCCATGGAATTCATGAACCCTGATTTCGACAGACCGCAGAGCATGGTCGATACGATTCACGATATGAATGCCCACATCATCATTTCCATCTGGTCGTCATTCGGTCCGCAGACCAAGCCTTACGCCCGGCTTGCCGAAAAGGATCTGCTGTTTGACATCGCCACATGGCCGCAGTCGGGCATTGCCGACAGATGGCCTCCGCGCATGGACTATCCCTCAGGTGTCAAGGTCTATAACGCTTACTCACCCGAGGCGCGTGACATCTATTGGGATAACCTCAGACGCCTGCACGATTTCGGCATGGACGGATGGTGGATGGACTCTACCGAGCCTGACCACTATGACGACAACTGGGATTTTGCAACCGGCGCAGGTTCGTTCAGATCTGTTAGAGGCGCCTATCCGCTGCTGACAGTGGGTGGAGTCCATGACCATCAGCTTGCGGCTGACAGCTCCAAGCGTGTTTTCATTCTCACCCGTTCAGGCTGGGTCGGTCAGCAACGCTACGGCTGCAACGTCTGGACCGGCGACGTGGCATCGACATGGGATATGCTCCGTAAGCAGATTCCCGCGCAGCTGAATTTTTCCATGACCGGCAATCCTAACGTCAATTCCGACCTCGGCGGATTCTTCTGCAGCAGTTATGCCACTCCCGCTATGAAAGCCTGCGACAACCCTCTCTTCCGTGAACTGACTGTTCGCTGGACACAGATGGGTGTGTTCACTCCGATGATGCGTTCCCACGGTGCCGACTGTCCCCGCGAGATTTACAATTTCGGACAAAAAGGGGAGCCGGTTTTCGATGCTTTAGAGGATGCTATCCGCCTGCGTTATGCTCTTCTTCCTTATGTCTACTCTCTCGCATGGGACGTCAGCTCAAATCGCTCGAGTTTCATGCGCCCGCTCGTGATGGATTTCCCCTCAGATACCGAAGGTCACGACTGCAACTCAGAATACATGTTTGGAAAGTCACTGCTCGTAGCTCCGGTTGTCAACGCTCAATATACTCCCGAGACTGTAGTCAATATCGACGAGAATACCGGATGGGACAAATCGGACGTGAACTCAGACGCCATGACTTCGACTGAGATTGATTTCATGGCCCCGCGCTCGACCATGGTCTATCTACCTGCGGGCACGGACTGGTATGATTTCAATAGCGGTCAGAAATATCAAGGCGGTCAAACCATCGAATATCCTGTCACTATCAAGACCATTCCTGTCTTCGCAAGAGCCGGCAGTATAATACCGATAGGTCCTGATGTTCAGTTTGCCACCGAAAAGCCTTGGGACAGACTCGAACTGAAAGTCTATCCGGGAGCCGATGGCTCTTTCACTCTCTATGAAGACGAGGGTGACGGCTACAATTATAAAAAAGGCGTATATTCGACCATCGACATGACATACAGCCGGAAAAACAACACTGTCACCATCCATAATCGTAAAGGAACTTATCCGGGTATGCTGACCTCAAGAAAATTCCTGATAAAGGACATGTCTACCGGCAAGACCTACGAGACGGCTTACAATGGTAAAAAGACAGTAGTGAAACTAAATTAATCAATCTTACAATATATGAACGCGAGTTCGGGATAAGAAACGCCAAAAAAATTGAATCGGCAGCTTGAAAAAGTTGCCGATTCTTTTGGTAATATCACTGATATTTAGTAACCCGAACTCGCGTTCATACGATGTATTATATTAGCCCCCGATTTGATTATATTCTTCTAACACTTCTTGCACGACCACAGCATTATTGTGTTCTCTGTCGTGTGAGGAATATAGAAGTGTTACGGTTGGCTTTCCTTCTAAAGTCTGCCGTAAAGTGCCAAATGCCGGATTGGTTTTCAGTTCGTCTTTATATTTCTCTACAAATTTCGGCCATAAGTTATCGGGATCTGTGTGGAACCATTCACGCAGTTCGGTCGATGGGGCTATATCTTTATCCCACAAGTCGTAATGGAATGTCTCATGTGAAAGTCCACGCGGCCACAGACGGTCAATGTATACACGGAAACCATCGGTTTTCTCTTCCGGATCGTAAGCTCTTTTGATTTGAATTAACTGTTTCATAATTAACTATTTTAATATTATAACACCTCACCGGAGTGATAGGTTGCAAAAGTGAAGGATAAGATAGACTAA
>ERZ1027048.673-NODE-673-length-10398-cov-14.240646_pt1 | contig 10398 bp, 7 predicted proteins | sample MGYA00519430_ERZ1027048 | MGnify/ENA primary metagenome ERZ1027048 (study PRJEB26926, sample SAMN06164594) | human gut metagenome | biome: ENVO:00009003; feature: ENVO:2100002; material: ENVO:00002003 | host: Homo sapiens | place: USA | collected 2012 ...
AAAACCGCTTATAATGCAGATAAAGGAGGAAAAGTAAATGATCAGGCTCGACAACATATCAAAGACTTTCCGTGACGGTGACACACAGGTTCAAGCATTGAAAAATATCAGCTTTGAAGTAAACAAGGGCGAACTTGTCGCAATAATCGGAAAAAGCGGAAGCGGAAAATCAACGCTTCTTAATATTCTCGGACTTCTCGACAAGCAAACGGACGGCGATTATTATATTGACGGCAAAAAGTTTCTTCTATACCGGAGCGTGAAAAAGCAAAGCTCAGAAACAGTCATATAGGCTTTGTAATGCAGGATTTCGCCCTTGTCGAAAAGTACACTGTAAAGCAGAATATAAATATCCCTCTTATATACACAGATAAGCCCATCAATAAGGAAAAGGCGATAAACGATGTATTAAAAAGCGTCGGACTGTCCGATAAAACAAACACGCCTGCCTACAAACTGTCCGGCGGTCAGAAGCAAAGAGTAGCCATAGCAAGAGCGGTGGTAAACGAACCACAGATAATCCTTGCCGATGAACCGACAGGCGCACTTGACAGCATGACCGCAGATGAAATAATGCAGATTTTCGAACGCCTCAATATGTCGGGAAAAACCGTCATAATCGTAACTCACGACAAAGACATTGCCGCTCGCTGTAAGCGTGTCATCGAGCTTTCGGATGGGGAAATTGCGAAAGGTACAAATTAATTAATTCGTGCAGTAATAAAACAAGTGTTTCTGCTTGACTTTTCAACATTCTGAGGGTTGCCGCAGCAGCCCTTTTATTATGTCCGAATTTGTAAATACGCAAAGCTAAAGTTCAGAGAAGCAGATAAATGTGACATAACGGTATTGTTATGCCGGAAGCCGTTGATATTCGGTTTTAAATGAGAAACAAAAGGAACGTTTAGCCCGTGCGCTAAAAGCCGAAATACCATGTGTTCCCCTTGTGCGTCTGATGTGCGTCAGAGTTGCGTTTGCGTTCCTTGTTTTTTGTGGAAGTCGGCGCTGCTATTATCGTTGAATCTACTATCGTTCCCTTTTTTAGGATCAGTCCTTTTGCTGTGAGCTGCTCTACCACCTGTGAAAAAAGCTTTTCCTGCAGCTCGTTTTTTGAGATGGCAGTCTTATTTTTTTACAGCGCCTCGGTCTGTCGTTTATTGATCATCACAATATTCTTGCCGTCACTGCAGTATCTTTTTTCTGTATTCTGCCGGAGAAAATCCGGTCACCTGCCTGAACTGCCGTGAGAAGAATTTTTCATCATCGTAACCGCAGCTTACTGCTGTCGCATAGATGCTCATGGCGGTAGAATACAGTAAGTAGCAGGCTTTCATTACCCTTGAATTTATGCAGTCGCGGTTGTAACTTACATCAAAGCACTGCCGGTAAATCAAACGGAAATGCCCCTCGCTGACGCACATTTTTCTGCTGACTTCCGAAAGCTTAGGCATCTTATTAGGCATTGAAATTATCCTGTCCCTTATGTCGGCAAGCTCGTTATAATGCGGAAGTTTTCTTCGTTCGCTTATCAGACCGACATCGTGCTCTGCATCCAGCGATACGGCTGAGCGCAGTTCTTCGACCAGCGTGTTATCAGAACCGTGGTATGTGATAATAACCTGCCGTTCATCGTGCCGTGAGTAAACCTCGTTGTGGAGCGATATTTTCAGTTTCTCAGGAAACATTCCGTTTTCCCTTTTGAACAGGATAAGAAATGTGTTGTCATCGGTCCGGCAGCATATTTCATGCTGAGTGCATACACGTTTTATTGCTGACGCTGTTTCTGCGATTATATCGCTGTGGTGGTTTTCGCCAAACAGGTATTCTCCGCCGTCCGGGAAACTAAGCCTTACCGCCTGAATGCAGAAGTTATGCCCGGCTTCCTCCACAATGCTTTCAAATTCACGAAGATTGTAGAACCCCGTCAGCGAATCATACAGTGCGGATTGCCTCTGGCATTGCGTGAGATAGTGGATATCATTCTTCATTCGCAGAAATTCCAGCGTATCCGCAACAGTCTTGTTCCAGTCGCGGAAGCTGAAATCATAGCTCGCCGGGCGGTTGTATTCCAGCACCGTATACCCGTAAAGCCTTGTCTGAAAGCACACGGGATTCACATAGAAAATCGCAGGGGAATCGTGCTCCGTAATGAACGGCACGGGAGTTTCGCCACTGCTGAACTTTATCGGAGGTTCTGAATAATCGTTACCTATCGCACAGCACAGGAACTCACCACCGTTGAAACGTTCACTGTTCCATGCGCTGTCAAGGCACAGAAACAGCCTGTCAGCGCCGTGTAGCAGGTAGAAAAACTCGCTTACTGCTCCGGTGTATTCCTCAAGAGTACGCGATGTGGTGAGCCTGCCGGAAAACTGTGCCACGGTGCTCATAATGGTGTGATACTGGTCTATCTTTTCCGCAACAAGCTCATCTAAAAGATGCAAACGGCAGACGCCGCAGGAGCAGGTGTTTCCGCTTACGAACCTGTCGGAATTGTCTTGAATAGGACTGCCGCCGAGAATAGCATCCACAGCGTCCCGTCCCATTTTACGGCGATTTCTGCGGTAAGTCGTCAGCAGCGGATAGTGATATATCCTTCCTGCGGTATGGTCGCCGCCGGTCAGGTCGTAGCCCGTTACTGTCAACTCGCCGGGAATATCCACTCCTGCCTCTGAAAGAACATCACACAGCCCGAACGCCATGAAATCGTTGGTGCATATCACCGCCTGAGGTCGCGGAATTTCACCGCTGAGATACCGCCGGGCAAGTTCCTCACCTGAATCGTTCCAGAAGTTTCCGTAATACACTCTGATATTATCAAAGCTTATTCCGTGCTTTCCGAATGCGCGCTTGCAGCCGTTCAGACGCTTTTGCGAAGCGGCGTTGTCCCTGCTTCCCGTCAGTATGTCGATGTCCGTGAAACCGTGAACCGTTATCAGATGTTCCGTCATTTTCTCCATGTCGGTTTCATCGTCGGAATAAACGCTCTTAAATCCATCCAACTCCCCGTCAATAACAATGGCGGGGATTTTTGCAGCTCTTATTTTATCGATTGTATCGTTGATTATTTTTATATCCCGGAATGCCTCGGCTGTGACAATAACGCCGTCAAATAAATCCGGCTCAATCAGGGAGTAAATTATGTTCTCATAATTCAGCAGATTATCATCCTGCCAGTGGTTGTATATGTTTGAGTAGACCACAACATCGGTGTCTTTCCGGAATGCGGCTTCGAATATTCCATATAGTATATCGCGCTGTTCGGACGCGTCGGCTCTTGCGGTAATAACCGCTATTCTTCTGCGCATAATATCACCCCGTTTACAGTATAGCTTAATTCCGCACTAAAGTCAAGAGCAAAAGTGCATATTATGACTAAAAGGTGGATTAAACGAATATATGCTGTTGAATTTCTGCATTACAATGTGTATAATAAAATAAAAGCAATACTGGGCAAAGATTGTGCGTGTATTGTGCAATATGACGAAAAAAATGTCAGCAAGACACGCACAAAACCCAATAAATGGTTTTTGCGCGGTGTTGCCAAAAAAACAATGAGGTGATGCTAATGAAAATAAGCGAAAATTGCTACAAGCTGGAAAATACGGCTAATCCAATTTCTCCGAATGTATTCTGCGCCGACCCGACAGGCGTTGAGTACAACGGCAGACTTTATATTTACGGCACTAACGACCATCAGGAATACGAGGCAGTCGGCGATGACGGAAAGAACGGCTATGCTCACATAAAATCCATCGTTATGCTGTCAACTGACGATATGGTGAACTGGGAATACCATGGCTTCATAGACGTCGCAAAAATTGCGCCTTGGATAGTGAATTCATGGGCGCCGTCCGTAACTTCCAGAGTTGAGGCGGATGGAAAAACTCATTTTTACCTTTACTTTTCGAACAGCGGCTGCGGTGTAGGAGTGCTTACGGCGGAACACCCTCTCGGACCGTGGAGCGACCCTCTCGGAAAGCCGCTAATCTATCAGAATATGCCGGGGCTTGAAAACTGTCCTGCGCCCTTTGACCCGGGAGTATGCATCGACGAAAACGGCACAGGCTGGCTTGCGTTCGGCGGAGGTACCCCACCTGACGGTAATACGCTGCACACAAATGTACCTAAGATAGTGCGGTTGGGAAAGGATATGCTTTCGTTTGACAGCGATTTTGTTCCGATAGACGCTCCGTATTTCTTCGAGGCAAGCGAGCTGAACTACGAAAACGGAACTTTTATCTACACATACAGCACGGACTGGCAGTCAAGAGAAAACTGGAACAGAACGGACATTCCGGCGCCGGGAACATGCAGCATGGGCTGTATGACGAGCAAAACTCCCCTTGACCCGGAAAGCTGGCAGTTCAAGGGCGGATTCTTCCTAAACGCCGGTGATTCCGGAATGGACTGGTGCAACAATCACACCCACCTTATCGAATATAAGGGAACAAAGTACATTCTTCACCACACACTTCACATTCAGGAGCGTACGAAAACAAAGGGAGGATTCCGCTGTATGTGCGTGGATCTGCTGCCTTACACGGATACGGAATTCCCCGTCACAAAGGCAACACGCGAAGGCGTTACGCAGACTCAGCCGCTCGACCCGTATAAAGCTCACAGCGGTGCGGAGATGTTCACCTGCGCAGATATGTGGTACGAACAGATATCCACCGGCAAAATGGCTGTGAAGTCGCTGTCAGAGGGTGCATGGACTTACATAAAGGGCGTGGATTTCGGCAAGGGCACAGAAAAGCTGCTCGTTACCGCAAAGGGCACGGGTGTTATCGAGATTCGTCTTGATGACAGAAATGCCGAACCGTTGGGAGTGATCAAACTCGCAAATGATGGATTTGATAAAATTCCTGTGGTTCTTCCCACAAAAATAACAGGAATTCACAATGTATATTTTGCATTTTCAAGCAAGGACATCTGCCTTGAAAGATGGCAGGCTGAATGAAAGGAGTAACTATGAACAAGAAGATAACGGCTTTGATTTGTACAGCTGCTATGCTGCTTGTTTCCGGCTGTTCCGAGCAGAACGGCTCGAATGATTCACCTGTGCAGACAGAAAGCTCTGCCGACAGCGTAGACAGTGTGAGCAAAGCGGAAACAAGCGACAAACCTGACAACGAAACAATAATCGACAGCCTTAACAACGGAATAATAATCGACGAGGTAAGCGGAAATGTCTACAAAAACGAGCGTAATGCCAATCCCATTTCGCCGAGTATATTCTGCGCCGATCCCACCGCAGTGGAATATGACGGAAGGCTTTACGTTTACGGCACGAACGACCAACAGCAGTCGGAAGAGGGAACAAAGAACGACTACGCCCATATCAAATCGCTTGTGGTATTTTCCACCGATGATATGGTGAACTGGATATACCACGGCAGGATAGAAGTCGACAAAATAGCGCCGTGGATAACAAATTCATGGGCACCGTCAATTGCTTCCCGCGTTGAGGAAGACGGTCTTACGCACTTCTATCTGTACTTCTCCAACGCCGGCGGCGGTGTGGGAGTTATTACCTCCACCGACCCGGTAGGTCCGTGGACTGACCCTCTCGGCGAACCGCTGGTTTATCAGAATATGCCGGGGCTTGAGAATTGCCCTGCGCCGTTCGATCCGGGCGTATGCATTGATGAAAACGGCACAGGCTGGCTTACTTTTGGCGGCGGAAATGCTGCAGACGGCGGTGTTGTACATACCAATGTGCCTAAGGTAGCACGTCTGGGTGCGGATATGCTTTCGTTTGACAGCGAGTTCGTTTCTATTGACGCCCCGTATTTCTTGGAGGCAAGCGAGCTGAATTACATCGACGGCACCTATTATTACACCTACTGCAACGACTGGCAGAACCGCAACAAGTGGGATCGCAAGGACATTCCTGAGCCGCCTACATGCAGTATGGCATACATGACCACAAAAACTCCCCTTGACGCAGACAGTTGGGAATACAAGGGTGCATATTTCTACAATTCCGGTCAGAATGCCAACGGCGAATCCGGAATGCGCTGGGGCAACAATCACACGCATTTCTGCGAGTTTCAGGGAACGAACTACATTGTCCACCACACGCTCCTTCTTGAAGAACTGACAGGCGGCACAGCAGGTTACCGCAGCATTATGGTTGATTATCTCCCGATGAATGCGGCTGACGGAGAGATCCCGATAACAGCCGCAACGCGTCAGGGCGTATCTCAGATAAAGCTTCTTGACCCCTACGCTGAAAACAGCGGCGCAGTTATGTTTACGTCTGCCGATATAGGGTACACAGATGGTAACGACCCTGCCGCAAAGAGCAAGGCAAACGGCTCATGGATCTATGTAAGAGGTGCGGATTTCGGTTATGGTGCTTCCGCTTTCACCGCTGATGTTAAAGGCAAGGGCAGAATCGAGGTTCGCCTTGACAGCATTTCCGGCAAGGCAGTATCTTACATTGAATTTGACAACGCTGATTATGCTAAGGTTCGTTCTACTGAATTCAGTAAGTTTGACGGCAGAAATCACAATATCTATCTGGTATTTTCCGGTGCGGATATTGAACTGAGATCGTGGCAGTTCACAAAGGGCAACGAGGAACTCCGTCCCGAGGAGAACATCTCAGATACCGAGATAAAGTACGAAACTCTTATACTTACCGGTCAGGCTGTAAATCCCGGTCCAAGTCCGTCGGCATATCTCGAAATGACCGGTGACGGTGAGTATTCCGTGAAGTCCACCTCATTTGAAAAAGAGAGCGAGTTGCTTAACTTCGGTTTCATCAACGTTGACCCGGACGCGAAATACAAGGTACTTGTCAAGTCCGTAGGTCTTGAAACGGAAAACGGTATCGTTGAAGTCCCTGTAAACGCAGAGCTTGACCCGACAAGCAGCTCCGCAAATGGACTTGCTAACGGCTGGATGGGCGCTGAGATAGGTTCCGTGGTTTACGGCACCAAGGAATGCGGAATAGTTGCCGCAAAAACCACTGTCGACTGGATAGGCTACCGTTTTGCGCTCATAAAAAACGGTGAGGAAGTTCCCTTTACATCAATAACCTACAATCTTGAAATAAGTGGGCTTATCCTTGATTAAGGTGAGAAAATCATAATTTGGGAGGATCTTCAATGAACCGTGTTTCTGCTGTTAAAATTATAGGAAGCATAGGATTGGTTATTTCAATGTTATTGAACGGATGTACCACAAATAGTATTACGGATGACAATGTGTCCGGAAACGACCTTACCGCAACGGAGGTTATCCGGCTCATGGGCAACGGAATAAACCTCGGCAACACGCTGGAGGCATACAATCACAAAAGCTATGTGGAGTTAGGGGTAGACCCCACTTCCTTTGAAACGCTATGGGGACAGCCCGTCACCACAAGGGATATGATAGACGATATGAAAGCTATGGGCTTCGATACTCTCCGCATTCCTGTGGCATGGACCAATGGCATAAATTACGAGAGCGGAGATTACACCATTGACGAGCGGCTCATGAACCGTGTCGATGAGGTAGTCAATTATGCTCTTGACGCTGATATGTATGTTATACTGAATGAACACTGGGACGGAAGCTGGTGGGGAATGTTCGGCTCCGCCGACGAGGCAGTTCGTGAAAAAGGAATGGCACTTTATAAGTCCATGTGGACGCAGATATCCGAGCATTTTTCCGATTATTCCTACAAGCTGATATTTGAATCTGCAAATGAGGAACTTTGTCACAGACTCAACGATAGCGACGTCACCGGAACAGAAGGAGTTCTCAGCGAGGACGAATGCTACGAAACAACGAACAGAATTAACAGCGAATTTGTTAAGCTGGTACGTTCGACCGGCGGCAAAAATGCAGACAGATTCCTGCTTATCGCAGGGTACAACACCGACTTCAGGAAAACATGCGATGACAGATACCAAATGCCGGAGGACACTGCAAAGGACAAGCTTCTGCTTTCAGTACATTATTACACGCCGTGGGACTATTGCAGTGACGGCAATGCAAAACGGTGGGGAACTCCAGGCGATTACGAGGAGCAGAATTCCCTTTTTCAGATGCTGACTAAATTCACAGACCGGGGATACGGCGTGGTTATAGGCGAATATGCCGTTATGGGTGCGGCGAATAAACCCGATAGGGATAAGTTTTACGCCAATCTTCTGGATAACTGCGACCTGTATAATTACTGCCCCGTCCTCTGGGACTGCAGCGATTTTTACAAAAGGGCCCTCAGAAAAACTACCGATGAAAACATAGCAAAGCTGTACAGCGACAGACGCGCTTCGACCGAAGAAGGCAAGGATTATTCCGAGATTCAGTCTGCCGCAAGGGAGAGAATGGACAAGTCAACAAAGGCGGCTGAAGACGAATTTATGGCGGGCGTATCCATTCCGGCTTCTGATGATACCGCAGTGGCATGGATAATGTACCAGAGTCTTGATTCTTCAGTTCAGTACTGTGTCGGCAACAAGTACGACCCGACGGATATGACCTTGGGTATCGTTGCAAACAATGCTGTGATAACCGGTGAGGGAACCTACACCGTCAGTCTGGATTTCTCAAATTGCGGTATTCCAAAGGGAGTGCTTTTCTCGGCTCTCGGGATTTACAACGGCGAGAAGTTCTTCCCGGATTATACTATCTCTATTGATGAGGTTAAGGTAAACGGCGAAGTCCGTGAGCTATCCGGCAAGGAATATACCTGTTCCGACGACGATAACTGCACGAGAGTAAACCTCTATAACCAGTGGGTAACATCTATCCCCGATGACTGCAGATGTGCCGATGGCGACAATTCCGGTCTGTCCGCGACTGTTCTTTCCGTCAAAGACAATGAGATACTTTCGACGCTGGAAATAACATTTACTTATTCAGCGCCATAAATCAGATTAACTGTGATATTCAAAATCAAAACCGACGGATTCCACCAGCACAGTGATCCGTCGGTTTATGTGTAAAGGCATTGGAGGAACCATTATGAATTATACAAAATCAGTTGAAAAATGGGGCGTTTTCGAGTTTTGCTCCGAGGGAACCACCGCTGGCAACCCATTTCTGGAACGCAGTATCACTGCGCTATTTGAAAGCGATTCCGAGCGCAAAACCGTAAATGGTTTTTACGATGGGAACGGAATATACAAAGTTAGATTCATGCCATCGTTTGAGGAAGAATACCATTTTACGGTCTGCGGGAATTTTTCTGACAGTAAATACGAAGGAACTTTTTCTGTCACGCCGCCGTCGGAAAATAATCACGGCTGCGTAAAGGTACATAACAAATATCATTTTCAGTATTCCGACGGAACACCTTATTATCCTGTCGGCACGACCTGTTATGTATGGAATCTGCAAAGCGATGACCTTATCGCACAAACTCTTGAAACTCTGAGAAATTCCCCGTTCAACAAGTTACGTTTCTGCGTATTTCCTAAAAGCTACTGCTACAATTCACGTGAGCCGCGCTCCTATCCATACGAGGGCACTCCGGTTGACGGAAGTGCTATCACAGAGGACAATGTGTGGGGCTACACTCCGGATTCCAAGGGCAACAACTGGGATTTTGAGAGATTTAACCCCAAGCATTTTCAGCATATTGAATACTGTATCACCGAGCTTCAAAAGCTGGGTATTGAGGCAGATATTATCCTCTTTCACCCGTATGACCGCTGGGGCTTCTCAACAATGACACCGGAGCAAAACGAACTTTATCTGAAATACACAGCGGCAAGGTTTTCGGCTTTCAGAAATGTATGGTGGTCATTTGCTAATGAATATGACCTGATAAAAAACAAGAGCATTGAGGACTGGGAACAATATGCGCAGATAATCGTAGAAAGCGACCCGTATGATCACCTGCGATCAATACATAACGGTAATCAGTTTTACGATCATACAAAGTCATGGATAACGCACTGCAGCATTCAGCGTTCTCCGGAGGGAACATCCGAGTGGAGAAAAAGCTATGGCAAACCGATAGTAATTGACGAAATGCTATACGAGGGAAATATTCAGTATGCGTGGGGCAATATTTCGCCGCAAGAGCTTGTTCGGAGGTTCTGGGAAGCACTTTGCCGCGGCGGCTACGGTGGTCATGGCGAAACCTACATAGACGATAAGGCGGTATGGTGGTCTCATGGCGGAGAGCTTAAAGGTGACAGCCCGGAAAGAATAGCTTTTATGCGAAAAATACTTGAGGAAGCTCCGGACGGCGGATTGCGACCCAAAAACATGGAATGGGACGAGCTATGTGTGGTTCCGGAAGATGAAAATCTAGCTGATGAAACCGGTTATCACCTGTTTTATCACGGGATTTCGCGTCCGGGATTCAGATATTATCATATTGACGATAATAATATATACACCGTCGACATTATAGACACATGGAACATGACTGTTGAGAATGTCGGA
>ERZ1027048.687-NODE-687-length-10317-cov-9.853635_pt1 | contig 10317 bp, 5 predicted proteins | sample MGYA00519430_ERZ1027048 | MGnify/ENA primary metagenome ERZ1027048 (study PRJEB26926, sample SAMN06164594) | human gut metagenome | biome: ENVO:00009003; feature: ENVO:2100002; material: ENVO:00002003 | host: Homo sapiens | place: USA | collected 2012 ...
GATTGCCTCTTGTCTCGTGGGCTCGGAGATGTGTATAAGAGACAGATTATATAGAATGTAAACTTCCTGAAAAATACATAAAGATTATTACAAGTTGTAAAGTATATATTCAGAAATATGTAACTGCAAGAGGTGTATATTCATGCGGAGATGATCCGATCGATGTTGAAATGAGTGCATTGAAGTATAAAGCACTTAAAGTTAAAAAAGGTCTTGATGCTGTATGTAATTATAAGTCGGATGGACTTGTATGGACCTGTAACTGCGGACATGTAAATGAAGGTGGCGCAGAGGAATGCGTGATCTGTGGCAGAAAACAGGATGAGATGAAGAACAGCATAACATTTAATTATGAGCCGATGTTGGAAGAAATGAAACAGAAAGAATATGTTATGGAGATCAAGGATGTCCTTATGAAGTATATTAAGGATATTGATTCAGGACTTCGTATGCAGTTATTGGAGATTATGGAATCCGGTATTCAGTATGAAAAAACACGTGGAGATATGAAGGAAACTGTAATTGAGAAGGTTGAGAATCTGTTCCTTGGATTGTAAAAATGCAACAATATATGTTACAGATCATTGAGCATCTGGGGGAAAAAGGATATAAAAAATTAAATCCTGACAGTAATAATGTATATGGCAGAGCGGAAGGCGATGCCATATACGTTATTGTGCTTGGAAATAGCAGAAATTTGAAAGCGGATAATCTTATAAAGTTTAATTCACAGATTAGAAATGATCTGGAAGAAACAGGAAAAAGAGTTATGATTTTGAACCTGCTACTTACCAAGGACGGAATATTTGATGACGACTTAAGTACGATCATTAAGAAGATGGACAATGTCTGGCTGTTCAGTGAGGATTATGGTAAATTATATATTTTTGAGAATCAACCGGCAGATTTTGACGGGTTACAGAGGATTCTTGAAAAAGAGATTTATGCGGAAAAAGACCACTGGCGTATCCGGTTAAAGGAAATATTTGGAGTGGTAACACCGATTCTGGTATTGCTCAATATTTTGGTATTCATAGCATATGTATATACCAGGGATGCTTACGGATATTCTTTTCTTGAAGAAATTCTGACAGATAATCTTCGGTATGTTCTTGTTGAAAAGCAGTATTACAGACTGCTAACATCTATGTTTTTCCATTTTTCTCTGACGCATCTTTTAAGCAATATGGTTGTATTGATTGCTCTTGGAGCAAGGGTAGAATATCTGCTGGGGAAAGTAAAGTATATATGCGTATATTTGTTCTGCGGCATTGTAGCATCTGTTTGTTCGATAGTCAGTTGTTATATGGGAAACTTTTACGAATATGCAGGAGGTGCATCGGGTGCAATCTGCGGCTTGATGGGTATATTGATTGTTTTTGCCTTTTTTGGTAAAGGAAAGATATCAGATATTTCATTAAAGGATCTTATTTTTTTATCCGTGATCACAATATTGAATGGATATGTTTCGGAAGGCATAGATAATGCAGCGCATATAGGAGGATTGATAGCTGGATTATTTACAGGATTGCTTTGTGCATATATATGCTCGAAGAAGCAAAACTCAGGTACATGACAGTTGTAAAAGATGACCTGATGTGATAAAATTAGCTGATGAAAATTAGTTTAGGAGTATGATTGGATGGGTACTGGAATTAGCATGTCAAGTGTCAACAAAATAAAAGAACTTGCGGCAAGCGGGGATTATAGTCTTGCATTGGATATACTTGAACATCAGGATTTGACCAGATCGCTTTCACCTCAGTTTATCAAGATTTGTGGTGAAGTTTACTATGAAAACGGACGTTATTCGGAAGCCAGAGCTGCTCTTGTAAAAGCCCACTCCATGGCGCCTGTTGGAAATAAGATTATATATTCACTGATTAAAGTGTATTTATCTGAGGGGTTTTACTCACTTGTAGACACATATTATGACATCTATAAATTTAATCAAGATGAAAAAGATGCAGGTACATATCGTATAGAATACATGATTGCAAAAGCAAAACGAAAATCGTTCAAAGAGCTGTATGGAATTCTTATTTCAGCAAATGAAGCCGAAACGGATGCAGCTTGGGATTTTGAGATGTTGTTATTGTATGCTGCAATGGGAAATATGGAGAAACTTCAGTCGGAGGCTGAAATTTTCTGCGCGACCTATAAAGGTTCCCCATATATTGAGAATGTGAACCGGCTTAGAGATAAATCATATGATGTAGAGAAAACTATATATTGTTATCCTGCATCAGAACAGGAGGATGATTCAAAAGAACAGGAAGAGATCAGAACATTTGAACAAAAGGTTTTGGAAGCTGATCACCTTCGTATGTTCCCGAAAGACCCTAAGATTACTTTGATGGTCGATGATCGTGAACCCATACCAAATTCTGTGAAGTTCAAACAGATGCTGCTTAAATCTAAAGAAAAGAAAGAATTAAAGAAACAGCAGAAGAAAGAACAACAGGAAAATGAGCAGTCAGAGGAAAAAAAGGATAAAGGAAAGAGATTTCATATAGGACGACTGTCAAAGAAAGAAGAGGCTGCGATTGAAGAGGTAATTGCTGAAACAGAGAAGCTGCAACCGGACAAAGACAAATTACTGGATGAAGTAATGGCGGTAGAAGAGAATATAGATTCGACTCAGAGTGAAGATATAATGAAAGAGCCGGAAGAGCCGGAGACCGCTTCGATTGTTAGCGAAGAAAAGAATCTGGATCAGATATCAGAAGAATCATTCGATGAAAGTCTGGATGATTTTGATACTTCGGATATTACAGATGATTTCGATACAGTATTGATGGTTGACCCGGATGCGCTTGAACAAAGCGAGCCGGAGATCGAGACAACTGTCGAGGAAGAGACTGCGGAACCTGAGACTGAGACAATTGTCGAGGAAGAGGCTGCGGAACCTGAGACTGAAGAAATTGTTGAGAAAGAGACTGCAGAATCGGATACTGAAACAGTTATTGAAAAAGAAAATACAGAACCTGAGTCTGAAGAAAATACAGAGTCGGAGATTGTTGTTGAAGAAGCTGAGTATGCAGAACCTGCAGAGCCGCATGAAAATGCAGAGGTGGCAGAGGCTGCCGATCAGCTGTCCGGAGAAGACGAGACGGTCCTCATGGAAGAACCTCAGATAAGTGAAAATGAAGAGCTTTCGGAAGATGTTTCTGAATCTGAAGGAAAGAAAGATCATAAATTTGATATTGATGTTGCAATCCAGTCACTGGATGAATATAAATTTGATACAGATGATTGGGAAGATGATTCATTTGAACAGGCATATGAGGATGATGATATTGTCGAGATTTCAGAAGTACCGGAAGACATGATGTCGGATGAAAGTAATAAGGATATCATTCAGTCTGAGACAGAAGAAATCGAGCAGGAAGAAGATGTGGAAGCTGAAATCATTGACGAAGCGGAAGTTAATGTTGATGTCGAAGCAGAAGAACCGGAACAGGCGGAGCCGGAGACGACAGAATCCGGACAGCTCGAACAGTCGGAAACAGATGCTTATATACCGGAAGAAACTGTCAACGTCATAACAGAAGCGTTTGATGAGTCGGTACCTGATGAACTCGATGAATCAGCTTCAGAGGTAATATCAGAACAGGATTATGATATAGATTTAATAAATGATGCTTCTGAAACGGAGATTTCCGAAGCAAAGATTTTTGAAACCGACGATTTTGAAATAAATGATCCTGCATCAAAAAATCCTGAAACAGAGGTTTTTGAAATAAAAGATTCAGAATCAGAAATCTTAGAACCGGTGGTTGAGAATTCTGCAAATGTAAATGGCAGAAAAATAGATTTTCCTACATTCAGATCAAGTCTTTTCCCTGATTATAACAGTGATAAACCACCTGTTGTAGAACATGTAAAGCATGAAGACATACAGGAAGAATACGATCAGAAGATGGCTGAAAATCTGAAAAAAGAGGAAGCTTTGATCAGTGAGACAGATGAATTGCTTGCAAGACTCGGAATCGAGCTTGGAACTAAATATGCATCAAACACTGATTATTTCAATATGCATCAGGACAGCTTTGTGTTAAATCCTTCAAGCGAGGATGAAACCGATGAATCGGAAAACATAAAGGGAAATGATAGTGCTTCAGAGTCCGAAGCTGTAAAGAAATCTGAATCAAAACATTCTGATGAAAAAAAATATAAGCTTAAGAAAAAATGACAAATAATTAGATTAATATAAATATTATTTTTTTATTTGATAATGTGGAAGGAGGCGTACAAATTGGCTATAGATCAAACAGAAGCTATGATTGCTGCGATTAAAGCACAGCTTGAAAAAGAAAGGGCTGCTGAAGCTGCAAAGCAGAAAAGACTTGAAGAAGAACAGGCTTTGAAGAATAAGAGCAGCAATAAAAAGAAAACTTCAGATAGTGGAAGCAAGAGCCAATACAAGACTTTGTCTGCTGAAGAACTTGCGCGTATTGAGGAGAAGAAGCGTCGTAAGAGAGAAGAAGCATTAGGTATTGTTCATGAGGATGAGCCTGAAAAGACAGAGAACAAAGAAGCTGAAGCTGAAAAGCCGGATACAAATAATATAGAGGCAGAGAGTGAAGCTAAAACAGAGAAAAAGAATGAAAAGCAGGAAATGCCAAAGATCAGTCTTAACCTCGGTGGTATTGCCGATGAGGGACTTGGTGGTGGCCTCGGCGGACTTGGTGGTGGCCTTGGAGAAGGCTATGGCGGTCTCGGCGGACTTGGCGGTGGCCTTGGAGAAGGAGCCGGCGGACTTGGTGGACTTGGTAGTGCACCTTCAGGAGAAGGCCTTTCAGGAAAACCGGGTGCGACAGGAGGCGGTCTTGGTTCGACTTTGAATATGAATGCTTCCCTTGAACCGAATAAGATAAAAGGTAAAGATAAGACAACGTTATCTGATGAAGCAGAACGATTTGACGAAGATGATATGACATCTGTTGTTTCAGATGATGCTGAATGGACACCGGGCAAGAATGTTAAGGTGAAAGAGGTTAAGACTAAAAAAGGAAATGACAAAAATGGTGATCTTTTCAGTATTTTACCTGACAGAAACAACGATGACGCGGATGTTTCATCTATGTATGATATAGATGATGACGATGAAGATGAAGACTTCCTTGGAGCCGGTATTGAGAACCTCTCCAATATTGATGAAACCAGCGAAGAAGAAGCTGCACGTATAAAGGCAGAAGAAGAAGCTAAGAAGAAGGCAGAGGAAGAAGCTAAGAAAAAAGCTGAAGAAGAAGCTAAGAAAAAAGCTGAAGAAGAAGCTAAACGTAAAGCAGCAGAGGAAGAGTCCAAAAAGAAAGCAGAAGAGGCACGTAAGAAGGCTGCGGCTGAAAAGGCAAAGGTTGAAGCCGAGACCAAGAAAAAACAGGCTATCGAACTTGCTGAACGTAAGGCTCAGGATGCAAAGTATGTCGTTGAAACAGCCAAGAAGACGATTGCAGATTCTGAAAAAGAAGAAAAAGAACTGAAATCACAGCTTGAAGAATGTGCAAAGAAAAAAGCCGCTTATGAAGATAAGCTGAAGGCAGAATTCGATGCAAAGAAGAAGGCTGATGAGAAACTCTTAGCAAAAGAAAATGCAGAGCTTGAAACAAAAGTAAAAGCTATCAATAAAGAGATAGAAGATACTAATAAGAAAGCAAAGGATGATTCGGATAAGGTATTAAAGGAGAGCAATCCTGAGACTATCAAGATGAAAATCATCAATGATGCACAGGCTGCAGCTGATGAAGTGATCAAAAAGCTTGCAGATGCTAAGAAAGCAAATATTGAAAAACATGAAGCTGAGTATACAAAGGCTTGCAAGGATGCAGAAACGGCTTCCGTAAAATTAGAGGAAGATAAGAAGAAAGCAATTGATGCTGCCAAGAAGAAGAAAGAGACACAGAATGACAAAGCTAAGAAGCTGATGGACGATGCAGAAAAGAATAAGCAGCGTGCAGGTGTTATCTTCACAGATTCCAAGAAGGCGGAGGAAGAAGCAGCTCTTAACCTTAAGAATACAACAGATATGGAGTCGGAGTCATTAAAGACATTAGCCGGACTTGAAAGCAAGCTTGCTGAGAGCGAAGGCAAACTTAAGACTGCGACGAATAACAATGATTCAGCAACAAAGGCTATTGATTCAGCAAAGAAATCATTAAAAGAAGCAGAAGCAAAAGAAGCTGAAGCGTTGAAGAAACTGGAAGAAGCCAGAACTGCAAAAGCAGCGGCAGAGTCCAGAATTTCAAAGGGTGAAGCTGATAAGAAAAAATTCCAGTCTGAAATTGATTTACTCAATAAAGAAAAGAAGACAACAAGCGATGATATTGTTGCGACAAAGAAAGATGTAGAATCCTTTAAGTCAGCAAAGACTGAAGCACAGCAGGCACTTGATGCAGCAAAGAAATCCGTAGTAGAGGCAGAAGATCTTCTTTCCAAGGCAGAAAATGCAGAGGAAGAAGCAGAAGAAATTCTGGAGAAGGCTAAGATTGAAGAAGAAGTAGAGATCCGGAATGCAGAAAAGACTGCTTCAGATGGAAGAGAGAAACTGGATAAGGATAAGAAGTCCAGAGAGGATGCACGCGAGAAGTTCCTTGCAGATGAAGAAGAAAAATATGCAGCAGGCGAGGCTGCAGAACTTGAGAAAGTTCAGTCCGCTGCAATGGCTGCAGAGAAGGAAGCTGTTGATGCCCAGAAGGAAGCAGAGAAAACAGCACAGAAGTTGCTTGATGATGCCAAGAAGAAAGAAGAAGAACTAAAACAGAAGATTGCCGGTTTGAAAACTGAACAGGAAGAACGTGTCGTTGCCAGAAAAGCTGCAAATGAAGAGGCAGTTAAGAAAGCAGAAGATAAAAAGAAGCATGATCTTGATTCTCTTCTGAAAGAAGAAATCAGTACAAAGAAGCAATTGGAAGAAGTAAGTGGCAGAGCTGCCGCTGCTGCAAAGGTTCTTGAAAAAGCTGTTAAGAAGGAAGAAGAAGCAAGAAAACAGGTTGAACTTTTAAAAGCAGGAAAGGTAGAAGAAGCATCTAAGATAGATGTATCCTTAGAAGCAACGGATGAAGCCGCTGTAGAAGCTGAACAGAGTGAGATTAATCAGGAAATGAAGAAAGCCCTGCCATCGGAAGCAAAGTATCTGTATAAGTATCTTTGTGTAAATCCTGCGGGCGCACAGATTGTGAATGTTCTTCAGACAATGAAAGTGGATCCGAAACGCTCAAAGAATCTCGTTATTCTCGGTCTGCATGGATTTGGTTCATCAAAGGTTGGAGAAGATTTTGCTGAGTGTTATTATGATCTTGGTTTCTGTACATCACCTGCAAAGGCAAAGGTTAGAGCAAAAGTAATCAATAGCGGTAAGCTTGCCGGTGCGGTTACAAAATTGAAAGGCGGATGCCTGATCGTTGAGAGTGCAGGACTTATAACACCTGAGCGTTTCAAAGAGATGGTTGATCTTTGTTCTTCGGAGAAGAATGATGTTAAGATAATTCTTACCGGTGAAAAGGTTGCACTTAGCAAGATGCTTGCAGATAATATGACACAGGCAAGAAGCTTTAACAATCGTGTTTATTTTGATCAGATTAAAGAAGAGAATATGATTGTAATTGCCAAAGAATATATCATTGAAAAAGGGTATAAATATGAAGATGGTATTGAGGGTAATATCAAGAATTTACTTCTTGCGATGGAGACTGGTAATATTGACAGGTTGTTAACTGCTGTAGACGAAGCGATGGAACGAGCAGATGCAAGAAATCCTGAAGCAAAGAAAGTTATGAAGACAGATATAAAGTAATGAAAAGTGAATATCGTAGGATAACATTTTCCAGTTTATATTTTGGTTGAAAAAAATGGTGCCAATGTTTATAATATTTATTATTGTAAACTTGGCACTTTTTTTACGCAGATCGGTTATCAAAGTCTGTATTTGTGTGAGATTTTTACAATCGGTACGATAACGTAAGAAACGAGTAGAAAGTTGTTTCTTATGGTTGTCAAACTTAAAGGAGATATAAGATAGTATGGATATAGGAATAGATTTGGGGACATCGAATGTGTTGGTATATGTAAAAGGTCGTGGGGTTGTCATCAACCAACCGTCTGTTGTTGCATATGAGAAAAGTTCGAAACGCATTATTGCGATTGGAAATAAAGCAAAAAAGATGATCGGAAAGACACCGGAATCAATCGAAGTTGTAAGACCGCTCGTAAAAGGAGTAGTTTCAGATTATATTGTTACAGAGCGGATGTTAAAGGCATTTATCCGCAGTGCTATGGAGAAACGAACCGGGGTTGGCAGACCGAAAATATGTGTCTGTGTTCCCAGCGGAGTCACAGAAGTGGAGCGGAGAGCTGTAGAAGAGGCTGTTTACAGAACAGGAGCTAAGAGTGTTTATGTTATGGAAGAACCCCTTGCGGCTGCAATCGGTGCAGCAGTTGATATAGAGGAAGCTAAAGGAAATATGGTCATTGATATCGGAGGAGGAACAACAGATATTGCAGTTATATCACTTGGAGGAGCTGTAGAGAGCCGTTCGATTAAAGCAGCGGGGGATGATTATAATGCATCGATGATCCGATATATCAGAAGAAAATATAATCTTCTGATCGGAGAACAAACTGCGGAGAAAGCAAAGATAGCGGTAGGATCGGTCTATGAGAGACCGGAGGACATCACCTATGTTGTAAAGGGAAGAGATCTGATCAAGGGACTTCCAAAGGCGATCACGATCACGGCAAATGAGACAATAGAAGCATTTGCAGATACAACTTCTCATATTTTGACGGCGATTCATGGTGTACTTGAGACGGCTCCGCCGGAGCTGGTTGCGGATATATCGGTAAATGGGATTGTTCTGACCGGTGGTGGCAGCCTGATGTATGGAATGGATAAGCTGATCAAGGAAAAAACGGGAATTGATACGTATGTTTCGGATAAAGCGTTAGAAGCAGTTGCACTTGGTGCCGGTATGTCGGTTGATATTGCAGCAAGAAAAGAAGATGCATAGAAAGCAGAGAAAAGAAAATGACAAATACACATAATTTTCTGCCAGTGAATAAAAAAGATATGATAGAAAGAGGATGGGAACAGCCGGACTTCGTGTTTATTACCGGAGACGCTTATGTGGACCATCCTTCTTTTGGTCCGGCAATTATCAGCAGAGTTTTGGAAGCACATGGATATAAGATCTGTATGATTCCACAGCCGGATTGGAAAGATGATAAGAGCATAGATGTATTCGGCAGACCAAGACTTGGTTTTCTGGTTTCCGGTGGCAATATGGATTCTATGGTCAATCATTATACTGTTTCAAAAAAACATAGAAGTATGGATTCCTATTCTCCCGGTGGAAAGATGGGGCTGAGACCGGATTATGCAACAGTGGTATATTGCAATCTGATCCGTAGAACGTATAAGGATGTTCCGATCATTATTGGTGGGATTGAAGCAAGTCTCAGAAGACTTGCACACTATGATTACTGGTCGAATAAATTAAAGCATTCAATTCTGATCGATTCACAGGCAGATCTGATTTCCTATGGCATGGGTGAACATAGCATGGTCGAGATTGCAGATGCGTTAGACAGCGGAATAGATGTCAGGGATATTACATTTATCAGAGGAACAGTCTACAAGACAAAAGATCTGTCCGGTGTAGAAGCTCCGGTGATCCTGCCTGATTATGCAGCACTTCAGGAAGACCGTTTAAAATATGCAGAAAGCTTTTATACACAGTATATCAATACAGATCCATATTCCGGAAAAGTGCTGGTGGAAGGATATGGCAACCGGGGATATGTTGTTCAGAATCCTGCGGCATATCCGCTCACACAGATGGAGATGGATGACGTATATGGGTATGATTACATGAACACCTATCATCCGATGTATGAAAAGGATGGGGGAATCCCGGCTATAGCAGAGGTGAAGTTCAGTCTGGCAAGCAACCGTGGATGCTTTGGCGGATGCAGCTTCTGTGCACTAACTTTTCATCAGGGAAGGATCGTTCAGACCAGAAGTCATGAGTCGATCATTGAAGAAGCAAAGCGCATGACGAAAGATCCGGAGTTTAAAGGATATATCCATGATGTTGGAGGACCTACGGCGAATTTCAGACATCCGGCATGTGAAAAACAGATGAAATACGGCGTATGCCAGAATAAACAGTGTCTGTTTCCAAAACCATGTCAGAACCTGAATGCCAGTCATAAAGATTATGTTGAGCTGCTTCGTAAATTAAGACGGATACCCGGGGTGAAGAAGGTATTTGTAAGATCCGGTATTCGATTTGACTATCTGCTTGCGGATCACGATGA
>ERZ1027048.701-NODE-701-length-10244-cov-22.012170_pt1 | contig 10244 bp, 10 predicted proteins | sample MGYA00519430_ERZ1027048 | MGnify/ENA primary metagenome ERZ1027048 (study PRJEB26926, sample SAMN06164594) | human gut metagenome | biome: ENVO:00009003; feature: ENVO:2100002; material: ENVO:00002003 | host: Homo sapiens | place: USA | collected 2012 ...
TTGACGGTTCATAATCTGAGTATTAAAGGTTGCGGACCGTCAAGCGGCGCATACGTTTGCGAATGTTGGAGTTGACCACACAGTAGTCGATAAGCGGAGCGAAACAGTTCATGAGCAGAACCGCGAGCATCGCGCCCTCGGGATAACCGGTGTTGTAGCAGCGGATCAGGATGGCGACGATGCCTATGAGCGCTCCGTATATATATTGTCCTACGCGTGTGCGGCAGGCCGTGACAGGGTCCGTGGCCATGAACGTGATGGCGAACAGGAAACCGCCGAGTCCGAGCTGCTCAAGAGGCTTGAGGTAGGTGACGGGGTAAAGGGGGCTTGCCCAGTTGTGGGCCACCACAGCCATCAGGAAACCGCCGGCAAGACCGGACAGGATGATACGCCAGTTGCCTACGCCCGACAGAAGCAGGATTGCCATACCGATGAAGATACAGAGGCTTGAGGTCTCGCCCCATGATCCGGGATATAATCCAAGGAATATGTCAGTCGCCGAAAGGGGGTCGCCCAATATGTTGGTAACAATACCGGTAGGCTCGGTCTGCGAAGCAAGCTGACCCAGAGGCGTCGCGCCGGAATATCCGTGGACGGCGGACTGGCTGCCGAGCTGCACGAACACGTTGTCGCCGCTCATCTTCGACGGATAGCTGAAGAAAAGGAAAGCGCGCGTCACCAGGGCCACGTTCAGGAAGTTATAGCCTGTGCCGCCGAACACTTCCTTGGCGAAGATAACCGAGAATGCCACCGCAACTGCAAGCATCCATACGGGAGTGTCCACAGGGCATATCATCGGAATCAGCAGACCCGAGACCAGGAAACCCTCCTGAATCTCCTCGTGGCGGATCTGGGCGATGATGAACTCGATGCCGAGACCTACGGCGTATGCCGTGATGATCTGAGGCAGGACGGCCCAGAAGCCATAGAAGAATAACGACCAGAAATTGCGGTCGGCGTCACCGATCGCCATGTTGTGCTGCAGACCGATGTTCCACATACCGAACAGGCAGCAGGGCAGGAGCGCTATGACCACCGTGATCATGGCACGCTTCGAGTCGTTGCTGTCGTGGATGTGAACGCCGGATTTGCCCGTCTCGTTGGGCGTGAACAAGAAGGTGTAGAAGCCGTCGAATACAGACTGGAGCTTGGAGTATTTGCCTCCCTTCTCAAACTGCGGCTTGATCTTGTCTATGTTCTTTTTTAATCCTTTCACAATATAAAGGTGTTAGAATGTTTTCGGGGAGGTTAGATTGTTTCCTGACGCAGGTAGTCGAGACCTTCGCGCACCATCTTCTGGAGTTCCAGTTTGGAGGTGTCCACGAATTCGGGCAGGGCGAAGTCCTCGGGAGCCACTTCGTAGATGCCTAATTTCTCCATGCGGTCTATGTCCTTGGCCATGATGGCCTTGATCAGGTATTCGGGATATATGTCCATCGGGAACACGCGGTCATATTCATTGTTCATGATCATGGCGCGGTGACCGCCCCGGATACGGGCGTCGAAATGGAATCCCTTGCCCAGACCCTTCAGGAAAGTGGGGAAAGTGTTGTGTACTGAATATTTGACGGGCGACATCGAAGCCCAGCCCATGAACTCGTCGGCTGTATCGCCTTCCTCTATCACCGTGATCTGACGGTAGGGGTAGCGGAGGAAGCCTTCATCAGACTTGATCTGCGAGCCTGTCAGGACGTTGCCCGATATGATTCGTTTGTTCAGGCCGTCGTCCACAAGCTGGCCTTTGAGCATATCCTTGACTGCGGCGCCGATCAGAGTCTGTACCAGGTGAGGATCCTTGACCTCAGGACCTGTCAGAGCCACGACTGTGGAGAAGTCGAGCACGTTGCTGTCAAAGAATTTGCCGATACGTGCTGCGGTGACAGCGTCGAGGGTCCATACCACGTCGCCCTTGTCCACGGGGCGGATGGCGGCTATCTGTGTGCCCACATTGCCGGCGGGATGCGGCCCCCGGAACTTAACCACTTCGGCAGCCTTGCTGTCAATGTCGGTGTCGTAGGGAACAGACAGGTAGACCTTGCCGTCGGTGAGCTTAGCCAGGATGGTCAGACCTTTCTCCAGCATCTTCAGGTCGATATTGTCGGACATGGAATATGCAAGGGGCGCGGAATCGAACGCCGTGACGAATATGTCGCGGGGAGTCTGAGGCATGAACGGCACCATGTCGAAAGGACGCTGGCGCAGCATTGCGAACAGACCCGACTGCTTCAGCGACATCAGGATGGCGTCGCGCGACGAGGCATCGGCCTTGAGGACGGCTGTCTCATTGCCTGAGGCGTCGACCTTGATATACTCGATTTTGCGTCGTTCGCCTCGGTGCACTTCGGCTATGGATCCGGCTACAGGGCTGACGATGCGAAGATTCTCGTCCTCTTTTGCATAGAACAGGGGATCGCCTGCCTTGACGGTGTCTCCCTCCTTGACGGCCGATTTCCATTTATAGCCCGGGAAATCGTCAGGCACAAGTCCGAATGTCTTCGTGACGGTGTCTTGCGTAATCCGGGCGGAGGCTTCCCCCGTCAATGGAATGTCCAGCCCTTTCTTAATCTTGATAACCTTTGACATTACTACAAAGTCCGATTATGGTGTTATAGGATGCGGGCATACGTGCATGGTGACCTCAATATGCTAAAAGACAAACAATTACGCCAGACGCGGCTGCAGGTCGCGAATTGGCGATATTTTTCTTTAATCGCATCAACTGCAAAAGTACAAAAAAAACTTAAAATGGCCAAATAAATCACGTCTCGCACTATCACGAAGGGTGTAGACGGTGAGAGGGTTCGCATGAGCCGGCATGGAAATCTGTGTGGAATTCGCGTGTGGATTTTGACCATTAACAAATTTTTGTTAATTTTACAAGCGCAAAGAAGTATATGAACTCAATCCCTCTCCAATTGTTAATAAAATAGAAACAATCAAAAACACAAAGTTATGAGAGGTACGGAAGATAACAGACCCATGGCGCCAAAATCGGCGCGTGTGGTGTTCGGAATCATTATGGTTCTGGTATATCTGGGAGTCGGTTTGCTGTTTATACTCAATGTGTTCAGCATCGACAACCAGACGGTAAGCGTCATCATAGGCGCGTTGCTGTTCGTATACGGCATCTGGCGAGGATACAGACTGTATAAAGGCGTAAACTGAGGTTGAAGGCTTAACCCCGGGTTTCGCCATAACCAAAGAAACCTTGAGGAAAAAGTTGAATGGTAATAAAGTAAACCGTTCCATGTGTCGGTAGTCAAAAAGACATACGATACATGGGCGGTTGGCTTGTATGTAAAGATAAGGAAGGGAAGCGGACATGAAGATACGGAACATAGCCATATACGGACTTCTTGGTATATTGGGACTCGGCATGGCATCATGCACCAAGATCAAGCGTGGAGAATACGCCAAGGGCACAGCCACAGTGTTCTGCGACGACGGCTTTAAGAAGATACTCGATGAGGAAATCGAAGTTTTCGAATATTCTTACCCGGGTAGCTCGATAATACCGTTCTACGTAGACGAGCAGTCGGCCATCGACACCCTCCTGGCAGACGGCACCCAGTGCATCGTGGTGACTCGCGAGCTGACCAAGGACCAGGTGAAGTACATGAAAGACAAATGGAAACGTGTGGTACGTCAGCGTCCCATCGCCGTTGATGCCGTGGCCTTGATTACCAACAAGGACAACAACGTGAAGGCAATGTCAGTGACTGAAGTGGGCAAGATACTGAACGGTCAGCTGACCAGATGGAGCGAACTTGCCGGAAACGACACAACAGCCATCAAACTGGTGTTCGACAACGCCGGCAGCTCCACGATTTCGTACATGCGCGACAAGTTCATGCCTAAAGGTGCGAAAATATCCGACAATCCACATGCCTTCGCCCAGAAGAATAACGCTGCGGTGTTCGATGTTGTGAAAAAAGATAAAAATGCACTCGGCATCATCAGCGTGTCGTGGCTGGGCGACGACCTGAGCCTGGCTAAGGACGTGCCTGTGGACAAACGTTACGAAGACTATCAGAATCAGAACGATACGATCGCCACGAACCTCACAACCGAGGTTAACGTGATGAAGATAAGCAATCCTACGCCCGAGAACGATTTCGATCCCACGGCGTATATGCCTTACCAGGTTTATATAAATTCGGGCGAATATCCGTTATTTAGAAAGGTGTACATGATATCCACGGCGGGAAACAGCAACGTGTTGCACAGTTTCTACGTGTTTGTCACCGGATTCGCCGGACAGAAGATTATATCCATGACCGGCATCCTGCCTTACAACGTGACGGCACGCCGTGTGGAACTGAAATAAAGAAACAGAATAGGAAATCAAATAACCTACTGCATATATGAAACTTAAAGGATTAATGACGCTCTGCATAGCCGGAGCAAGCGCCTTGGGAGTATATGCCCAGACCCATGTGGAGGGTCAGGAGTACTACCGGGCAGACCAACTTGAGAACGCCAAGGAATTGCTGACACGCGCGCTGTCCAACAGCGGTACCGACAAGGCCGTGGCAAACTACTACCTCGGCATGATTGCGGCCGACGAGAAGGACAACGCGACAGCCGCCAAGTATTTCGAAGCCGGCGTACAGGCCAACCCCGAATACCCGTTCAACTATGTGGGTCAGGGTATGCTGAAACTCGCAAGCGGAGACCAGAAAGGTGCCGAAACATCGTTCAAGGAGGCTCATAAGCTCTCCAAGAAAGATCCCGCTCTGGAAATAGCCATTGCCCGTGCATACGAGGACTCTGATCCCGTGAAGTACGAGAAGCAGATTGCCAAGTGCGTGGAGAAGGCCCGCAAGTACAACATGAAGAACCCCGCCATCTACGTATTCGAGGGCGACCAGCTTCGCGTCAAGAAGGATGTGGGCGGTGCCGCTGCCAAGTACGAGATGGCCAAGAACTACGATAAGAACGCAACGGAGGCTTACGTTAAGTATGCCAACCTGTTCACACGCGTAAACCCCGACTACGCAGTCAAGATGCTTCAGGAGCTGCTGACCGTGAACCCGCAGTCAGCTCTCGGACAGCGCGAGCTGGCAAACGCCTACTATAACAAGAAGGACTATGCCAACGCCGTCAAGCAGTATGGTGCGTACGTAAACAATCCCAGCCACTTTGAGAGCGACGAGAACCGCTACGCGTTCCTGCTGTTCTACGGCGGTCAGTTCAAGGAGGGTTACGACTTCGCCACCAAGCGTCTGAAAGAAGATCCCAGCGACTTCACCGCACAGCGCTATCAGTTCATGAACGCAGCCCAGCTGCCCGACATGAAGGAGCTGACTCTGGAGCTGGCCGAGAAGCTGTACGCAGCCCACAAGGCCAACCCCGAGAAGAACAAAATGGCCATCATCGACTACACCCTTATCGCCGACGAGCTTGACAAGGCTAAGCGCATCGACGAGGCCGTTGACGTGTTGAAGAACGGTATCGCCGCCAATCCCGACAACTCCAGCCTGGACAAGCAGCTTGCAATGGTTTACGTAGACAAGAGCGACCTGGTAAGCGCGGCCAATGCCTACAAGCAGTATCTGGCCAAGACAGAGGAGCCTACTTACAACGACTACATACAGCAGGCTACATTCCTGTTCTATGCCGGAGTTCAGAATAAGGACAACCCCACAGAGGCCAACAAGTACTTCGACGAGGAAAGAGAGATACTGAACAAAGCAGCCGAGGCATATCCCGGCTTCTACAAGCCCAACAAGATGCGTGGAGACATCGACAAGCAGACAGCTTCGGAGGCCGATGCGCCCGCAGCTGCAGTACCGATGTATACAAAGGCTATCGCCGAGTTCGAGAGCCTCGAGCAGCCCAGCAACGCAGCCATAAAGGATGCTTGCGACATGTATCTGTATATGGGCAACTACTATGTCAAAGGCGGTGATAACGCAAACGCCAAGGCAATGTTCAACAAGTATCTGGAACTGCGCCCGAATGACGAGGCTGTAAGAAACTACGCGAACACGCTCTAAGAATTCATCTCAAGTATCCGGCTAAGCCGGATGCCTGAACAAAACATAAGTGCCGCACGGACTTCGGACCGTGCGGCGCTTTTTTATTTTGCAGTGGGAGTAGTGGGAGTATTGGGAGTAGTGGGAGTAGTGGGAGTAGCGGGAGTAGTGGGAGTGGTGGGAGTGGTGGGAGTAGTGGGAGTAGTGGGAGCGGTGGGAGTAGTGGGAGTAGTGGGAGTATTGGGAGTGGTGGGAGTAGTGGGCAATGCCGATAGTATCATACGCTATAAGAGACGGTTCTTATTGTTATTAATCCCAATAATCCTATTATTCCCACTATTCCCACTATTCCCACTATTCCCATTCATCCCATTATTCTTACCTCTCCTGTCGCTCCAGGACTAACTTAGCGTCTGTGTGGCTTGCAATGGTATGCCTCTTGAGGTAGCTGTTATCTCGATGCGTTCATTCAATCAGAAATCCGTATAATGCTCTTGTAAAGGCGCAAAAATAATGGAGGGCAGCCCACCGGGAACTGCCCTCCATCGATATGGAAAATCTCAGTAATTACTGATTCTGAAGTTTGAATACCACGGGGAGATTGAAGTAGCTTCGTACGGCTACACCATTGTTCTTACCGGGCTGCCACCTGGGCATCTTCTTTACGACGCGGAGTGCTTCGCGGTCCAGGTCCTTGTCAACACCCTTGAGGATGGTGGCAGCGCCGATGGAACCGTCTTTCTCAACGACGAACTTCACGATTACACGACCCTGAACATCGTTCTGCTGTGCGGTCTCGGGATAGCGGACGTTCTGCGACAGCCACTTCATCAGGGCTGCCTGACCTCCGGGGAACTCGGCCTGCTGTTCAACTGCAACGAAGATTTCCTCTTCCTTCTTGACCTCGGGTTCGGGTTCCTTTACCACTACTTGTTCCTGCACAGCCTTGAACTTGTCGGCGTCATCGCTACCTTCCTGAGTTACGACACCGCGGGCGGTGTTGTCCTCTTTCTGGGTATCCATGTCCATCACCTCGTTCTTCACCTGGTCGGCGTCGACGATGGCGATCTGTGTCACCTGTACGGTAGCCAGCACCTCTTCGGGCACTGTGACTTCGGGCTGTTCGAACTTCTGTTCTTCGGGTTCTTCCTGCTCCTCTACCTCTTCTTCCTGGGCGAGCTGAGCAGCCATCATTTTCTCACGCTGTTCCTGGAGTTCCAGGGCAGCTTTCTCTGCACGGTATGCCGAGTATTTGTTCAGACCAAGGATGAGGCAGAACACCACCACCAGTCCCATGAGCATGTAGAGCATAGCCATATTGTGGCGTTTGTCGCTCTTTTTACGGATCTGGTATGCGCCAAATTCCTTGTTCTTTTCGGCAAATATTATATCATTCCATTCCCGTGATGTCAGATCTACGCTACTTTTAGCCATTTTCAGTCTGCTTTAAAGGTTAATAAATCCAACATTACTTATGATGACGATTCTGATAGTCGATGACCATTACGGAGTCTACCTTGGTCATGTTATCGATCTGATACTTGGAGATGGAGTTGATCTGCATCTCGTCGAGCACCTGCACGAGGCTGCCGTAGGAAGCCTGGGGTGTGGACTTGATGATGATGATGGGTTTCTTCAGGTTCTCATCCTTGCGTACCTTGGAAGCTGCCTCGTCATAAGCTGCCTGGGCCTTTTCGCGGCCGTCGGCTGTCTCAAGGCTGCCGAAACCGCCGTTGGCGTATTTCTCCTTGAGCTTGTTCACTTCGGTGAGAACTTCCTTGTTACGCTGCTGGATAATCTCGCGGATACCGCGGGCCTTACCTGACTTCTCGTCGTTTGTGAGGAACTCCGATTCCTGAAGGTTATTGTTTGCTGCTATCTGTTCGGGATCCGAACCGATGCCGGCGTCGCCGCCGGGCTTACCGAAATAGTAGTAAACAACAGGCACTACCTTGCCGTTGACTGTATCGACATCGAACGATCCGGCCTTACGTTTGGCGTCGAGGATGATGGTCACTGCATCGTCGGCCGATGCCTGCGACATGTTCTCGACATTGTCAACCTTCTCGTTCGAGGGCAAGGCTATACTAAGAGTTTGCGATTTGATCATTGTCGTACAGAGCATGAAGAACGTGATAAGCAACATGTTCATGTCGACCATCGGCGTGAAATCCACGCGGATCTGCATTTTTTTCTGGTGGTTTTTGCCTTTACCGCCTCCACCATTTTGCTGAACTTCTGCCATTGTCTTATTCTTCTGCGCCCTTAAGAGCGGTCAATAACGTAAACTTATTCATATGGATAGTCTGGAGATTATCCATAATCATGTGGATTACTTCGAACGAGGTGTTCTGGTCGGCCTTGATAGCTACGCCGGAACCATCCTTGATGGCGGAGGCGAGGTTATCGTTGTCGGTCTGACGCATTGCTTTCATCCACATCTGGAACTCATTGGGAGTCTGGTCGTTCTGATTCCAGCTGACGGGGATACCTGTGGTGTGGCTCGGATTGCCGTCGGAACCGTCCAGCCACTTGTCCATGGCTGTCTGGCCTTCCTGCTGCGAGGCAAGGTTCAGGAATTCGCCCATCTGTGTCAAAGGAACGCCGAAAGTTCCCAATTTGCTGAAGGCATATTTCTGCTCCGGTGTGAAGCTGATCTTGTTCTTATGTGACTCGTTATAGATCTCGCTGACCTTGTCGAGAAGGGCCATACGCATCTTCTCGTTGCTCCAGTTCTTGGAGGTGTCATTGTTCATCGAGAGCCAGACCTTTCCTTCGGGATTGACCAACACCTGAACGAAGTTGGTTTCCTGCACCTTTTCCGGTGAAACCGAGGGAGGCGTGATGACCTGTGTCGGTTCCTTGGAAAGGAAGGTTGATGTCAGCATGAAGAAGGTAAGCAGCAGCACCGTCACATCACTCATCGCGGTCATGTCGATGAATGTGCTCTTCTTGGCTATTTTTACTCTTCCCATTTTTGCTGTCTGTTTAATCGGTTTTACAATTCGTTGACTGCCGCAATTATTTGTGGGTAGCGGCGTAAGTAGCTACGATGGAGAAACCGATTTCGTCGATAGCGTAGGTAAGGTTGTCGATCTTGTTGGTGAAGAAGTTGTAGGAGATAACAGCGAAAGCACCAGTCATAATACCGAATGCGGTGTTGACAAGGGCCTCGGAGATACCGGTAGACAGCTCGGTCGAGTCAGGCGAACCGGAAGCGGCCAGAGCCTGGAACGACTTGATCATACCCATTACAGTACCGAGAAGTCCGACCAGAGTACCGAGAGTTGTCAGTGTAGCGATGATGGGGAGGTTCTGGGACAGACCGGGCATCTCGAGGGCTGTAGCCTCTTCAACCTCGTTGCGGAGGGTGGTCAGCTTCTGCTCTTTGCTCAGGGTGTCGTTGGCTTCCATCTCTTTGTACTTAACCAGAGTGTTGTAAACTACAGATGCAACAGAGCCTTTCTGAGTCTTGCAACGCTTCATGGCGCCGTCGATGTTGCCGGCAGCCAGGTCAGCCTTGATGTCAGCGACGAACTTGGTGGTGTTGCCCTTGCCGCTTGCGCTCTTGATGGCGATCCAACGCTCGATCGACAGAACGATAACGGTGAGAAGAAGGGTCATCAGGATAGGCACGATGAAACCGCCCTTGTAAACGGTACCGGCCAGGTTCAGCGGGTGGCCTGCAGGGTCGTTGCCCTCGAAGTTGCCGGGAGCACCCATTCCGAACAGGAAGATGCATACTGCAACGACTGCACATGCGAGGATCACGATGAACGCGTTGCGGATGCCGCGTACGTTGCTGATCTTCTCTTCTTTCTTCACTTTGGCAGCGGCCGTAGTCGCTTTAGGCTGGGGAGCCATAGGTTTCTGAGATTCCATACTCTTTTAATTAGTTTTTGTTTTTTTGGTTTGTGTGTATAGATTAGTTTGTATTCTTCCAAGTCGTGACTCCGCACGGAGTCTATATGTCTTTTTTTAATATCTGGTTATTAAATTTTTAAGGATAGCTGCGAAACCTCTCAGCGTTTCCGTTCTGTAGTTGTTAAGTCGTCATGCACTGCCTGGGGGACACGTAATCGCTACGGTGTTGACAACCCGAATGCAAAGTTACTGAATTTTTCAATAAATCAAATATCTTATCCCGATTTTTTAGCAAGAAACGCAAAATTTTATAATAATTTTAGAATTTCGGTCTTGAAATCGGAAATATTTAATGGTTTGGCGGTAAAATTTCCGGGAAGCCGTAACGCTGCAATATGCCAT
>ERZ1027048.707-NODE-707-length-10222-cov-12.212354_pt1 | contig 10222 bp, 5 predicted proteins | sample MGYA00519430_ERZ1027048 | MGnify/ENA primary metagenome ERZ1027048 (study PRJEB26926, sample SAMN06164594) | human gut metagenome | biome: ENVO:00009003; feature: ENVO:2100002; material: ENVO:00002003 | host: Homo sapiens | place: USA | collected 2012 ...
AGTGCTTGCATTATCAAACCTTATGATTTCATTACTTCGTAAGGCTATTCCAGATGGTGTAAGAATGCCAGCGTTCATCGTTGTCGTTGCATCATTTGTTACAATGGTACAGTTCCTTATGCAGGGCTTCCTGCCAAGTCTGTACGACTCACTTGGAATATATATTCCTCTTATAGTTGTTAACTGTATTATCCTTGGACGTGCGGAAGCCTATGCTTCTAAGAATCCTCCAATTCCTTCATTCTTTGATGGAATAGGTATGGGACTTGGATTCACAATTGCTATCACAATCCTTGGAGCAATAAGAGAGCTTATCGGTGGCGGTACAATTTTCTCAGATGGTACTAACGCATTATTTGATCTCTCAACAATCGGTTACACACCAGCAAGTATCTTTATCCTTGCACCAGGAGCGTTCTTTGTTCTTGCATTCATGATTGCTATTATGAACAGAATTAAGAGAAAGAAAGGCATGAAGCCTGCAGAAGTTCCTGACTACACAGAAGAGATAGAAGAAGCTAAGGCTGAGGCTAAGAATAACTAAGGGAGGTAAATATGGGATATTTTTCACAGTTATTATTGATAGCTGTAAGTACAGCAATTGTCAATAATGTAGTTTTAAGCCAGTTCCTCGGTTTGTGTCCTTTCCTTGGAGTTTCTAAGAAGATAAACACAGCAGCAGGAATGGGTGGCGCTGTTATCGGCGTTATCACTATTTCATCAGCTGTCTGCAGTCTTATATATGACTGTATACTTACACCGCTTAAGCTTACATATCTGAATACAATTGTATTCATCCTTGTAATTGCGGCACTTGTTCAGTTTGTTGAAATGTTTTTAAAGAAGACATCACCATCTCTTTATGAAGCACTTGGTGTATACCTTCCACTTATTACAACTAACTGTGCAGTACTTGGTATTGCACTTACTAACGTACAGAACTATAACACAGCGGCAGGACTTAATATTGGTCAGAAGCTTTTAGATTCTGTAGTCAGTGGATTAGGAACAGCTGTTGGTTTTACAATAGCAATCATAATCATGGCTGGTATACGTGAAAGAAACGAATTCAATGATGTTCCGGAAAGCTTTAAGGGAATGCCTATTGTATTACTTACTGCAGGACTTATGGCTATCGCATTCTTTGGATTTTCAGGTATTATTTAAGAGGAGGACGACAAGATGTCAGGTATAATTATTGCTGCAGTTGTTGTAAGCTGCACTGGTCTTCTTCTCGGACTTTTCCTCGGAGTAATGGGTAAGAAGTTCTATGTTGAAGTAGATCAGAAAGAGATAGATGTAAGAGCAGAGCTTCCTGGAAACAACTGTGGTGGTTGTGGATATGCAGGATGTGATGCACTTGCTAAGGCAATTGCCGCAGGAGAAGCTCCAGCTAACGCATGTCCAGTTGGTGGCGCACCGGTTGCAGCAAAGATTGGTGCAATCATGGGTGAGGAAGTTGGAGAATCAGTAAGAATGACAGCATTTGTTAAATGTGCTGGTGACTGCGACAAAGCAAAAGAAAATTATGTGTACTCAGGTGCAATGGATTGTACAGCAATGAACGTCGTTCCTAACGGCGGTTCTAAGGCATGTACATACGGATGTATGGGATATGGTTCATGTGTTAAGGCATGTCCTTTTGATGCAATTCATATTGTTAATGGTATTGCTGTAGTAGATAAGGGCAAATGTAAAGCATGTGGTAAATGTGTTGCTGTATGTCCAAGACACCTTATTGAAATCATACCATACAAGAGTAACTATACAGTTAACTGTTCATCTAACGATAAGGGTAAAGATGTTATGTCAGCATGCTCTGTTGGATGTATTGGATGTATGTTATGTACAAAGCAGTGTGAGTTCGGTGCTATTACAGTAGAAAACAATATTGCACATATTGATTATTCAAAGTGTACAGGTTGTGGAAAGTGTGCTGAGAAGTGCCCTAAGAAGATAATACATCTTCATTGATAATTTAATCACAATAAGTTATAATAAGAAACTGCCGTAGGCTTATGCTTATGGCAGTTTCCTAGTTTAAGAAAAGAGAAGATACACCTATGGCAGAGATGAAATCGAAGTTACAAGATTTTTATAAAAGACTTGATTCCAGAAAATCAACATATTTTCTGGCTTATTCAGTTATTTTTGCAATCCTTGCTATAGGTGTGTTTTCTTTTTATTTTTTCACTAGAAAGACATTCATATGGGAGGTTGATGGCTGGGAACAGCATTATAAGTCACTCATATATTATTCACAGTATTTAAGGGATTTCTTTAAAAATATATTTATCAATCATCAGTTTGTAATACCACAGTGGGATTTTGCAATAGGTGAGGGAAGTGATGTTATAGGAACATTTCACTATTATGTGATAGGCGACCCATTTACATTCTTATGTTTCCTGTTTCCAGCAAAGTACATGTATATATTCTATGAAGCAATGATTCTTTTAAGAATATATCTGTCAGGTATAGCATTTTCACTGCTGTGTTTTTATACAGGACATAAGAAAAGATATGTCCTTCCAGGAGCAGTAGCTTATGCATTCTGCTACTGGGCAATATACAATGCGGTAAGACATCCGTTCTTTCTTAACCCGCTTCTGTATTATCCGCTGCTTATATTGGGTGTCGAGAAGATAATCAGAGAGAAGAAAATGTGGCTCTTTACAATAACAGTAGCTGTTGCTGCAATGAGTAATTTTTATTTCTTCTACATGCTTGTGTTCACAACAATTATATATGTTATTGTAAGATTCATATTCTGTTATGGAAAGAATGTAAAAATGTGGGGCAAAGGAATATTAAGACTTGCAGTTTCATCGGTTACAGGACTGTGTATGGCGGCAATAGTGTTTCTGCCTGTGCTTCACGTTTTCTTAAGTGACAGCAGATTTAATACACCTAATAAAATGGGACTGGTATATCCTTTTTCATACTATGCAAAGCTTCCGGGACTTTTTATCGTTGAGGGTGATAACTTCTGGACATGCATGGGATTTGCAGTGCCGGTGTTACTTGCAGTGCTTTTAATGTTTAAGAGCAGACGTAAGTACACAATGCTTAAGACTTATTTCATTATAAGTGCTGTGATGATATGTATACCGTTCTTCGGACAGGCAATGAACGGATTTTCATATATGTGTAACAGGTGGATATATTCATTTGCATTATTATGTGCATATATACTTGTGTGCATGATGCCGCGTCTTATAACACTGGAAAGAAAAGAAATCCGCTTTATTGGAATTGCACTTACAATATATTTTGTGGTATGTATGTGCGTAAAGTATTCAAGAAATGGCAAGCTTATAAGTGCAGTTGCAATTGGAGTAATATTGCTAATTGGACTTAGCATAAAGAATGTTAATGAATATAACAGATGCATGATGGTGACAGTAGCGGTTATGCTGGCGGCATTAGCTAATGGTATATGGAAAAATGCTTCATTTGGGGAAAATTATGCGGCACAGTGCATAAGCGTTAAAATGGCACAGGAAGATGTGTTTGGAAGCGAGAAGGAGCTTATAAGTAAAGATGCTGAAGATACAGATTTTATCAGATATTCAGGCTCTGGACTTTCGTACAATATGAACTGCATAACAGGAATATCATCCTCTAATCTGTACTGGACACTTACTAATCCGTATGTATCGAAGTTCAGATATGATTGTGCAATCAGGCTTGATACGCTGCTTCCGCACAAATACACAGGCTATGATGACAGGTCATCTCTTATAACATTGTCATCTGCCTCAAAGTATCTGGTGAGTAAGACCGGCGGACTTGTTCCATATGGATTTACTTATGAATCAGAAAATGATGATTATGTAATGTATAATAACGACAATGCACTTCCGTTAGGATTTACTTATGACAAGGCTGTTAATAAGAATGAATGGGAGGGCTTAAGTGCAGCTGATAAGCAGAAAGCAATGCTTCAGGCTGTTGTTATTGACAGGAGTGGGAAAGATACCAGGGAGGCGCTTCCTGACAGGGTATCTGTTAAAGATTTAAGTTATGACAGCCAGATTAAAGATTATACAATGGATTATGATGCCAAAGAAGTACAGTGTACTGACAATACATTTGCAGTAACTAAGGCAGGTGCCAGGGTAACATTTAACTTTACAGGCAGTGGTGCAGGCGAGACTTACTTTAATATTAATGGTCTTGACTATGAAGGAGCGGCACAGTTCCAGCTGTATTTTGGAAAGAAAAAGTTTGACCCGTTAGACTTATACTCTAAGTCAGACTGGAAAGAGCTTTCACATAATGAAAAGAAGAAGATATTTAAGAATTTCATATACTGGACACAGTCTACAAGCAGTGTTAAGCTTGGGATTACGACTGATACAGGAGTAACCAAGTCAATGAATTACTTTACATCTGATTACAGCTATTATAGTAACCAGCATGATTTCAGTGTGAATATGGGCTATTCGGAAGAAAATGTTACATCAGTTACAGTGACTTTCCAGAAGATTGGTGTGTATTCTTATGATGATATACAGATTGTATGCCAGCCGATGGACAGTTACACTGACGAGATTAATGCACTTAAAGAAAATGTATTAAAAGATGTAGAACTTGGAAATAATAAGGTTACAGGACAGATAACACTTGACCGTAATAAATATCTGTGTCTTACAATCCCTTATTCAAAGGGCTGGAAGGTATATGTAGACGGGGAAAGACAAAAGCTATATAATGCTAATGGTCAGTATATGGCTGTATATCTTACGGGTGGAACGCATAATGTAACACTTAAGTATTCTACGCCGCTTCTTAAAGAGGGAGCGTTGGTGTCACTTGCAGGTGTGGCCATCTTTGTCATGCAGCTTGTAATTAATAAGAGAAAGAAGAGGGAATAATAATGTACAGAGAAGTTGCGAAACTTATTATATATGGTAATCATGAGGACACTATTCTTATGAAAATGTCCGATATTTTCAAAAAATTTGACAGGGATGAGGAGACTCCTGACAAGCTTATAAGTGATATATATGAGCAGATTAAGAGAATATTGGAGGTTGCCACAGATTATGGCTTTGATAAGAATTTATGGCATAATTACCTTACATTCTATCTTATAACTAATGAGAATCCATTCAGCCTTACATGTGAAAAGGTAGGTGCTAATGATGGAAGCGTTAATGAATTTGCTAAGAACGACTTCAAGGTGTTTATGAATCTGTTTAATTATGATTTCAGACCTATTGAGGCTGCACTTGGAATCAACTGTTTTTCACTTATATCTGATTACAAGGCAATTGTTAAGAAAGAGCTTATGTACAATAAGAATGTAAGTGAGAAGGTACAGGCTTTAAGCCTTAAGCTTGAGACAGCAAAGGACGAGAATGAGTTCTTTAATTATGTTACTGATTTCTATAAAGCATATGGTGTAGGAATGTTCGGGCTTAATAAAGCATTCAGGGTAATAGGCGGTGATAATGGCGTTACATTTACACCAATTAACAATATGGATAAGGTTATGTTAGATGACCTTATAGGTTATGAAATCCAGAAGAAGAAGCTTGTGGAGAATACAGAGGCATTTGTTCAGGGAAGAAAAGCTAATAATGCGCTTCTTTTCGGTGACAGCGGAACAGGTAAGTCAACTTCTATCAAGGCTATTGTCAATGAATATTATGACCAGGGTCTTAGAATGATAGAGATATACAAACATCAGTTCAAGGATTTATCTAATGTTATAGCAAGCATTAAGAACAGAAATTACAAGTTCATAATATATATGGATGATTTATCTTTCGAGGAATTCGAGATTGAATACAAGTTCTTAAAGGCTGTAATTGAAGGCGGTGTTGAGACTAAGCCTGATAATATTCTTATCTATGCAACATCTAACAGAAGACATCTTATCAAGGAAACATGGAATGACAGAAATGATTTAGAGAGCAATAACGGCCTTCACAGATCTGATACTATTGAGGAGAAGCTTTCATTAGTGAACAGATTTGGATGCCAGATAAGCTACTCTAAGCCATCACAGAAGGAATTCTTTGAAATTGTTATCGGCCTTGCAAGGAAGAATAATGTTAAGATGACAGATGAAGAACTTATGGCAGAAGCTAACAAGTGGGAGCTTTCACATGGTGGAATATCAGGAAGAACAGCACAGCAGTTTATCAATTACTGTCTTGGGGGTAGAGAATGATTTCATACATTAAAGGTGAGCTTGCCGAAATCCTGCCTGATGTAATCGTTGTGGAAGCCAATGGAATCGGATATAATATATATGTTCCGGGTTCAGTTCTTGGTGAGCTTCCATCAGTTGGCAGTGAGGTTAAGATATATACATATATGAATGTCAAGGAAGATGAATGCAGTCTGTTCGGATTCCTTACAAGAGATGATTTAAGCATGTTTAAAATGCTTATATGTGTCAATGGTATTGGCCCTAAGGCAGCGCTTGGTGCATTATCTAATATCACAGCAGATGATTTAAGATTTGCAGTTCTTGCTGATGATGTGGCAGCAATCAAGGCACTTCCTGGTATCGGACCTAAGACAGCACAGAAGATTATAATTGAGCTTAAGGATAAGTTAAAGCTTGATGAAGTATTTGAATCAGCACTTTCTAAGAATAAGAAGGCAGACAATAACAGTAATGTAAGTAATGTCATGATGATAAGAAATGATGCTGTTGAGGCGCTTGTATCACTTGGGTATTCAAGCAAAGATGCACTTGTTGCTGTCAAGGAAGTGGAAGATATAGAGAATAAGGATTCTGAGACAGTTCTTAAAGAAGCGTTAAAGAAGCTGGCTAAATTCTAGAGCAGAATAGTATTTGAGAAATGAGGGGCTATATGGAAAAGAGGATTATATCAACACAGATAACTGAAGAAGATTATGGTATTGAGAATTCCTTAAGACCATTATCTCTTGATGACTATGTTGGACAGAATAAGGTTAAGAGTAATCTTAAAGTATATATTGAGGCAGCAAAGGAAAGAGGAGAGGCACTTGACCATGTGCTTTTCTATGGACCTCCGGGACTTGGAAAGACAACTCTGGCAGGAATTATTGCTAATGAAATGGGGGTTAATATCAAGGTTACATCCGGTCCTGCAATCGAGAAGCCGGGAGATATGGCAGCTATACTTAACAACTTGAGTGAGGGTGATATTCTCTTTGTTGATGAGATTCACAGACTTAACAGACAGGTTGAAGAAGTTCTGTATCCGGCAATGGAGGATTATAAGATTGATATTATGATCGGAAAGGGTGCAACAGCAAGGTCTATAAGACTTGATCTGCCACAGTTCACTCTGATAGGGGCAACAACAAGAGCGGGACTTTTATCAGCACCTTTAAGAGACAGATTCGGTGTTGTAAGCCATATGGAATTCTATACAGTTCCGGAGCTTGAGAAAATCATTATCCGTTCAGCCAATGTGCTTAATGTTGATATTGACTCAGACGGAGCACATGAGCTTGCAAGAAGATCCAGAGGAACACCGAGACTTGCCAACAGACTTTTAAAGAGAGTGCGAGATTTTGCACAGGTTAAATATAACGGACATATCAATAAGGATGTTGCTGATTATGCACTTAATCTGTTAGATGTTGACAGAGATGGATTGGACCGTAACGATCGTGTTATACTTACTACAATAGTTGATAAGTTTGATGGCGGGCCTGTCGGTATTGAGACACTGGCAGCTTCAATAGGCGAGGATTCAGGAACTCTTGAAGATGTTTATGAGCCATATCTTATACAGAACGGGTATATTAACAGAACTCCAAGAGGAAGAGTTGCAACTAAAGCAGCTTATGATAATCTTGGCAGGCCATTCAAACAAAAATAACATAAAATATTCTAAAGAATGTGTTTTATGAGTTGAATAGTAAGTGTATTTATTATATACTTAATATGTTTATTTCTACATATATGGAGGGGACTTATGTCATCAAAGAATACAGCAGAAGTAATTCTTGGAGGTAAGGTAATCAAGCTTGGTGGATATGAAAGCGAGGAGTATCTTCAGAGAGTTGCATCATACATTAATAACAAGATAACTGAATTTAATAAAGAAGAGAGTTACAGACGAATGTCAGCAGAGCTCAGAACTGATATGATGTATCTTAATATTGCAGATGATTACTTCAAGGCTAAGAAGATGGCAGACAGTCTTTCATTAGATATTGAGAACAAGGATAAGGAAATATATGACCTTAAGCATGAGCTTATTGCAGCACAGATTAAGGCAGAAAGTTCAGCAAAAGAGATTAAGGAATTAAAGAGTGAGATTAACAAGTATCAGAAGAATATTGTCAAGTTAGAGACAGAACTGAATGACTCTAAGAAGTGATTTACATAAGATTATCTGGTATTAATAATAACGGCTGTTGCAAATGCATTTGCAGCAGCCATTTAATTTAAAGGCGGTTACAACTATGAATGTTGATAAGAGAAAAACACAGGTGGAGGTTTTAGCACCAGCAGGTTCACTTGATATTATGAAAGCTGTTGTTGCGGCAGGGGCAGATGCCATATACCTGGGAGGCAATATGTTTGGAGCAAGGGCATTTGCCAATAATTTTAATGATGAAGAGCTTATCTGTGCTATTGAATATGCACATTTATTCGGTAGAAAGGTTTACCTGACAGTTAATACTCTTCTTAAGTCAAGAGAGATAGAGAACAGCCTTATAGAATATCTTATACCATTCTATGAGGCAGGTCTTGATGCAGTGATTGTACAGGATATGGGTGTGTTTAACCTTATAAGAAAACATTTTCCTGATATGGATATACATGCAAGCACACAGATGACACAGACCGGAGTGTATGGCAGCAGGCTTTTAAAGGAACTTGGTGCAACAAGAATAGTCACTTCAAGAGAGATGAATCTGCAGGAAATAAAGCAGCTTCATGAGAGATTAGATGTGGAGATAGAAAGCTTTGTGCATGGAGCATTATGTTACTGTTATTCGGGACAATGCCTGCTTTCAAGCTTTAACGGAGGAAGAAGCGGCAACAGGGGAAGGTGTGCCCAGCCGTGCAGGATGCCTTATGATGTGTATGATAACGGCGAAAAGATTAATAACAGAAACAACAGTTACGCATTAAGCCCTAAGGATATGTGTGCATTACAGATACTTCCTGATGTTATAGAAAGTGGAGTGTATTCTCTGAAAATTGAAGGCCGTATGAAGAATGTCACATATGCGGCTATGGTAACGCATATTTACCGTAAATATGTTGATATGTATCTTGAGAGGGGACGAAAAGGCTTCAAGGTAGATAAGCAGGATATTGATGACCTTTCAGATATATATAACAGAGGTGCATTTACTACAGGCTATTATGACAGCGTCAAGGGAAAGAAGATGATGTCACTGGGGCGTCCTAACCATATGGGAACGGAGTGCCTTAAGGTAGTATCTAACAAGGCAGGAAGAATTACATTTAAAGCATTAAAGAATGTAAACAGAGGTGATGTCTTTGAGATTGATAAAGAGCATTCATTTGAGAGCGGAGCTGATGTGGCAGCAGGACAGACCTTGGTTGTTAATCTTCCTAAGAAATACCCGCTGTATGAGGGAAGAATTGTCAACAGAATGAATAATGCTAAGATTAAGGCATATGTAGCGGACAATTATGTCGGAATAACACCTAAGCTTCATGTAGATATGAGGCTTGTTGTAAGAAAGAATGAAAATATATCACTTACAGTAATGTATGATGGAATTGAAAAGACATGTACAGGAGAGATAGTTACCGAAGCACAGAGCCGTCCGGCCTCAGAGGAGGAACTGGTTAAGAATTTAAAGAAAACCGGCGATACATGTTTTGTGGTGGAAGATGCAGAAGTGCAGCTTGATGATGGTGTGTTTGTGCCTGTCGGCTGGATTAAGGAATTAAGAAGAAATGTACTTGAACAGCTTGAGACACATTTAAAGCACAGTCTTGTAAGAACTTATAATAAGCCTGAATGTGCAGAGCCTGACGACAAGAAAGAAGCTGATGATAATAATTATCAGGTAAGAAAAGCTGCATACCTTCATGATATAGTGCAGGTAAAGAAAGCAGCATCAGTTTCAGGGGTTGAAAGCATTTATCTTGATTATAAGATGTTTTATATGAATGATGAGAATTCATTAAAAGAGGCTGTAAAGCACTGTCAGTCACATGGAATATATGTATATATGTTCCTTCCACATATTCTTAAGGCAGAGAAATATGATA
>ERZ1027048.716-NODE-716-length-10156-cov-16.335412_pt1 | contig 10156 bp, 6 predicted proteins | sample MGYA00519430_ERZ1027048 | MGnify/ENA primary metagenome ERZ1027048 (study PRJEB26926, sample SAMN06164594) | human gut metagenome | biome: ENVO:00009003; feature: ENVO:2100002; material: ENVO:00002003 | host: Homo sapiens | place: USA | collected 2012 ...
AGAGCATATAAGGGATATTTACATATCCAAACTCATTGACCGATACATTAAGAGCCTCTACCGCAGTTTCTACCCTGTCAACCACGGACTTTGCCTTAATCGTCTGCTTATAAAACATATCAGCCTTCTTCACCTCCCCGTCCTCATTTACTTCTTCAAGACTGCAAAGAAGCGGATAATCGCTGTCATCCCTGAACGCTGTACGGTTTGCTTTGGAAGTGATTGCTCCATACTTTCCAACGAATTTATCATATTTTACATTCAAAAGCTGCTGTTTATCTGCAAGCTCCTCATCACTACAGCCCTCCATCTGGATATCAATCAACTCTCTTGTTATCTGTCTGATTTCGTCAAGACTTCTGATTCTCTCCTCGGCAGTCTGTGATACTTCTTTTCTTACCATCTCGGAATTTTCCCTGTAATAGAGCTTTCCTTCAAAGAATGTGTAAGTATAATTTCTGACATCCGGATCAGCGGGAATGACTTCCTCTGTCTGCTCCTCATTGTCTGCCAGTATTTCAAAATCTGTCATCTGTGCTTTGATGTTACCGATTGCCTTATTGAGTGCTTCATACAGATTAAAGTTCTCATCATCATTCACGCAGACGGTATATCTGCTGTCCTGCCCGAACATTCTTGTATCATACTGCATTGTGCCGAGCATCATTTCCGGGTGCTCTGCAAAGTAGGAATTGACTGCTATGCCATCGTCTGTGACACCAAGATGTACCCAGTCCGGCTCTATATCAATTTTTCGCTCCCTTTTCTGTAAAAACAGGATATCCGCTGTCACTTCTGTTCCTGCATTATCCTTAAATGCAGTATTCGTAAGTCGGATTGCTCCCACAAGCTCTGCCCTCTCAGCCAGATACTTTCGGATAGTCGGATTGCTCTTATCCAGTGTTCCCTTTGTGGTAATCACCGCAACCATACCGCCCGGTCTTACCTGATCGAGTGCCTTTGCAAGAAAATAATCGTGAATACGGAAGTTGTACTTATTGTACTTTGGATCAAATATCTTATAATCTCCAAACGGCACATTTCCCACAACAACATCAAAGAAGTTATCCGGATATGTGGTGTTTTCAAATCCCGTAATGCTGATATTGGCATTCTGGTAAAGCTGTTTTGCAATCCTTCCCGATATGCTGTCCAGCTCCACTCCGTACAGCTTACTTTGCTGCATTGGTGCTGGCATACTTCCGAAGAAATTGCCGATACCCATAGAAGGCTCCAAGACATTTCCGCCTTTAAACCCAAACTGCACAAGTGCGGAGTTAATACACGTTGCAATCTCAGGTGAAGTATAAAAGGCATTATTTACAGTTGCTCTTGCCGCACTGTATTCCTCATCAGAAAGAAGCTCTTTCAGCTCTGCATACTCTTTGCTCCACGCTGCATTATTCTCATCAAATGCCTGTGACAAACCACCCCAGCCGACAAACTTTGATAAAACAGCCTGCTCCTCCTGTGTTGCAAGTCTGTTTTCTGCTTCAATCTGCTTTAGTGTACGGATTGCGTCAATGTTCCACTGGTATCTGGTCTTTGCACCGCCCTTTTCTGTTTCCCACAGGTTATAGTGGAAATTGATTTTAGGCTGTTTTTGTGGTTTTTCCTTTCCACTCTCACCTTCCACTGGCGGTAATACTTCCGGTACAGATGTTTCAGTGGCAGCCTCCTGTGGTTCGGTATCATTCTGTGAAATATCGGCTAATACTTTCTTATCATCAGAAATTATATGACCGTCTGCGTCAATCTTGGTATTCCAGCCATTTGCAATCGCACGTTCCCTGTTCTCAAGACGGTTTTGTCTTATACTGTCCTCAATATCAAAGAACCTGCGGTAAACAGGATTCATTGTTTCCCTGTCAATCTTATTTTTTATGGTCTGATAGATTGCTTTCTGATCCTCTCCACAGTAGAATGGCTGTTTTACCATATAGGATAAGATTTCATAGACATCACGCCACGATACGGTATCCTCTACTCTCTCTCCATTTCTGTTTTTATAGCTTACTTTCACATCTACACTGCTTAAAGTGTATTCGGTAAGCCCATACTGATTATTGCAGTATGCCTTTCGCTCACCCTCTACATTTCCCATAGCTATATCACTGATAAGCTCCAGCTTATTCGGCATAAATGCAAAATCCGACTGCACCACATCCATAAGGAAAGCACGGAATGGTGTGTAGCAGCTACATTCCGACACAAGTATCTCTATGGCATCTCTCAAATCTTCATCCATTTCTGCCACACGCTTTGCATAATCAATCGGCTTGATATACTTTAACTCAGCCGCCTCCCTGTTTACGGCATAACTGTCAGGCTCATCAGGAATTGCATAATCATCAATCTCTGATTTTTCCTCCTGCGTATCAACTTCACTGTATTCTGCGTCAATGACTTCATCATCTTCACGAAGTCCGTCCATTGCAAGCTCATCAATACGAGGTCTTTCAGGCTGGTATTCCCCGGTAAGGATAAGCACACCGATTTCCTTTTCGACATTTTTCCACGAAACATATCCTTCTACTTCTCCATCTTCATCTTTCCATTGGATACGAAGTCCCGAACCGTGAAATGTGTCATACCCGTGCAAGCCCAGACCGTCAAGCGGCCAGCTTGCACCGCCCTGACCATACTCTGCCTTGATACGCTTTGCTCTGGTTCCTGCGTCTATCTCTGTCTGATAGATTTCACACACCCTGCCTTTTCCACCAACAAAGCCAGTTCCTCTCATAAGTATCTCTTTTACATACTCACTTGGTACACTCTCTGCTTTCTTTGGATTAAGGTAATTATATTTTCCGGCAAGGGCAGCCTTTTTGTCCTCCTCGAACTGACGCATAAATTCATTGTGTCTGGTTTCCTCCGGCTGCTTCACACCAAAACTTGCCTGCCCATTTTGGTCGAAAAAAAAGGAAGCCTGTGTATATTCGGCTTCCTTACTGACACCCAATGAGTTAATCTCATCAAGCTCTCTATTCAATTCTTCCTGTGTTTCTAATGAAACTTCATCACGATCTGGTGGAGCACTACTTCCTCCGCCTGCATCTTCGCCTGCTCTCTTATCTTCCACATCTCCATTGTCGATGACGGGTTCTGTGGCTTGTGCTTCATTAGATACTGTTCCTCCAACTGGTCGTAAAGCTGGTTTGCTTCCTTCTCTACTTTCGACATCTTCTCGTACATCTTCCCGAACCTCATCAGTGTCTTGTACCTTGCCGGTTCGTTCTCCAGAAGATACTTCATTGCCATTCTTCCGTATCTGCCCAGCTTCGTCAAGTCCTCTGTCTCGTCCGGCATTGTCAGCTCCGGATACAGCAGTCCGTCCACTTCCTTGTAATTCATCGCTTCTAACATATGATATTCTCCTTTCGCTCTCAATCGTTTTTAAATTCTTGCTAAATTCTCTAAGAACACTACAGGAGACATCGCATACAAGGGAACCAAGACGGTAAACTATCTCCTCATCTTTGATGTTTACAATCTGACTGAAATCCTGTTCTTGCACAGATAAGTCAAATCCACATCTCGTCCCTACAGCATACATAACACTGGAATATACCAACTGCTCCATATTGCTATCCTGCTGTAAGCCCTTGCGTTTTTCGTTGAATTCCTTTATCACACTACCTGATAGCTGCATAAGTTCGGACATTCTATCCCCGAACTCCTCTTTTATTATATTCCAAACATTTGTTCCTGTAAACTGTTTTAGCGTATTTTTTAATGATTCTACATCATCGCTGTCATACTGCTCCATCTGTCCTTCCGATACCAGAAAGTCTGCATAGCTTTTCAGGTTTTCCCCTTCCAAATCCCAAGTCAGCTTCACATTCTTTCCGCCCGTATCACTGATATCGAAAATATATCTCATACGGGGATTAAGTGCCCTTGAGGGGAAGATTGCACAGCCCTTTGCTCCACGCTTTACATATCTTCCCACTTTCTTCCAAGTGTCATAATCTGCCATAAGGGTACTTTTCTCCGGTGATCTCTGAGCTGTTACCATAACGATATTATCAAATTCATAGCGGTATAACTGACCTGCGACCTTTAGTACATCTTTCCAGTTCTTTTCAGAACGGGTGATGTTGCTGATTTCAGAATCATATATCGCTTTGACCTTCATATCAACGCCCATACTCTACACCTCCAATATTGCTTCTCTAATGTCTTTTCCGTCAATCTCATTACCAATGCTCACCCAGCCTTCACACCTCTCCCTTGCAAAAAGCTCTATTCTGGGAAGATTTCCACATAACTCAACAATACGCTCACGGATTTCATCCGGCTTTTTGCTGTGTGCCATTATTCTTGCGTCACATATCTGTGAAATGGAACGGGACACCCTTGACGGGTGCCCCTTTGTTCCAAGCAGACAGATTTCTGAATTGGACCGAGTCCAGTATCCAAGTCCCATAAACCAGCTATCTGCTTTTCTATTCTTTTTTACCCAGTTGAAACCGCACGTTTTATAGGTAAATCCCCAAGCCCTCATTACTTCAAGCCCCTCTCTTAACAAGGGAAATGTCACCCACAAAAACAAGATACAATCTTCTGCTGCGATGTCTGACACTTGAAGTGCTTTGATATCCTCCAAGTCCATACAGGAATAATGACAGTCTGCTGACTTCTTTAAGCTGCCACGCTTTGAATAGGTCTTAAACTGCCAGGGCGGATCGGCATATATGATATTATATTTCATTCCTGCGACCTCCCTATTCCAGTAATTCTGCAAACATTTCCTTAAAGAGCTTTGACTCCTCCCTGTCAAGCTCAATCATAAATTCTGCATCAACCGCCTGTCTCTCACACTTATCCTTTCCTTTTACAATCTTACGCATAATCCTTAAAAGCACATAACACTGCTTTGACTTTGCTATGCTCTGCTTAAAGGTAAGTCCATCGCTGTCAGATGACTGCTGTGTCTCATAGAGAATTCCATTGAGCTTTCTGTTTATTGCCTCCACTTTCTCATAAGGAATACGGACAGAGGATTTTACCTCTCCCGGTCTTTCCCATTCCTTATGAAGCTCTTTTAATAAAAATTCCATATTCTTAATTACTGCTGTCTGGTCATTTTTCATCGTGTCATTCCTCCGTTTTCCTTTAATGAAGATGGGAGCTGTTCTTCGCTGTATGGCGAAAAATCAACTCCCTTCATATCCTCTGAATCGAGGACTATCTTTTCTGAATAATACATATCCATTGCCTTATTTATGGCTTCGTCAAGCGACTCTGCCCTTACTGTCTCTACCCTTGAGAGAACTTCTTTTATCTCAATATCAAATTCTTTATCCATAACCCCTCCTGCATAAATTTTTTATCTGCTCTTTTCCTGCAATCTTTCTTTTTCCTTTTCAAAGCCTGCATCGTACTTTCCGTCATCAAGGCGGTCTAAAAAGGTATCCTCCTCCAGCGTCTTATATTCCGCATAGATATGGCTTAAAATTGCGTTCTGGATTTTATCCGGAATATCATCGTCCTTTGACAAAGCCTCAAGAAAATAATACTTTCTCTTGAGCATTGCCCTGTAATCATAAAGATTTTCCATTCTTTCCGGTGTTCCATACTCTGCTTTGTATGCCTTGAAGTTGGTCTGTGAAAGCGTGGAACCAAGATAAATCCCGTGTTCCCACGATACCCCTATCGTTGTGTTATCCTTTGTCGGCTTCTCACCCTTCGGGTATCTGTCATACTCTGTTGCACCAAGAGCAATTGTAAGAGAGCCGCTTTTCATATCCATTACCACAAGATTTCGTGGGGATAATGCTTCAAGCACCATATAATCGTGGTCATTGAAGTTATGAAAGGTCTGTCCTCTCTCAAATGTCCTATCTCTTTTTTCATAATGCAGGATAAAATCATCAATCCAGCCTTTATCCGTCATTCCGATTTCTTTCATTTTTGCAATGCACTCCGGCGAACTTGCCGCCTTATCAAAATGAAACTCCTGAAAATCGCTATAATATCCTTGCAGGAAGCGTCCAAGCTCCACATCATCACTACAGAACTTTGCAAAAACTGTAACATTCGCTGCCCTGTAATGCTCCGCAAAGCCTTCCCCTTGTGCAAGCGTTCTTCCAAGAAGCAGCATATGCTCTGCAAGCTCTGACATATCCTCAATGGAAACAAACTTCTTATAATCTTCCAGAGTCATAAGCATATTTTTTTCTGTTCCCTTATAATTTTCCGTTACAAGAATCATATCTTTTAAATCCATTCTTACCTCCTGTCCCAGAGAGGACTTATGTCCCCTCTGTTATTTATGGTCTGCCAATCACTACAATCTTTCCGACACTTGCCACATCACGATAAACAACACCGGAATTTTCATTTAAGGCTTCCACAACCTTACCGTCTCCCACATAAACCGCTACGTGGCTGATGTTTTTATATCTTCCGTTGCTTGTAAAGCTGTAGAAAATCAAATCACCCGGCTGCATTTCCTCATAGGATACGGTCTTTCCTGCTTCATCAAGTCCCTGTGCTTCTGCCGCTGCTGTGGTTGCTCCTCCGTGGCTGATATCCACTCCTGCGTCTTTCCACGAATAGTATGCAAGTGAACTGCAATCATAATAATTACCGCTGTCTCTCTTTTCCTGACTGTAAGGATAACCGACTCTGTGCAGTGCATATGAGCAGACTGTTTTTAATCTGCTGTCTGTGATTTTACTTAAAACAGCATTTATCTCCTCCTCTGTCATTGAACTTACTCCGGGACTTCCACCGCCTCCGCCGCTTCCTGCGTAGCCTAGCTGTCCCATAAATTCAGGACTCATAATCTGCTCAAGCATTTCTACCTGATCAGAATTAAAACCATAAACGGAAATCATATCCCTGTATGATTTGAGCGTGACATTTACATACAATACCGATTTTGTAACCGTGGTCACATTGCCGTCTGCGTCTGTTTTCTCCACATCTTTCGTTCCGCTGCTTGTAGTGTAGGAACACATATCATTTACTACCGCCTGCAACCAGCCCTTTGACTTATCATTCATAACGGTTGCGGTATCTCCGACACCATACTTAACCATATAGACCGCCATTATGTCATAGTAGTTACTTGGATTTTCGTCCATTCCCTCATAATCGACATACACCAGCTCTCCGAGTTCATATCCGGTATGCTCATTCACTTGGGTATTCACATCACGATTAAATTCCTGAACATAGGCACTTGTTACCGTCTGTACCGTATCCCCCGACTCCAGTGGCGGAAGAAATAATGCAAATGGTGAATTATAAAGAATTGCTATCGCAGCAATCACTGGAACTGCAACAACTGCCACCAAAAGAACGAGCAGTAAAAGCACAAGTCCGATAACCGGAGCTGCCGCCTTTACCCATAAAACAGCTTTTCTTACAATCAGGTCTTTTACCAGTTTTGCAACGCTGTCCGTCTGATTTTCCTGTGCCTTCATCTTATCCAGAAAGAATTTAATCTTCCTGCTCCTGTTTGCCATTTTCGCATCCTTTGCCTCAATGGATACGCCAGTGGCATAGCCTGCCGCAATACCGGCTGCTGTTCCGACTCCCGGTGCAACCGCTGTCCCTGCCGCTGTGGTTGCCGCCTTTGCCGTAGTTTTGGCAGCTACTTTTGCCGTGGTCTTTGCAGTCTCTTTGGCTGCTGTCTTAGCTGTATCACTGGCAGCTTTCTTTACTGTCTTTTTCGCCAGTTTCTTTCCTGCTTCTACCTTCTTGATACGCTTCTTGGCTTCGGCTGCCGCTTTCTTTCTGAAAAGTGACGCTCCCCTTGAAGCAGTTCCCGTAACCGGGCGGCTTGCTTCATAAGCAAGGTATGCTGCCTGTGATACTTCCTGCCCACCTTCCACCTGTTCCGTAACAGCTCCAGCCGCAAGTGCTCCCGTTCTTCCTGCTATATGAAGATTGGTATTCTTCGTTTTGATAGAAGTCTTGGACTCCCTTATATTCCGCTTGAATTTAGAAAGTCCCTTCTCCTTTTTCTCTGCCTGATGAACGGTACTCTTTCGGTAAATCTTCTTTTTATCCGTATTATCATTTACCTTTGCACTGGCAATCTTCGGACCACGCTGTACGGTGTAAATGTTACTGCCCTTAATCTTGGCTTTCTTCGGTTCGTGGGAGTGAATCTTTGCTTTCTCCTTCGTGTGAATGACCATAGGCTTGTCATCCACTTTCTTTATCTTCAAAGTCCTCACCTTCTTTCTGTATCCTTAAAAAAGGGTAAAAAAATAGCCATTCGGAACTTAATCCAAATGGCTTACACATTATTTTATATTATCTTGTCTTATTGACTACCTTTCCATTTTCCACCTTAGCAGAAATGATTTCCTTGTTATCATCAAGTGTAATAATGTCTTTTCCCTCAAGCTGTTTCAGCATATCGCCTTCCTCATAACCGGATTGATTGCCATACTGCTCAAACTCATCGCTATTGTAACTTTTCCTCTGATATACAGCTTCCTTCATTTCCTATCACCTCATTTCCTTTTGAAAATAACACACGAAACCATAAAATGCAATTCTAATCAGCAAATTTTGCCTCCCTTTTCTTCTGCTCCGCAATCTTTTCGTGGATATTGGTGTTATACAGTCTGTAAAGGTCGGTATCCTTACTGATCTGGTTATCAAACGGAATTACCACGGAGCCACACTTGATAAGTCCCATTCCCGACGCAGTATTGGTTACGAAACGAAGCTGTGCCTCTGATACACCGATAACCTCTGCCATCTTGGAACTGTCTGTATTCGCCTGCTTTAAGAGTGCAACAAACTCTGAATTTGCAAGCATTGTAGTGGCTGTGTAATTCTGTAAAAGGTCCACGACATTCTGGGTGATACCCGTACATAATCCGCCCTGTTTCCTCACTTTTTTCCAGAGCTGCTGTAAATATTTCGCAGAATACTCTGAATTAAGCAGAACGTGGAACTCATCAATATAGAGCCAAGTTGCCTTGCCCTTCTGTCCGTTTTCTACAATTCTGTTCTGAATGGACTCCATCATAACAAGCATTGTGATAGGACTGAGTTCTGTACCCAAATCCCTGATACCATATACTGTAAATCGGTTATCTACATCAACATTTGTCTGATGATTAAAGATATTAAGAGAACCATTTACAAAAAGCTCCAAAGACAATGCAATATCCTTTGCTTCCTCCTCCGGCTGTTCCATAAGGATATCATAGAAATCGCTCATTACCGGGACATACTTTTCCCTGCTCCTTGCGATGTCGATATACAGCTTTCTCACACAGCGGTCAATGATTGACTTCTGTCTGGAATTTAAGCTGTCTCCGATACACTGCTCACAAAGACCAAGCATAAACTCACCTTTTTCCCTTACCATTCCCTTTGAATCATTCGGATCAAGGCTCCACACGTCCATTTCCAGCGGATTTACATAATTGTCCGTGTATGTGGACATATTTACCACGGTTCCGCCATAAGTCTGTGCAATATCAAAATATTCATTCATCGGATCGATAACAATAATCTCATCATCTCCCGACAAGAATACGCTGCCCATTTCCATTTTACAGAAGAACGATTTACCGGAACCCGGTACTCCGAATACGAAGCCATTTCCGTTAATCAGTTTCTTTCTGTTGCCGATATTTACATTCTTGCTAATCTGATTGATACCATAATAGTTTCCTGTGCTGTCATTAAGTTCCTGAACATTGAATGGCATAAGCACTGCAAGCGACTGGGTAAGAAGGGTACGCATTGTTTCCACCTGTCTTACGCCAATCGGAAGTGCCGTATTAAGTGCTTCCCTCTGCTTTAAGTAGTGGGTATCAATCGTGCAGCTATTTCGCTTTCCGATTGTTTCCACTGTTTCGCAGACACTCTCAAGCTCCTTCTTACTCTCTGCCATAAGAATAATGGTGACTCCCACAAAGAAAAGACACTGGTCATTCTCACGGACATCGTCCATAATCGCCTCAATCTCTTTTTTCTCCGTTCTCTTTGCATAAGAGATTTCTGTGGAGAAGTCATTATTCTTATTACGGACTCTCTGCTGCTTGATGATATCCGACTCAATGCCAAGATATTTCTTCTGCAACACCTTTGTAGTCAAATCCTTTGGCACAGGCACTACATCAATACTGGTAATGGAGTGGACAGGAAGGGAAGTAATCTCATTGATAAATCT
>ERZ1027048.770-NODE-770-length-9884-cov-10.794994_pt1 | contig 9884 bp, 2 predicted proteins | sample MGYA00519430_ERZ1027048 | MGnify/ENA primary metagenome ERZ1027048 (study PRJEB26926, sample SAMN06164594) | human gut metagenome | biome: ENVO:00009003; feature: ENVO:2100002; material: ENVO:00002003 | host: Homo sapiens | place: USA | collected 2012 ...
CAAGGCTATTCGTCGGCAGCGTCAGATGTGTATAAGAGACAGAAATATGATACAATTATTAGAACATTTCAGCTACATAAAACTTATGCGCTTTACAATTCCTACCATTGCAATGATGATTTTCACTTCAATTTACGGCGTGGTAGACGGACTGTTCGTATCAAATGTTGCGGGCAGTGAGTCTTTCGCGGGAGTTAATCTGATTATGCCGGCACTTATGATGCTCGGCTCTGTGGGATTTATGATTGGTACAGGCGGCAGTGCTCTTGTTTCAAAGACCATTGGCGAGGGCAACAAAAAACTTGCCAACCGCTATTTTTCAATGCTGATTTATTTTTTGGTAATTGCGAGTATTGTTTTAGCGGCAATCGGTATTTTGTTTATAAGACAAATCTCCGAACTTTTGGGCGCAGAGGGCGAAATGGTTAATATTTGTTCGGTTTACGGCAGAACTCTTTTGTTCGCTCTCCCCTTCTTTATGCTTCAGAACTGCTTTCAAAGTTTTCTTGTAGTTGCCGAAAAACCAGCAATGGGACTTGGAGTTTCTCTTGCCGCAGGACTTACAAATATGGTGCTTGACTTCCTGTTTATATATGTATTCGGCTTGGGCGTATTTGGCGCTGCGCTTGCAACCGGTATAAGCCAATTTATCGGCGCAATGATCCCGATATTCTACTTTGCACGCAAAAACAAGTCGCCGCTGAAACTTGTTAAAACCAAGCTCGAACTAAAACCGATACTTAAAACTTGCACAAACGGCTCTTCCGAAATGGTAACAAACATTTCAATGTCGCTTGTAAATATGCTCTACAATTTACAGCTTGTTAAATATGCGGGTTACGACGGCGTTGTAGCTTACGGCATTATAATGTATGTCGGATTTATTTTTGTCGGCACTTACCTCGGCTACTCGGTCGGAGTTGCTCCGATTATCGGATACCACTACGGCGCAGGAAATACCGATGAGCTGAAAAGCCTTTTCAAAAAAAGCCTTATTTTGCTGTCGGCAACCGCAGTTATCCTTACCGCCTGTGCAGAAATTTTTTCCTCTGCTCTGGCAGGAATTTTCGTAGGATACAACAAAGAACTGCACGATATGACAACCAATGCAATCTGCCTGTTTGCGCTGTCATACATTATAAGCGGTATCAATATCTTTGCATCGGCATTTTTTACAGCGCTGAACAACGGACTTGTGTCTGCCGTAATTTCGTTTATGAGAACGCTGGTTTTTCAGGTCGCATTTATCTTTATTCTTCCGTTATTACTTGACCTCAACGGAATTTGGCTTGCCGTTGTCGGCGCCGAAATTTGCTCGCTCATTGTAAGCATATCGTTCTTTGCAGCCAACAGAAAAAAGTATAAATATGTATAATAAAAAAGCTGTTTTTCTTGTGGGAAAGACAGCTTTTTCTCCGCTTAGCGCACAAATTTATTGCTATTGCCTGCAAAATATGTTATCATAAATATGTATATATTCGGACAGGCGTTCAGTCTGTTAATTCAGGTGCAGGCTTACCTGCAAATATCTGCGAAAAGGTGATAGAATTGTCATTTCCACAGGACAAAATTAGAAATTTCAGCATAATTGCTCATATTGACCATGGCAAAAGTACGCTTGCCGACCGTATTCTTGAGCAGACCAATTCGGTATCTGCCCGTGATATGGAGTCACAGCTCCTTGACGATATGGAACTTGAGCGTGAGCGTGGCATAACAATAAAGGCTCGTGCCGTATCGGTTACTTATGATGCCGACAACGGCGAAAAATATCTTTTCAACCTCATTGACACTCCCGGTCATGTTGACTTTAACTACGAGGTTTCCCGTTCTTTGGCGGCTTGTGAGGGTGCAGTGCTTATTGTTGACGCATCTCAAGGCATTGAGGCTCAAACTCTCGCCAACACTTATCTTGCTGTCGACAGCGGTCTTGAAATTGTGCCCGTAATCAACAAAATCGACCTGCCGAGTGCCGATCCTGACAGAGTTATCGAAGAAATTGAAGATGTAATCGGTATTCCTGCCGAGGACGCGCCAAAAATTTCCGCTAAGCAAGGCATCAATATTCACGCTGTCCTCGAAAAAATCGTATCAGACATTCCTGCTCCGACAGGCGATGTCAACGCACCTCTCCGTGCGCTGATTTTTGACAGCTACTACGACAGCTACAAGGGCGTTATCATTTATGTTCGTCTTAAAGAGGGACAGATTCACCCGGGTGACGAATTTAAACTTATGGCAACAGGAAGTACATTCACCGTTGTGGAATGTGGTCTTATGCATGCCACATCAATGGAATCTACCAACGGACTTTATGCCGGTGAAGTTGGTTACATTGCGGCATCAATCAAAACTCTTGCAGATGCAAAAGTCGGCGACACGGTTACTCTTACCGCAAATCCTGCCAAAGAGCCTTTACCGGGTTATCGTGAGGCTCAGCCAATGGTTTACTGCGGTATTTATCCTGTTGACGGTGCAAAGTACGGCGACCTGAAAGATGCTCTTGAAAAATTACAGCTCAACGATGCGGCGCTCTCCTTTGAACCCGAAACATCTGTTGCTCTCGGATTTGGCTATCGCTGCGGATTTCTCGGACTTCTTCATATGGAGATTATTCAGGAAAGACTTGAGCGTGAATATCAGCTTGACCTTATCACAACTGCACCGAGTGTAATTTACAGAATTACAAAAACAGACGGCACTGTTGAGATGATTGACAACCCGACAAATTATCCTGACCCTGCACTTATTGCAATGGCAGAAGAGCCGATGACAACCGCTCATATTTACAGTCCAAAGGAATATGTGGGCAACATTATGGAGCTTTGCCAGGACAGACGAGGCATATTTATAGATATGCAGTACATTGATGCAGACAGGGTTGACTTGCACTATGAATTACCGCTTGCCGAGATTATTTACGATTTCTTTGATACCTTAAAATCACGCACAAGAGGTTATGCATCTTTTGACTATGAGCTTAAGGATTATGTAAAGAGCAACCTTGTTAAACTTGACATTATGCTCAACGGTGATGTTGTCGATGCACTGTCGTTTATTATTCACGCAGACAAGGCATACGGAAGAGCACGAAAAATGGCGGAAAAACTTAAGGAGAAAATTCCAAGACAGCTGTTTGAAGTTCCGATTCAGGCATGTATCGGCGGTAAGATTATTGCAAGAGAAACCGTTAAGGCTATGAGAAAAGATGTACTTGCAAAGTGCTACGGCGGTGATATTTCCCGTAAAAAGAAACTTCTTGAAAAGCAGAAAGAGGGTAAAAAGCGTATGCGCCAGCTCGGTTCTGTTGAAGTTCCGCAAGAGGCATTTATGGCAGTGCTTAAACTTGATACAGACTGATTTTTTAAATTAAATATTATGCAAAAACATAACCACCGAGTTGTTATAAATGCAATTCGGTGGTTTTTTGATTAGAAAATTAGGCTCTCTTCTAAATGTTTGGGTAACAATAATGTATTATGGTTTTGCGGAATACTTCACAAGTCAATTATAAAAGTTTGGTCGACCTTTTCAAAGGTCGTGGGTGTGGGCAAAGCCCACAAATACTTTCCGCTTACGCAAACTAACAATAGCCAAACAGCTCGCTGTTTGGCAGATTGAACACAACGGCGTTAGCCTTTAAAAATGCGATAGCACCAAGAAAAGGAATTCGTTATTTCATTAATAAAATATAGTTTTTTTAATGGCTATCGCCTGTTTTAACAAACTTAGTTTCAGCACGCAAACAGCGTGGCTGTTTGCGCCTGATAAATTGTTATATTGGAAGATTTTATGGGCGCTGCCCAAACCCGCAATTTTTGAAAAAATTGAGTAAACTTTTATAATTGCTTAATAAAGCAATTTGCTAAAACACAATTTGCAACAACTTTTAAACCCACTCAACATAAGCTACATACAAAAATCCCCTCGGCATAAGCCGAGAGGATTTTTTTCATTATAGCATTTTTTATTTTCTTATGCTGCCCAAGCACCTATGTATGTCTTTGACTCAAACTTTGCGTCAGAGCAACCGTTGATTACAAATGTAAGTCCGTCATAATCTACAACTGAATGTGAAAGCTGATCGTATTTTCCGCTTGTTGTTGCTTTCATTGCCGAATATGCTAACTTTCCTGCATTTGTTCTCATATTTGAATTTGCTGAATTTACAAAGCCTACCATTATGCTCTCGTCTATTGCCGAAATCTGGTCTGCTGTGAGTGTTACCTCATATACTGCCCAATTACCTGATGTTACTGTCTTTAAGCCTGTAACCTCAACTGCCTTTGTGCTTGCTGTCTTCTTCATGGCAATTGTCTGTGCTCCTGTAATTGTTGGTGCATTGTTGTAATAAAGGTTTACTCCCTTCCAGCTTGACGGTGCTGCAAATCTTATTGTTGCTGTCGCTGTTGATGTGTAACCTGCTTTTGTGCTCCAATATCCTGTGTATGTTGATCTTTCGTATGACTCGCATGACTTATCATAAGCGTCTGTTATTATGAATGTCTTGCCTACAAACTCTTTGATTGATGTCTTGCTTGTTGTAAACTTTCCGTTTGTTGTGGTTGCGTTAAGGATTGTTTTGCCTGTTCTTGCACCTGTTCTTACTTCGCTTCCCTTTGCAACAAATCCTGCGAGCTTACTGCTGTCTATTGCCTTTATCTGCTCTTCTGTGAGTTTTACTGTATATACGCTCCACTCACCTGCTTTAAGAGTTGTATTTGTTGTGTTTGGTTCTGCCTTTGTAACAAGTGTTGTCTTTGTCATTGGTATGCGTACTGCATCTTTGATTGTTGCGGCTGTTGTGTTGTAGTACAACTCTGCTCCTGTCCATGTTGACTTTGCTGTTGTTCCTCTCGGTGCCGCAAATGAAATCTCGTAGCCTACGCTGCCGCTGTTATTTGCCCAATATCCTGTGTATGTTGAGTTTTCATATGATGGGTTATAGCAATTTGTAATAACGAATGTCTTGCCGTCAAATGCTGCTATTGACTGTGCCTGTGTTGAGTAAGTTCCGTTATCTGTTGCCTTAAGAATTGTGTATGTTGTTGACATACCTGTTCTTACAATAGAATCTGCCTTTGCAAAACCTACTGATTTTGCTGCGTCAACTGCCTTTACCTGATCCTCTGTAAGTGTGAGTGAATAAACATCAAGGTTGCCGCTTTCCACTGTTGTTAAAGCTGAATCTGTCTTTGCAGCAATTACCTTATCTGTCTTTGTCATAGCAAGTCTTGTTGCGTCTGCAATTTTTGTTGTCTTGCTGTAGTAGAAATCAACGCCTGTCCATGCATCTTTTCCAGATACTGTTCTCGGTACTGCAAAGTAAACTGTTGCTGTGCCGCTTGTTGTTGCCTTAGCAGCCTTTACGCTTGTATTAATTGTAAAGTTTTCAAAACCAGGAGTTGAAGTAACATCTGTCTGAGCTACTCCGCCTCTTACAACAGGCTTGAACTTAAGGTTGTAGTTGCTGTCAAGGTAACCTACGCTAAGTGTTTTAAGGTTGAAGTCAACTGTTGTGTCGCCTGTGCCGATTACATTGAAGTAAACTCTTGCAAGAGCCTTGCCGTTGCTGAAATCAGCAAGATTCTGAATTTCACTGAAGTTAGATTTGATTGTGCCCTTAGCGTCAATAATGTTAGTAACCTCGTTAGTAACATATGGCATAAGCTTAGCTGAACGCTCCTTATCAACAGCGAGCTTTGTGTTATCGTAAGTAAGTGTCCACTCTGCATTTACAAGATTCATTGATGAATCTACAATGTACTCAAGACAAACTGTATCGCCCTTCTTAAATGTTACATTTGCATTTGAGAAGTAGTTAGATTTACTTGAGATATTAAGGTTTGTGCCCTGTGTAGGTGACTGTGTTGTCGGAGCTACTGTAGTCGGCTGTGTAGGTCTTGCTGTTGTCGGCTGTGTAGCCTGAGAAGCTGTTGTAGGAACAATAAGGCTTGTGATGTCACCGCTTGACATATTGTATGCACCTACAGCTGATGAAACGCTGTTTCTCTCTGCCTTGAATGTAAGCTTTGATGAAGCGTTAAGTGTAGCTGTTGTAACTGTAAATACACCTGTTACATCGTCAGCCTGTGTTGTGTATGCTGTGCCGTTTACTGTTACTGTTACCTTTGAAGCAGGAGCAGCAACACCGCTTACTGTATTCTTGCCCTTAACTGCATAGCCGAGTGCAGGAACATTAAGCTGTAACTTAGCCTTTGCATTCTGTAATGTTGTTATCATTGCAGTAACCTGATCGTCGTCAGCATCACTGCCCTGTGCAACGAGTGCGTCAACCGACTTCATAACTGATTCAACAGTTGTCCATGAAGATGCTGTGTAATCGGAAGAAGTCATTGCTTTAACTTCTCTTCCCTCTTTCTTAAGCTGCTCGAGCGGTGAAGCAGGAGTTTCTACAATCTCAAGATCATAAGAAGAGAATGATGTATTTTTAACTGTGATAATTGCGTCGCCTGTAATGCCTGTAATATCAGCTGACTGTACTTTGCCGCCGTTATTGAGCACTACATTGTAAGTTTCTGTTGTATTAATGTCAACATAGTAGTCACCGTTATCATCCTTAGATGTAAGCTGTGTGCCAGGCCATGCACCGAGAAGTGCGTTGCTTGCGCCTGTCCAAGCATATACATAAGGAGCTGAACCGTCAGCTGTCTTTACAACAAGACGAGATGTTGTTTTTACAGGAGCTGTTGAGCCGCCCTGTACTTTTTTCTTGAATGTTGCTTTTGACTCGGAAGAACCGATCTCGTTCTCTGCCTCAAGAGTAATTGTAATTGTATCGCCATCGTAAGCTGTGTTACCGATTGTGATTGTGTCGCCGTCTTTTACGATAAACTTGTTACCGCCGTCAACAGAGCACTTAGCCTGCTCGCACTTGTCAAGGCTTACTGTAACAGTCTGTGTACCTGTAAACTCTGCGTCACCCTTAACAGACATAAGAGGTCTGCCGTCAGGCTCTTCAACGAGGATTGTACCGTTCTTGCCGCTGTTGAATGTAACCTTACCGTTTGATACAACAGCAGATGACTGATCGTAAGCATTTACAAGATACTGACCGTCGCTCCAAGTGTCGCCAACGTTGATTGTAACATCAGTATTTGCATTAGCATAGATACAGCCGATTACCTTATCTGTAATGCCGTTCTTGTCGTAATCTCTTGCAAAAGCATAACCTGATGTTGATGTAAGGCTTGTGTTAGAGCCTGCACCTACAGAGATGTGGTTGTTACGGAATACACCGACTTTCTGCCAATGCTCAAGAACATTTGTATCCATTGAGTCCCAGTTCATATCACTTCTGAGTGAGTGACCTGCGCCGCCGTTACCGTCGTTAGGAACACCTGCTACCATTGGACGGTTTGTTTCGTCACCGTAGAATATCTGAATTCCGCCCGGGCATAAAAGAAGGCCTGAACCTGTACCTATAAGGTCGCCTCTTGCGAGAACAGAGTCGTGTGAAGATACATAAGAAAGAACATTGAAGCTGTCATCGTTATTGATAGCCTTTGCAAATCCATCATATGTGCCCTTAACTCTGCCTGCGCTTAAAAGTCCGCCACCCTGAGTTGAGAAGTTGATCATTGAATCAAATCCGCCCTGTGTGTAGTAGCCGTCCTTATTAACACCGTGATCCCAACATTCACCTGTCATCCAGAAATCTTCATCCCAGTCTGCGCCCGGCTTGTCAGGGTTGTTTGCTCTCCACTCTTTAAGAGCGTCAACACAAGCATTCTTAAGGTTTTTCCAAGAAGCAAATTCAACGTGTTTTGCGGTATCGCAACGGAAACCGTCAACACCGTACTCTCTTACCCACTCTGAAAGCCAGCCTGCAAGGTAGTTGCTTACAGTCGCGCTTCTGCCTGTTTTGGTGAAGAAGTTATTAATCTTTGCTGTTTCAGAATCAAGTCTGCCCTCTCCGCTCCACTTTTTCTGGAGAATTTTTGGAAGACCTACTGTAGAAGCCTGCTCTGTTTTAAAGTCAGGAAGACCTGCAAGAGACATTGTGAGGTCACTGCCGCCACCTTCTGTATAACCTGCTACACCGCAACGAATCCAATCAGGACCCCACCAGTTAGCCCAGTCTTCTGCATTTGTATTGTAGTCGATAAAGCTGTGATATGTTTTGTTGTTTACATTCTGATGTGAATAGTATGCGTCTTCCCAGCCCGGTGCTACTGTGCCGTAACCATACTCTGCCATATCGTAAAGCGAGTTGTAACCTGAGTGGTTCATTACGATATCCATAATAACTCTGATGCCGTGCTCGTGAGCTGTGTCAACAAGAGTTTCAAACTCCTCGGCAGTACCGAAGTTTGCATCTGTCTGTGTGTAGTCGAGAACATAGTAGCCGTGGTATGAATAGTGAGCGTAACTTGGATTACCGTCGCTGCCTACCACATAACCGTGTGTCTGCTCATACGGAGCGGAAATCCAGATTGCGTTTACACCGAGGTTATTGAAATAACCATCTTCGATAGACTGTGTAACACCGGCAAAGTCGCCGCCGTGGAAGGTAGCTCTATCATCAATGTTAGAAAGAACCTTACCGCTCTGGTCAAGACCTCTGTTGTATGAGTGGTCGTTTGATGTGTTTCCGTTTCTGAAACGGTCGGTTAAGAGAAAGTAAACCGATGCATTGTCCCAAGAAAAGTTATCTTTGCTCTTTGTTGTAGAAGCAGATACTTTTTCTGTAGTATCAACGGTAGCAGCACTTGCCACTGTTGAGAATGCAAAGGTTGTGCTTGACATAACGGTGCAAAGTGCAATTGCAACGCTTGTCGCTTTTAGCATTCCGTGCTTGTTCATTGGTTTGATTACTCCTTTCAAAACTTCCAAGGGCATCCTGCCCTATCGTTTATAATGTTATCACAAAATTATCACAATTTCCATAATTTTATTATAGAAAAATGAAAAACGGCAAATTTTACAAATTCAACTACGGAATTATGTGCAATTTGCCGTTCCATTTTCACATTATTATTGTTAATCAAACAATTCCGGGTGCATTCTGCTGTAATGAAATATGTATTGTTGTGCTATCCCCGCACAATCGCCGAAATCCGACGGCATCATACCGGGGAAAAGCTTTTCCATTGCCCTTTTCATCCATACATCAACAGGAAAAGCCTCTATTCTGTGTAAACCGAAAAGCAGAGTGCAGTCGGCGACCTTAACTCCGACACCCGTAATTTTCATAAGCTCTTTTCGTGCCTGCTCGTAATCAAGCGTGCGGCAGCTTTCAAGGTCAACCTCACCGCTGTAAACCTTTTGTGCCGCATCTATAAGGTAACGATTACGAAAGCCTGCCCTTAAAGGCGCAAGGTCATCGGCTGAAAGTTCCGCCATTTTTTGCGGTGTAGGAAAAGCAAAATCTCCGGGAGAAATTTCTTCTCCGAAGTTTTCGCAAAGTCTTTGAACAATGCCCTTGATTCTTTTTATATTGTTATTTTGTGAAATAATGAATGTGCAGAGTGCCTCATAAGGCTCTTGCCTTAATATTCTTATACCGGGAGCATATTTTGCCGCCTCTTTAAGCACGGGGTGAATTTCACTTATCTCTTCTCTGATTTTACCGTAATCAAGTTCGAGGTCAAAGTAATCTTTCCATATACTTTCAAAATCGGCTTTATTTGAGTTTTCGATATACAGACGCTCGCCGTCAAGTCTTACTCTGACTTTTTTACCGAAAGCGATTCCGTCAAACGAACCGTCGGCATTTTCTGTCCAGCGAAAACTCTGACCGCAGTCAAGTGTTTGTCTTAAATCAAGGTCTGTTACATTGTCGATACAGATGTAACCGTCAAATTCGGTGCAGGTCATAATATCCCTGTCTCTTATACACATCTGACGCTGCCGACGAATAG